>Ga0256787_1000639_pt1 | contig 9403 bp, 10 predicted proteins | sample MC6MC0938MT_FD_189994 | JGI IMG/M metagenome (GOLD analysis project Ga0256787, IMG submission 189994) | Metatranscriptome of enriched soil aggregate microbial communities from Iowa State University, Ames, United States - MC6-MC0938-MT... | ecosystem: Environmental > Terrestrial > Soil >... | reverse complement strand
GTCCCAAAAGCTGGCTGCGAATCCGGGAATGAGCAACAGCATGGCAATTACCGGCAGAAACCCGATCACGACACCGGCAGCAAAAAGAAGTGCTGCCCGAACCAGACTTGGCCCCTCGACCCGGTTCATGTTCAGCCACAGGATGGCGGCGCAGCTCGCAGCCAAGCCGTAGATGCCGTGATTGCGACCTAGGCACGCCGCGAAGCCGACGCATATTCCTGTCACCACGTAATGCCGCGCCATGGGTGCAGCAATCAGCATCGTCAGCGCTCCGACCAGCAAGATCGATGCCGCCAAGTCCGCCATCTTGAAATGGGGAATCATCCATGCCGACAACGTGACCGATGCTGCGACCAGACAGGCCAAGCGGCCCTCACGACGCGCACCATGCGCAATCGCGGCAAGACCGCAAAGCAGAGCTAACATCTGCAACGCAGCACTGGTCGCGCGCAACGCGATCATGCTGGTCTGCCCCGAAACCACCATCAACGCAGCAGACCAGTAATAGCGCAGCGGGTCGTAGGCCTGAAAATCGCGCAACGGCACTTCACCGTGTAATACGCGCTGCACGCCGTACCAGAGAAAACCCTCGTCCCAGAGGCTCACCCCCACTGCACCTTCCCACACAAACAGCATCAACACCGTGATGGCGGAAATCGCAAAGAGGAGAAGGAACGGGGGAACTCTGCGAGTCATTGAAGCTTGTAGTAGACGGCTGGAAGGGTACAGACCCGCGGCGCCTGCGCCGCAGGCTGAATTGCTTGCAAATTGTCGCTGATAATCTAGGGGGACTTTTGCGCTGGAATTCACGCGCGCAGCCTCGATCCGAATCGCAACGCAAAGAGCCAGAGCATTGAAAAAAGTCGCCATCCTGCAATCGAACTACATTCCTTGGAAGGGCTACTTCGACCTGATTGCTTCGGTGGATGAGTTCATCCTGTACGACGACATGCAATACACGCGGCGCGACTGGCGCAACCGCAACCAGATCAAGACGCCGCAGGGCGTGCAGTGGCTGACCGTGCCCGTGCGCGTGAAGGGCCGCTATGAGCAGAAGATCCGGGACACTGAGATCGACGGCAATGACTGGACGTCGTCTCACTGGAAATCGCTGGCGCAGAATTATTCTCGAGCGGCGCATTTCGCAGAGGTTGCGAAATGGGTCGAACCGCTTTACCTCGAAGAGCGGCACACGCACCTCTGCGGCCTCAACCGGCGCTTCATCGAGGCCATCTGCGAGTTTCTTGAGATCGATACTGTCATTGGTGACTCGTCGAACTACGAGCTGCAAGAGGGCAAGACCGAGCGCCTAGCTTCGATCTGCGCGCAGGCCCTTGGCACCGAATATGTCTCTGGTCCCTCCGCAAAGGACTATGTCGACGAGTCTGTGTTCCGAGAGATGGGGATCGAACTGACGTGGTTTGACTACGCGGGCTATTCGCACTATCCACAACTATGGGGCGAATTCGCCCACGGTGTCACCGTACTTGACCTGCTTTTCAACTGCGGCAAGGACGCGCACCGTTACATGAGGTATGTCGGATCGTGAACCTTTCCATCGTCGCGACCCTCTACCAGTCAGCCGCGTACATCGCCGAGTTCCATCGACGTGCCAGCGCTTGCGCGAGGGAACTTGCCGGAGATGACTACGAGATCGTGCTCGTCAACGACGGTTCGCCCGACGACAGCCTCGATCGTGCCATCGAGCTCACTCGAGTCGACCGGCATGTCACTGTGATCGATCTGTCGCGCAACTTCGGGCACCACAAGGCGATGGTGGCCGGGTTGGCCCATGCGCGCGGTGACCGCATTTTCCTGATCGACAGCGACCTTGAGGAGGCGCCGGAATGGCTGAATGATTTCGCCACGACCATGGCGACCGAAGCATCAGATGTCGTGTATGGCGTTCAGGAGGTCCGAAAGGGCAACTGGTTCGAACGTTGGAGTGGCGAGCTTTACTACACGGTGTTCAACTACTTGGCCCATATTGATCATCCGCGCAACATCGTCACTGCCCGACTCATGTCGCGCAGATACGTAGACGCGTTGCTGCAGTTCCGCGAGCGAGAGATGGTGATTTCGTGCTTGTGGGTCATCGCGGGCTTCAAGCAGAGCTCACGCACAGTGAGGAAACTGACGGGAAGCGCCAGTACCTATAGCCTGCCAAAAAAGATTGCGCATGCGACCAATGCCATCACCTCCTTCAGCGAGGCGCCGCTGCGGATGATCTTCTACGTCGGCCTAGCCATCTTTGCAGGCGCCTTGCTCTACGCGGCTTACCTCGTCTTCCATAAACTCGTGCTTGCAACGCCCATGGACGGATGGACCTCAGTGATGGTTTCCATCTGGCTGCTCGGCGGCATGATCATTTCATTTGTTGGTGTGATCGGCATATATCTTTCAAAGGTCTTTACCGAGACCAAGCAACGCCCTTCCACCATTGTCAGAGATATCTATGGCCAGTCCTCCTCCATCCATTGACGGCAGCTACGAGCGTTTTTACGCTGAGCGCTCCAGTGCGCGGGTCTATCCCACTGAGTTCGTCGTCCGCACTTTCCTGGCGAAATATCCGGGCCTGAACTATCCCAAGCCGCAGGCAGGCGAGCGCGTGCTGGACATCGCTTTTGGTGATGGGCGGAACACGGTTTTCCTCTGCGACCAGGGATACGCTGTGAGCGGGATCGAGATCACTGAAGGCATCGTCCGGCAGACGGGCGAGCGGCTGGGCAAGCTGGGCCACCAGGCTGATCTACGTGTAGGCCGGAACAGTCACATCCCTTTCGACGACAGCCATTTCGATCACATACTTGCCTGCCATTGCTGCTATTACTGCGACGATGGGGAGACCTTCTCCGACAACATGCGCGAGTACGCCCGAGTCATGAAGCCGGGCGCGTGGCTCGTGGCATCGGTTGCCAGCCGATCCTCTTATATTTTCAAGGATGCGATCGCACTGGAGGACGGTTCCCTGCGCATCCAGGCCGATCCCTATGGCAACCGAGATGGCTACCGCCTGCACGCGTTTTCTAGCCAAGACCAGATCGAGGCCTATCTCGCACCCTGGTTCGAGCATTTTTCCTTCGGTTTCGCGGACAACGATTACTACGGGGTTTCCGAACGCCTATTCTGGGTCGTCTGCCAAAAAAGAGAAGCTCCATGACCAGTCATTCCTCCTACTGCTGCCCCGAGTCCGGCTGCGCGCGTGTGCCGCTGAAGTGCGAAGCCGGTAGCTTGGTCTGCCCCAATGGCCATCGATTTGCGTTCGAGCCCGGCACGGAAGTGCCGCTGTTCGCAAGTGAGCCGCAAGGGGCGAACGAATACGCACAGGCGAACGCTGCCGAGGTCCATGACAACGCCCTTCGTTGGGTGTTTGCTACCTTCCGAGACGAAGAACATGGCCTGCGGGAGCGGCTGATCGCCCGGATCGGCCTCAAGAAGGGTGATCGCGTACTGGTCACTGGCGCGGGCGCGGGCAACGACCTGCCCTACCTTGTGAGTGCGCTGTCCGGTGCAGGTGATATCTACGCCCAGGACATTGCCAAGGAAATGCTGCTGGCAGGCGTGTCGCGATACCAAGCCGAGTTCGCGAGCTCTGGCGTAAGCCTGCACTTTTCGGCGAGCGATGCGTCCCACCTTCCTTTTGCAGACGGCTTCTTCGATGCGGCCTACCATTTCGGCGGCATTAACCTTTTCCCGGATATCCCCCAGGGAATTGCTGAGATGAATCGCGTGGTCAAGCAGGGAGGGAACGTCGTCATCGGGGACGAGGGACTGGCGCCGTGGCTGGTCGATACCGAGTTGGGGCGCATGCTGGTCACTAACAACGCGCTCTATGCCTGCAGCGCGCCGCTGTCGGCCCTGCCGGCAACAGCCCGTGCAGTGAAACTGAGCTGGGAGTTGAGCAACTGCTTCTATGTGATCGAGTTCCAGGCCAGCACCGAATCCCTGCCGGTCGATATCGACGTTCCCCATGTGGGCAAGCGCGGCGGCACGATCCGCAGCCGTTACTTCGGCCGAATGGAGGGCGTCGACCCTGTCCTGCGTGATCGCGTCTACGAGGAGGCAGAGAGTCGCGGCATGAGTCGTGTCGCGTTCCTCGAATCGGCGCTTCGCGCATCGCTGGACAAGGATTGACTCGGGCATGACGTCGCTCAAATCCCTGGTCGCCAAGCAACAGCCGTTTCCTTGGCGTAAGAAGGGCCTGATCTTCGCGCCGCCGGCCGACGATTTTTCTCATGGATCGCATCCATGCGTGATCCCTGTCGAAGGCGACCGCTATGTGGTCGCGTTCACGCGCCGGGACGCCCGTCAGCGTTCTCATATCTTCCTGTGCAACGCCATCGTTTGCGACGGGCAAGTGGAACTGCAGGGTACGCCGAAGCTGGCGTTAGGGCCCGGCGAACCCTGCTATTTCGACTGTGATGGCGTCATCAGCGTCTGCTTTGTGAAGCATGGCGGCGCCATCTATCTCTACTACGTGGGCTGGCAGAACCTGCCGGAGGGTTTGTGGATCTGCGATACGGGGCGCGTGATCCTGGACGAAGCCACACTCACGCTTACACGCGAGTTTTCCGGGCCGGTGCTGGGGCGCGACAAAAGCAACCCCCTGTTCGCCGCCGCAACGGCGTTCCACGTGTCGGGTGACCTCTGGCAGACCTGGTACAACTCCGGCATCAGCTGGGTGAAAACAGTTGATGGCTGGAAGCACCACTACGGCATCCACTACGCGCATTCGAACAACGGAGTGGACTGGATCTGTCGTCCGGGGATGTGTCTGCCGTTCGCTGACGAGTACGAGTACGCGTTCGGCCGACCCAGCGTGATACACCAGGAAGGCACCTATTTCATGTGGTATGCCCACCGTGCCACACGGACGACCGATACCTACCGGATCGGTTTTGCTTCGTCGCTGGACGGACTTGATTGGACGCGTGCAGATGCCATGTCGGGCATCGACGTCTCAACATCGGGATGGGACAGCGAGATGATCTGCTACCCCTGTGTTTTCGAGCACCAGGGCCGGACGTACATGCTCTACAACGGCAACGGCTACGGCAAGACCGGGTTTGGTCTAGCCGTGATGGAGGACACCCCATGAAAAAGATCATCCTGGCGGGAAATGCAATCACCGCAGAGATTCTGTGCGCCTACCTGCGGGGAGACGGGCGCTATGAAGTGAGTGGCCTCACCGTGGACGACGAGTTCGTCTCGCAAGGCGGCATCGATGGATACCGCACGGTGAAACTGTCGGCATTGGCTGATGCTTTTCCATCCGACACGCACCATGTGATTATGGCAATGGGTTACAACGACCTGAACCGCTCACGCGAGCTCATGTTCGAGCGTCTCAAGGCCATGGGGTACAGCGTGGAGGCATACGTCCATCCCGATGCAAGGGTTTATACCGACCACCCGGTGGGTGAGGGAAGCGTCGTGCTGCCGGGTGCGGTCATCGAGCCGCATGCGCGTGTTGGCCGCAACGCAATGCTGTGGAGCAACGTGACGCTGGCGCACCACAGCAGCGTGGGAGACCATTGCTGGGTGGCGGCAGGCGCCGTCGTCTCGGGCCAAGCCGAGATACGGCACAACACCTTTCTGGGCGTGAATAGCACCGTGGTCAATGCCGTCACGGTCGGAGAGTTCAACATTATTGGTGCCGGGGCATTGATATCGCGGGATACCAAACTGCACTCGGTGCACATTGCGCGCTCCGCCGAACCCTTGCGGTTTTCGTCGGAAGACTACGTGAAGCATTTCGGAATCTGACATGAATAAAAAGCTGGCAGCGATCCTGGCGGAAGTCTTTGGACTTCGCGTGGCCGAGATCCAACCTGAGTTGCACAAAGACGATGTGGGTACGTGGGACTCCCTCAAGCAGATGGACCTAGTGATGACGTTGGAGCGAGAGTATGAGGTCGAGTTGGAGATATCGGATATCGTGCGCATGACCTCCGTCGCGGAGATCATGGCGGTGTTGAAGGGCAAGGGAGTCGACCTTGAAAGTTGAGGGCGCCGTAGCGTTGGTCACGGGCGGGGCGCAGGGCCTCGGACTGGCCATCGCGCGACGCTTGGCGGACGAAGGCGCCATCGTGGTGGTGGCTGATCGCGATGCCGAGGCCCTTGCCATCCTGCCAGCCGGATTGGAAGGGGTGCGCATGGACGTCACCCATCCGGCGCAGGTCAAGACGACGGTAGCGAGCCTTGTCGAAAGACACGATCGCCTCGACATCCTGGTCAACAACGCCGGCGTGATCTTCAGCGAGCCCTTCGTCAACGTCATGAACCCAGCCGGCATCATGCATGACTATGGCCGCTTCCGAGCTTCGCTCACTGTCAATCTCGACTCGGTGTTCATCGTCACCGCCGCAGTGGTGGAGCACATGGTCAAACGCCGAACCAAGGGTGCCATCGTCAACATCAGTTCGATCAGCGCACTTGGCAATGAAGGGCAGACGGCGTACTCCGCGGCGAAGGCGGGTGTCAACGCCATGACGGTCACCTGGGCCAAGGAGCTTGGCCGATGGGGCATTCGCGCCAATGCCGTGGCGCCAGGTTTCATCGGCACCGATTCCACGCGCCAAGCATTGAGCGAGACCGTGCTCAAGCATATCCAGGCCAACACGCCACTGCGTCGTCTCGGGCACGCCGACGAGGTCGCACAGGCCGTGATCGCATTGGTCGAGAACGACTTCATCAACGGCACCGTGCTGGACGTCAACGGTGGCTTGACGATCTGACATGCACGCGCTTTCTTCTTCGCGGCATCCCGCGGCGCATGCGCTCTATCTCCGACACGGCGCGTACTTCCCGTTGATCGCTGCGGTGCTGAACGGCACGCAAGCAGGCGTTGTTTACGCCGACCGTGAAGATGATCCGGCGCAGGTGTATGTCGAGCACGCCTTTGGCTTTGCACAGGTCTTTGGTAGGTCCGTACCTGCTTTCGAGCAGTCGTTGCAGCGCTACTGGCTGGTAGACAAGGGGTTCTCGTGCACCAAGGTCCGTCTCTACACACCTCACTGCCCCAGTTTTCTCGAGTCCGGCGAGCATGAGAATTTGCGCTCGTGGCGCCAGCACTTTCAGTTGGATGCCAGCCGCATGGGGATGGTCGAAGACGCTATGCAAGCGCATGCCAAGAACCTGAAGCTCGTTCATGCGGATGCCAGCAACGTGGCTTCGATAGAGGAAGCTTTTCGGGTGGTGAGCCGCTTCTGGCTCAGCCCGGACGATTGGTCACATCACTCCAATGCAGTTCTGGCCGTAGTGGATGGGGAGCCGGCCGCGCTTTGCTACGCTGCCGCAATAGCCGGCGGCAAGGCAGAGATCGATGTGCTGACGCTGCCCGCCTACCGACATCTTGGCTTGGCCAAGACAGTCGTGCACACTTTCATCCGGCGCTGCCTCGCACAGGGACTGCTGCCCCTCTGGGACTGCTTCACCAATAACGCCGCGTCCATGGCGCTGTGCCGAGCCACCGGCTTTGTGCCATTGGATGAGCCTTACCCCTTTTTCACGATCAACCGATAGCCTCGGCGAGTTGGCATGTCCGCGACCCTGCATCATCACAATCTGGCCCATCTGTTCGACGAGGTTCTCAGCGCTCACGAGGCGCGGGTCGCACTGCGCTTCGCCTTAGGTGATCACACTTTCGGCGAACTTGGCGGATGGGTCGATTCGCTAGCTGCTCTTTTGCTGTTCAAGGGTCTGCGACGCGGCGACGTGATTGCGATAGGGCACGACAAGCATCCTTTGTCCTATGCCCTCATGCTGGCAGCGATCAGGCTGGGGGTAGCCTACGTCAACATCGATGTCGCCTCGCCGGTCTCGCGTACCCGCCGCATCCTGCAAGTCAGTGGACCATCACTACTGTTCTTCGACGATGTCAACTACGCAGCGGAAATGGGCGAACTCGCCAAGGCGCAGGATTGTGAATTGCTGTTTCTGGAGGCCGCCCTTTTGCCCGAGCCTAGCGCGTCGGACCGAGAGCGTCAACGCGAGCGATCACGTCTGGTGGATGGATCGACCATCGCGTACATCATGTTCACTTCGGGGTCCACGGGTGTGCCCAAGGGCGTCGCCGTGACCCATCAGAATGTGCTGCACTTGATCGCCTGGGGCCGGGAGCGCTTCGGGATCACAGAGCGAGACAACTTCGCGAATTTGAGTCCGATGTACTTCGACAACTCGGTGTTCGACTTCTACGTGGGCTTGTTCTGCGGCGCTTCGCTCAGCCCTGTTCATCGCGGCCTGCTCGCCAAGCCCTACGAACTGGTGTCCTATGTCAGCTCACAAGCCTGCACGATATGGTTCTCGGTGCCCTCCGCACTCATGTACCTCATGGCGGTGAAAGCCATTGCGCCCGGTGCCCTGTCTGACTTGCGCACCATCGCTTTCGGCGGTGAAGGCTACCCTAAGGTCGAGCTGAAGAAGCTCTACGACAGGTTTTTAGGACAGGTATCGCTTGTCAACGTGTACGGTCCGACGGAGTGCACCTGCATCTGCAGCGCTCATACATTGGGCGCTGATGACTTTCAGCAACTCGAGGGCCTGCCCACATTGGGCCGACTCAACCCCAACTTCGACCATCGCATCTTCGACGAGGATGGCCGTGACGCCCTGGAAGGCGAGTTGTGCCTGCTCGGCCCTAATGTCGCGGCGGGCTACTTCAATGATCTGGAACGCACGGCTGCAGCGTTCCACACGGTAACGGACGCTAACCGTTTCATGAAGCGTATGTACCGCACCGGCGACTTGGTGAAGGAGATGGATGGCGTGCTTCACTTCGTTGGACGAAAGGACAACCAAATCAAGCACATGGGCTATCGCATCGAGCTCGAGGAGATAGAGAACGCCTTGATTCAGCTGCCCGAGGTGGACCAGGCAGCTGTGGTCTACCAGCGTAGTCAATCGGCCGCCTATGGAAAGCTGGTGGCCTATGTCGCCAGCACCAGCAATGTGGACGACAGGAGGTTGTTGCGGGCGGTGGCCCGGCTTGTGCCCGATTACATGGTGCCCTCCAAGCTTATCGTGATGCCCAAGTTGCCCACGAACCCTAATGGCAAAGTCGATCGGCAGCAACTGCGTGCGATCCAGAACCCGTGAAGCGTTGAGCAAGACTGGCTGGACTGCGGCGCTGAGGCAGATCATCCGCTACGGCGTTGTGGGTGTGCTCAACAACCTGCTTGGCTTCCTGATCTATTTGCTCGTCACTTGGCTCTGGCTCGACCCTAAGATCGCAGTGACGCTGATGTACCCCATCGGCGCCGTGACCGCGTATTTCGGCCACGCCAAGTACTCATTTGCGTACAACGGAGACACCTCTCACGGGCTCTTTCGCTACGCCATTGCCCACGTCGTTGGCTACGGGGCCAACATCGGCATGTTGTACTTACTCTCGGATCGGTTG
>Ga0256787_1000636_pt1 | contig 9421 bp, 10 predicted proteins | sample MC6MC0938MT_FD_189994 | JGI IMG/M metagenome (GOLD analysis project Ga0256787, IMG submission 189994) | Metatranscriptome of enriched soil aggregate microbial communities from Iowa State University, Ames, United States - MC6-MC0938-MT... | ecosystem: Environmental > Terrestrial > Soil >... | reverse complement strand
TTTCAGGTCTTTTACATAATGCGTTTAATGTAGCCTGTCCGGGGCTGATATATGTTCTCATATGTATATTATTGTATCATTTTTTCAATTGGAACTACCAGGATGCCTTCGGCCCCTGCTTTTTTCAGCTCATCAATGTGGTCCCAGAACTGGTCTTCTTCGATAACGGAATGCAGGCTGCTCCAGCCTTTTTCCGCGAGGGGTAAAATGGTTGGGCTTTTCATACCGGGAAGTATCTGGGTAATCGCTTCGATTTTGTCATTAGGGGTATTGAGGAGTATGTATTTTTTCCCTTTCGCAGACAAGACGGCATCAATGCGGAAAAGTAATTGTTGCAGCAGTGTTTGTTTTGCGGCTTCAATATTTTCAGTGCCGATCAATACTGCTTCGCTTTTCATCACCAGTTCCACTTCCTTTAGTCCGTTGGAGAAAAGAGTGGAGCCGCTACTGACGATATCGCAGATGCCGGCGGCCAGGCCTAATCCCGGGACAATCTCTACGCTACCCGAGATCTCCTCGATCTGTGCCTCAACCTTGTATTGGTCCAGCCAGGACTGGAGCATAAACGGATAAGAAGTGGCGATTGTTTTACCACGGAAAAAATGAATGCCTGTGTAAGGTATATCTTTAGGAATAGCTAAACTTAACCTGCATTTGGCAATACCCAGCTTTTTAAGCATGAGGACTTGTTTCCGGGATTCGAAAAGGACATTTTCTCCTACGATACCCAGGTCTGCTACTTTCTGATGTACATATTGCGGAATATCATCATCACGCAGGAATAAGATGTCGATCGGGAAATTGGAAGATTCCGCGATCAGTTTTCCTGTACCATTCGGAATGATAATGCCGCATTCCCTAAGAAGAGACAGGGAGGACTCGTTCAGCCGGCCGCTTTTCTGGATGGCAATTTTTAGTCTGCTCATAAATTGTTTTTATGTCTGAGCAAACCGAAGCAGATAAGGGTATTCGCGGAATTAAAAAGAAAAACCCGTTCGATTTACTCAAACGGGTTTGTAGATATTTTTGTATCAGGTACACAAATCATCTCATCTCGCTTGAGCGAAAATAGGATGATGATGATGTAATTGATTAATGAACATAGTTTTTCTTTTGATGGGACAAAGATATAGAGGAAAATTTTTATCTGCCAAATATTTTTTTAGAATGGGAAGCAAATCTAATTACAGCTTCACTTTCCGGCGATAAATCAGAATTGTTAAATCATCGGCGAGGCCTGTTAAGCTCAATCAATTATGGTTACATTTGCAGAAATTCAGCCCAAATATTATGCCCGCTAAAGCTATCGCAAGCCAGGTTTCTTATGTTCCGGTACCCGAAACAGGTTATTTTTCAAAACTTGTAAATGACTATGTCAATGAAAAGCAAGAGCTGCAATCTTTTTATGCGTTTGAGGTCAATGATACAGGTTTGAAAAAAGCGATCGACAGCAGGAAGCATTTCCCGGTTGACCGCGAGGTTTTGCATCAGGTAATCAGTGAGCAATATGCCGGATTTGAGCTTAGCCCGGCGGTTAAAGCCAACCTCGATTTGCTGCGGGCTGAAAATACATTTACTGTTTGTTCTGCGCATCAGCCGAACCTGATGACGGGTTATTTATATTTTATCTATAAAATCGTTCATTCTGTAAAGTTAGCGGCACATCTGAAGTCTCTGGATGCTACTGCTAATTTTGTTCCTGTTTTTTATATCGGTTCAGAGGATAATGACTTTGAAGAATTAGGACATTTCAGGTTTGCCGGTAAAGTATTTGAATGGAATACCACTCAAACAGGTGCCGTAGGCATGATGTTGGTGGATGAAGCATTGGAACGTTTGATCAAAGAATTATTGTCTTTACTGGGGCCTTCCGGGGTTTCGGAAAAATATCTACGCAATACTATTTTAGCTGCCTATAAAAGGGGGAACAGTATTGCTACGGCCACAAGAATCCTGATCAATGATTTGCTGGGGTTCCTGGGGGTGCTGGTACTGGATGCCAATGATGCCCGCCTGAAAAGAAAATTTATTGCTGTTATTAAAGAAGAAGTGTTGCGGCCTAAGGCTTTTGAGCTCGTAAAGCAGGACTCAGAGCGCCTGAACGAAACCTATAAAGCGCAGGCATTTTTCAGGCCGATCAACTTTTTTTACCTGAAAGAAGGTTTGAGGGAAAGGATTGAATTGATTAATAATGAATACCAGGTCTTAAATACGGAGCTTAAATTTTCGGCTGCTGAAATGGAGGCCGAGATAGAGGCACACCCGGAGCGTTTTAGCCCCAACGTGATCTTAAGAGGGCTTTACCAGGAAAGTATCTTGCCGGATATCGCCTTTATAGGTGGTGGCAGTGAAGTCGCTTACTGGATGCAACTGAAAGGCGTTTTTAATCATTACCAGGTATACTATCCTGCTATAGTTTTAAGGCAATCGGCAGTTGTGATAGACCATAAAACGGCTGAGACTCAGGCCAAATCCGGTCTTGATGATCATAAGATGTTCCGTAAAACAGCAGCTTTGATCGATGAATTAGTCAGCAGTGAAAAAGAAGAACAGTGGAGCATGGCGACCTATTTTGATCAACTGGCACAATGGAAAGAAGCACTCACTCAAAAATATGTACCCTTAGACAAGAATCTCAATGGCAGTATTTCGGCTGTTGTCGCAAAGGTGCAGGCACAATTGGATATCCTGGATAAGAAGGTCAACCGGTCTATTAAAAAAAGCCTGGAGATCCAGGTGGATCGTATTTATAGCTTCAAGGAGCATGCCTTTCCTAATGACAGTCTGCAGGAGCGCTATGAGACATTTCTACCCTACTATTTAAATTACGGACAAAGTTTTGTCGAAGATTTATACCAGCATACTGATCCTTTCGGAAAGCAATTCCTGGTGTTGAAATACAAAGAGCAATAATCAATTATTATTTTTCCCTGGAGTCTAAAACAATAGTTACGGGGCCATCATTGATAAGGCGCACCGCCATGTCTGCCCCGAAAACACCGGTGGCTACTGTTTTGCCTGACAACTCAGATACAAGCCTGCAGAATTGCTCATATAAGGGGATAGCGACTTCCGGTCTTGCTGCTTCAATGTAAGAGGGCCGGTTGCCTTTCCGCGTCTGTGCCAGCAAAGTAAATTGGCTTACTACTAAAATATCACCGCCTGTATCTTTTAGCGACAGGTTCATCAAACCGTTTTCATCCGAAAAGATACGCATCTGGACGAGCTTATGCGCCGCGTATTCCAGGTCTTTTAGTGTATCCTCCTGCGCAATGCCTGCCAGGACCAGTAAGCCCTGCCCTATGGATGAATGTGTGCTTCCCGATATACTGACGGATGCTTCTTTTACTCTTTGAATGACTAATTTCATGGCTGCAAAAATAAGTTAGAATAAACGAAAAATGGCTCGTGGTAGACACCACAAACCATTTCATTTATTAAATATAGGGGCTGAAAAACTAAATCTGACCAAAACGGATACCGAAGCTTATAGGCTGTTGTTTCAGGTCGGTACCTTTATACATATTGGTTAACTGGTAGCTGGCAAAGAACCTCAGGCTGTTAATGCCGATCTCGCCAATTACATTTACATTGAATTCATTAAAATTGTACAGGTCATGGTTCTTCTGTGTACCAAACTCTTTAGATTGCTGTTTGGTCCAGGTATTCAGGTTGTAACCTGCACTAGCCCCGAAACCATAGGTCAGCCAGTTCTTTTTATCCAGTTTATGGTTGAAGTTCACCATCAAAGGCACCGTTAAGAAGTTCTGGGAAAGCTTGTTTTTGGTAAAGCTCGCAGCCGGATCATTGCTCAGTTTATCTTTGGGATTGGAGTGGTGGGTTAAATTAGTTTTGTAACGGAAGTTATAGATCTGTAAGCCGATACCGGAATATAAATTAAGTTTGAAATTCTTGTTCCGGATCACTTTATAATTTACCATTACCGGATAAATGTTCACATTCCAGGAGCGGCCATTGCGCAAGTCAAACCAGTCTTCCTGTACGCCATACTGATTACTTAAAGCATTGCCGGCGCCATATACCGATTGGTCTTGTATAAAATTCAAGCCGAGGTCTACCAGGCCCCAGTGGGTTTGCAACCGGGGTGATTTATCTCCATAGACGTCCTTCTTATTACTTACTTTCACGCCATGGTTACTGATACTCAGGTTGAGATTACCGTCTTCCCCATCTTTACCGTCCTTGCCGGCTTCACCCTGTAGAATAACGGTATCCGTCGTGCTGGCGGTTTTGTCTTGTGCATTCACTGTGAAACTTGCGGCCATGGTCATGGCTAAAATGATGCTTTTGGTTATTGGACTCGTTTTCATCGCTTATGTATTTTTTATAATTTAAATTTTATGCTTCTTTTTTCGTTGTTACCTATAGCTATTTCCACGGTAGTGTTGTTTTTGTGATCTCCGAATATCCATTGTCCCGCTTTGATCATTTCCGGTAAAAGACCGTTTGAGGATTCCAGGTTCAAATCATCTACAGGTTTAGGCTGTTTAGGTAAGCTTACATAATAGTTATTATTCCGGGCGGGTACCTCATTTATTACACTACTTTTTACCTGTGCTACACCTTGTGAGGTTCCTTCGTAAATACTGGCCAGCGTAGCTCTGGTAGCCGTATTGTCTTGCAAAGCCAGTCTCAGGTCCGTACCATTATTCTTTTTATGTTCCGGTTTTGACTTATTGATTTGCGGTGCTTTTCTGAGATCAGGTTTACGTTCCAGAGAATCTACCGCTAGTTGGTGTATAGGCGCCTGTACGGTCTGGTGTATTTTGTCGGATTTAACCAGGCTGCTGTCCATTTGTGCTACCTCGTTATTATTCATTCGTAATAATATACCTGTAGTTAGTATTAATGCTACTCCTGCCGCAATACCCCATGCCGGTTTAAATGATCTTTTGATTGGCATCCGGGGCAGCTCATATTCGCTCCCTTTCTCCAGGTAAGAGAAATCAATAGCAGGTTCATTATCATCCTCCGTCAGGTACACCGAGGCATACTCTTCATATAATGCTTTATATTCCGGGAAAGCGTCAATCTGTGCCCATACCTTTCCCGCCTGTACTGCATCCAGTTCCTGGTCCAGCAAGAGTAAGATCTGCTCTTCCATATAGGCCTTTTCAAACTGCTCCATCACAACAATTGCTTTTTTTGGATTAAATAATTTTTTAATAATTTTCTTGCCCGGTGCAGGTAAACTTTCACCTGGCTTTCATTGAGTCCTGTAATTTCCCCGATTTCCTGGTAATTGTACCCTTCATAATCTTTCAACAGGATCAGTTGTTTGCTTTGCTGGTCTAATATTTTTAATGCTTCTTGTAAATATGCCTTCCACTCATTTTTGCTTTGTTCGTTATTCGTAATAATTTCCGGTACATGTTCTATGTCCTTTGGTTTGTCCCTGCGGTAATAGTCCATACATCGCCGGTGCGCCACGGTAAACAAATAGCTTTTCCCTTTATCAAACTCTATAGACTCGTGCCTGGTCCACAAGACTTCGAATGCCTGCTGTACCACGTCTTTGGCTTCTTCCGCATCATTGATGGTTTTTAAAGCAAAGCGAAAGACATTATTAGCCCACTCTTTTACAATATGATTATATTCAGCCCTCGTCATTTAATAGTTAATCGCAGCACGGATGAAAAAGTTACAAAATGAATAAATATTTTTTTGTTTAATGAGTTACATTGTGTTTTGGGAACAACAGGATTTTTGCCGGGCCTGCTCTTCCCGGGACAAATGTCTTTTTTAGTTTTTGTCTTTTTGGATTTTTGCCTTTCAAAATTACAAAAGCGCAACAATGAAAAATGATATTAAAACATTAGCCTTTGATGCGGATGATACCTTATGGATCAATGAAATATATTTCCAGGAAGCCGAACAGGAATTTTGCAGCTTACTTGTAAACCAGCTACCGGCACATCTGGTGTCGGAAGAGCTATTTACTACTGAAATGAAAAACCTTCCCTTGTATAGTTATGGTGTAAGAGGATGTGTATTGTGTATGATCGAAACAGCCAACAGGATTGCCGGCCCTGATGTATCATCGGTTCTGACCGATAAAATGATCCTGCCGGTATTGGAATTGGGTGGGTTTGCAGCGCATATCCCCTACCAGTTTACCGGGGCTCATGAACAACATAACAAAGAACTAAAACACAGTAATTTTGTAGTATTGAAGCAGCTCAACGAAATTTTAAATTATTTATAGCTATGAAAATGAATATCAGGCAGGAGCAATTATCCGATCACACTATCGTTTTTCAATTGATAGAAAAAGCATTCCGCGATGAAATATACAGTGATAAAAGAGAACAGTTCCTGGTAGAACGCCTAAGAAATACAAAAGAGTTTATTCCTGAATTATCCCTGGTCGCAGAGATCAATCATCAAATAGCAGGGTTTATCCTCCTTAGCAGAATTGAAATCGAAAACAATAGTAAGGAGCTAGTCTCTTCTCTGGCATTAGCGCCTGTGGCTGTTTTACCTGCATTCCAGGGGAAGGGGCTGGGTGCAGCATTGATAGCAAAAGCACATGATACAGCAAGAGAACTGGGATATCAATCAGTGATTGTGCTGGGCCATGAAAAGTATTATCCTAAATTCGGCTATCAGCCCCTTCATCATTTCCATCTTTCGCTGCCGTTTGACGCTCCCCCGGAAAATTGTATGGCCATTGAGCTGGTGCCAGGTGCTTTGAAAAATCTAGCCGGGAAAGTCGTATACCCGGATGCATTTTTTCAATAAAAAAAGCGGGACCATCTCCCGCTTTAAACTATTTGGTACCCACCTCTGTTTTTGTTTTGATCAGGTAGATCTGCAGGACCATACTGAACATAAAGAACATGGCAATCATCTGGTGGCTTAATGCAATGCTTTCAAACACCCGCCACTTGTTAGGCTGTATGGTATCGCTGGATAATAAAGTAAAAATACCCAAGAGCACCTGGATTAAAACAAATACAAGCGGCGTATATTTAAAGCGGTTAAACACCCCGGATATTTTTATCGGTGCTGCTTTTATGGTAAACCATATAGTCAGGAGCAAGATGAGGTAAGCCAGGCCGCGGTGCATAAAATGAATCGTGATTTTATTTTCCAGCATATAGTGACCCGATGGTGACTGGTTCATATTTTCCGGCACCCACATCCCGTTAATGGTAGGCCAGGTAGCCGCTACAGTAGCCGCTTTATGTCCAGCCATGAGTGCCCCATATACAAATTGGATGCCTATGGCGACAAGAATAACAATAGCCAGCCTGTTTAAAGAAGCGGCAAGCACCTTCTTATTATCGGGGATTAATAATTTTAGGGCAAACCAAAACACATAAGCGCCTAAAACCATAGCCAGTACAAAGTGCATGGCCAAGCGGGTCGGTCTTACATAAATCGCATCACCCACCAGTCCGCTGGCTACCATGATCCAACCGATAGCTCCTTGTAAAGCACCCAGTACAAACATACCTACAATAGGCATGACCATATCTTTTGTAAAATACTTGCGGATTAAAAAGTAGATAAAAGGAAGGGCAAATACAAGACCGATTAGTCTGGCCCATAAGCGGTGAAACCACTCCCAGAAGAAAATAAATTTGAAATCAGAAACCGTGAAATCATTGTTCAGGTATTTGAACTGGGGAGATGCCTGGTATTTTGAAAATTCCTCTGCCCATTGCTGTTCATTTAAAGGTGGCAGGGTACCCGTAACGATATTCCACTCTGTTATGGATAATCCCGAGCCGGAAAGCCGGGTAATACCTCCTAATAAGGTTTGAATAATTACCATACCGACACCGATTAACAGCCAAATGGCCACTGTCCGGTTTTTACGCGCCTGATCGTTGAATTCCTGAATCATTTTGTACCAAAAAATTTGCCAAAGTTAAGCCTCAATTCGGCTCCCGGCTCATTTTTCGCCAAATATTTAGTTTTGTAATTTTTTTATTATATTAGCCTTTTGTTGATATCTTTTTTGTTGTTCATTAAGAAGCTTAGGATATGAGAAAAACAATATATTGCTCTTTATCTATAATTGCATTAATTAGCTTTTCCCAGGTAAAAGCCCAATCCAGCTTTTGGATCGTTGGCGGTCAGAATGCGGTAGAAGGCCAGTTTCCATGGATCGGTGATGTAAGAAACAAACTCGGTGATATGCAATACCATTACTGCGGTTCCGCATTAATTCATCCGTATTGGGCTATTACGGCTGCCCATTGCCTTATGGGCGATGAATTTGGTATAGATAACCCTACTCATGTACGCTTTAATACCGTAAGTACCATAGCCCAGCAAGTAAACGTCAATGGCGGTATTTCCGTGCAGATTGATACCTTCTTCAGGCATATGTCTTTTAGTATGAACATGGGCCTGGGCAATGGGTATGACCTGGGGCTGATCCGGTTAAAAGAACCGGTTACCAGTATCCTACCGATTGCATTACCGCAACAGGCCGATACGGCTCATTATTACCAGGCGGACCGCCTGGCCACCACGGCAGGATGGGGTTTGGTCGACACGTTCAGTATGATGTCGGCAGACATCATGAAGTGGACCCACACAAAGATCATAGGCCGGACACAGTGTAATGATTACTACCAGGGCAACCTCTCGGTAGGCCCGGTAACAGAGCGTGTGGCCTGTGTAGGGTATAATGGTAATGATCCGCAATCAGGTGCGGCTGCGGGAGATAGCGGCGGTCCTTTATGGCTCGAAAGTAATGGAACGGAATATATAATAGGCGTAGTCAGTGGCGGTGGCGGTATGCCCACTACCCTTTTTGAGCAGCCCGGGATCTTTACTAATATTGCTTATTTCAGGCCTTGGATCGACTCTGTAATGAACGCTAATCCTACCTCAATTCCTAAAACAGGCGGTTTTAACGACCAGAATATAAGCATTGGTATAGCACAGAATGATATTAAATTAAAGATCGGGGCTATCAGTGCTACAACCATTTTCGTTCAATTAAGCAATATAGAAGGCAAAATACTGCACCAACAAACAATGCAACATCCTCAATTCCAGACATTCCTGATCCCTCTTTCGGGTTTTGCACAAGGCATGTACGTGATCCGGGTTTATGATAATGCAGGCAATCACCTCTATCGTAAACTGCATCATGTAAGTTATTAATGCTTAATATTCCGCAACCGCTACCCTAATTTCCTGTTACCTCTATAAATGCCCTAAACATGAAAAAGTCAATACTTAAATTATTATGCTTAATTACGATTGTATTTGCGCACTACGCACCGGTAAACGCCCAATCCGGCTACTGGATCATTGGCGGGCAGGATGCAGCAGAAGGCCAGTTTCCATGGGTAGCCGACTTCAGGCGTACGAAACCAGGAGATTATGAAAGGCACTTTTGTGGTGCGGTATTAATCCATCCCTACTGGATTCTTAC
>Ga0256787_1000628_pt1 | contig 9464 bp, 9 predicted proteins | sample MC6MC0938MT_FD_189994 | JGI IMG/M metagenome (GOLD analysis project Ga0256787, IMG submission 189994) | Metatranscriptome of enriched soil aggregate microbial communities from Iowa State University, Ames, United States - MC6-MC0938-MT... | ecosystem: Environmental > Terrestrial > Soil >... | reverse complement strand
GGACGTCAGAAACGCTGGCCGAGCAAGAGTGCCTGTACGATAGGCGTAATGATCTTCTGCCATGCGTACACGGCTGCGTTTGTCACATAGATCGCGTCTTCCGGCTGCATCAAAAACTGTTTAGCGAGGAATATTGATTCTGGATTACGCATGTTGAGACGGAAAACGATCGCGTGCGGATTGGTGGGATCATCCTCCACCAGACGAAAAATGAATACGCCAGTGGGGTCGGCTTTCGATTCTTCCAGCCCACCGACAGAGCCAAGTGTTTCAAGCAAACTGGAGCTTGCCGAGGGTAGGTCGTGCAGCCCGGGCGTTTTGACCGAGCCCATAGCTACAAATCGCTGCCGCGCCCGCTCAACCACAATTTCGGATCGTGGAGGGACGGGCTGATTTTTTCCCTGAAGCAGGTCTTGGTACCTGTAGGTATAAACTTGGCTTCCGGTGCGCACGACTACATTGACCAAATGCGGTTCGAGCACAGGCCCCCCGGCCTGGTTAATAGCGTCCAGCAATGTCAGGGGGCCCTGAAGTGCAGAGAACCGTCCAGGCGTCTTGACTCCCCCCGCCACCAGCACGGACCCGGAAAGATCCCCTACCATTGCAGCGTGCACTTGAGGGTCAATTGCCTTTCCCTTCAGTCTTTGGCGTACGCTGCGTTCGACATCAGGCAGAGTCATGCCGGACACCTTAAGTTCACCTACGTAAGGTAGCGATATCCTTCCGTCGGCATCAAGGCGAAGTTGTGGAAAATTCGTACCCCCTGCGCTTAAGGGCGAGAACAGTGCGCCTTCTTGCCCACTGTCCGAAATCATCAGAGAGATAACGTCACCAGGTATCAGGAATACATTGCTGACAGGCAGTTGCGACACCGTGGACGTGAGTTCAGGAACGGCCGGCCGCATGTAGCTGCCTATCGTCTTGGCATCCAGGTCGACGACCTCGTATCTGGGATCGGAATAACTCTCCTCTGCGGCAATCGTTAAGCGGTAAGGACCTGCTCCCGACAGAATGCCGCAGCCACTCAGGGCAGCCGCGATTGCCATAGTGAGCCCTGCACGCACAAGTCGGGGTGCAACTGTCCGTGGAGTACGGTGAAACATATTGAAGGGATGTGGCGTGTGTTCAGAGGCTGCGGTCATGTCGATTGTGAATTGTTAGTCTCGATGATCTTCGATCGTGGCAATCACAAAGCGCGCAACGCCATAGAGCAGTACCAAAAGGATAAACAGCGTTGCGAGATTGTAGAGACGCTCGGGATATATAGCGCGCTGTGCTACTGCCGGTCGCACAATAGTGACCAAGCTACGAATCTTCTTAGATGCCTCGATTCTGGCGTTTTCCATAGCCGTAACAGCCAGCTTGTAGCTTTCTTCAGCTATCCCGGCATCCACAGTCAAATTCTGAAATTCAGATGCTATGACGTTAAGCTGCTCTCCTCCGACTGCGGAAATCAACTCCTTCTTTTCGGCCGCCAGTTGTTGCTCGATCGCGCGAATCTTTACCTGCTGCTGTCTGACCTGAGGCGTTTGGGCATCCAATGTGGAGCGCAGTGCCTTCAAGTGCGCACGCTCCTTCGTCAGTAGGTCTTCGAGTCCAGCGAGTGTTGCGGATCGTGATGCTGCCGACGACTTTGCGTCCAGTAGGTTGTTTGCATTCTGGAATGCAATCAAGATATCCCGCTGCTTGATATAGTTGCGACGGGCATTTCCTAGCTCACGTTCAGCGAAGCCCAAATGGTCACGGGCAATTTTATGCGAAAGTTCATTTACGAAACGCTCGCTCTCATTCAGGATCTCATCCAGCATCGCTTTAGAAAGGGCAGGTACGGGAGTTTGCACCTCCACCTGAAGAAGACCTGTGAATTCGTCAAAATGCGTTTCCACTACGCGGCGGTAGAATTTGAGTAGATCTTCTGCGGGAGCGTCCTTCGATATGTAGAAAAGCGGATCGCTCATCTGCTCCGCATACGCGTCAACCCAATTCAACTTCTGCTGAAGATGATCCATCATGTCTATGGACTGAATAAAGTCCTGCATGAACAATGTTTCTTCGCGCGATGTCGGGTTCGTGCTGCCCATCAAAAGAGCCAAACTGGGGATATTGGCGCCAGCTGCCTCGTGCGGCTGGCGGACAACTATTTTTGCTGTACTCACATACCTGTCGAGTGAAAGAAAGGCATAGTAAATGCCGACCACGACCATCGGTATTACCACCATGTAAATGAACAATGGTGTTTTTTTGAGTTTCTCAAGATTCAACACGGTATTTCCTGCAGGCCGTTAGGCTTGATAAGCAGCGATGCCGGACTCGACATCATCAAACATTGTTATAGTGCCGTTCTCGACGAGCAAGACCAAGTTGCACAGCCGACGAATGTCTTCCATTGAGTGGCTGACCAAGATGATGTTGGAAGTTTTCATTTTTTTTGCAAAAACTTGGTTGGATTTCTTCTTGAAGTGAGAGTCCCCAACAGACATGACTTCGTCGATCAAGTAATAGTCGAAATCGAATGCCATACTCAAACCGAACGCCAAGCGAGATCTCATGCCCGATGAATACGATCGAACCGGCTCATCGAACCATTTCCCCAAATCGGAAAAGTCGCGGACATATTGAAGAACTTCCGACATGCGTGGGCCTACAGCTCCATATACTCGGCAGACGAACTTGACATTATCCTTGCCGCTCATACTGCCTTGAAAGCCGCCAGTAAGCCCGACCGGCCACGACACGCTCTTGTTTGTTACAATCTTCCCCCGATCTGGCGTATCTGCGCCACCCAGCAGCCTCATTAATGTAGATTTTCCAGATCCGTTTTTTCCAATCAAACCTATATTCCTATCCGGCGGAATGGAAAACGAGATATCTCGAAATACGTACCTTCGACCACGCGGGGTGTAATAGGATTTTGTAATATTTCTTACTTCGAACATGGTCGAGTCAAAGAGACATTAATCGATACTTGCGTACGCGGTAGGCTGCATAAGCGGCGAATGAAGCAACGATCGTGCACTTCACTACATACTCAAAAGAAACGCCAGGGTAGAGCCTGTAATGCTTAAAGGTCGCCGCACGGATAAGATCAATAATGTGAAGGTACGGATTCCACAATAAATAATCAATAATGGAATGAGGTAACCTATTTATCGGATAAATAACACCCGATAGCAGATAGAGTGGCATGAATGTAAGGCTAAGGAGCGTTCTCAACTCCGGAATCGCTTCCGCGAGCATTGCGTAAAATATTCCCAGCGCGAACGAAAACGCGATGCCGAGAAAAATTGCAAAGAGCCACGCGATCGGGTCGGTTATCGCGGTAGAGTAGCCGTACCAAGTTAGCGCAATATATAAGATCAAAAAGGTGATCGAGGAGATGCAAAATTCGACGATTGTCCGAGCGAAAAAGGCGTCGGCGGGTTGAATCTGTTTGTAGGAGAACAACGATTTGTTGGCCTCGACACTGCCCATTAGCTTCAGTACGATATTCTTGTATAAAAGAAAGGGCGCCAAGCCCATCAGCAGGAATACTAGAAATTCATAACTTGGCGAGGCAGCGCTGCGTAGTTTCATTATTGTCCCCAAAACGATCATGTGGGACATAGGTTCGAGGATAACCCATACGGCACCTAGCCTAATGCGGCCAAAACGTCCGCGCATCTCGCGCAAGACGAGCGCAAAAATAACGGAGCGGGTGATTTCTAACGGAGATCGTAAACGCATGGGATTGTAGTTTGGTGCTGAGCGCGGCTGATTGTACAATAACTAACTGCGTAAGGGAGCGCGTCAGCATACGAAAGTGTTGCTAAACCCCTTAAAACAGCTGAATTTCAGCTTTACTTGCCTAATTGCTGCGATTTTTACGCCGAAGGCTTCGTGTATGGTGTTGCGTTTAGATGAGATCTGAAATATACGCATTTCCATGCCCAGCAAATTGCTGATCGATGTCTTTCTAAATGTTAAATATCTATCAAAAAATGTTTAGCATGAGCAATGTCTGTTGGCCAACTCCGAGAAATCCCTGTGTATTTTTTGAAGAACTACTTTAATTCCGTATTTCGTGCCAAGCATTCTCCGGGTGAGTTTTCAAGGCTCAAGGTGGCTTTGGTTTCGGATGCTCTGACACAAGCGTCCCTGGAAGTCGAATGCTCGGTCAGGAACGTTACACCTGAAAACTTCGAGCGAGTCTTTCGCGATTGGCGGCCCGATGTTCTTTTTGTCGAGTCCGCCTGGCAAGGATTCAGAAATAGCTGGAAATACTGTATAGCCTCCTATCCGGATCATCCGAAACGAACAAATTTGCATCTGCGCAGGATGTTGGATGCCGCTGAGCGAGAAGGGATCCCCGCGGTGTTCTGGAATAAAGAAGATTCAGTTCACTATTCCAGATTTATTGAGAGCGCCCGACTGTTTAGATATATTTATACTGTCGATGGGAATTGTATCGAGCAGTACCGAGCCGATTCTCCGAATGCAGCGATAATAGGTGTGCTTCCATTTCCCGTCCAGCCGAGATTCCACCATCCTGAAGTGAAGGGAAAAGCGAATCCGGGCTACAGCTGCTTTATAGGAAGCTATGGTACGCATGTCCATCCCCGGCGGAGGCAATGGCAAGATTCTCTTTTCGAAGTTTTCTCTGCCAAAGGGCTGGATGTCTATGATAGGAACTCCGGCAGAAAATCTGTTCACTACCGCTATCCGCGATTACCCGGCTTGACCGTGCGGTCACGAGTGCCGTACGAAAAAACAGCCTCATTGTATAAGAGTTATAAATTCAATCTGAATGTTAATACTGTCGAATCCTCGCCGACAATGTACTCTCGTCGCTTGATAGAAATCCTTGCGGTTGGAGGCGTTGCGATCACGACGCCATCTCTCGCTGCATCGCAGCTATTCTCTGAATATTGCCATATCGTCTCCTCGAGGGGGGCTATGGAGGAGGTGATTGCCTGGTCGGCCAGCCAATATGAGATAGCGCAGGAACGGGCCCGGCATGGCTCGCAATTGGTGTTGAAAAACCATACCTGGGCTCACCGGCTGCAGGCGCTGGAGGATAGTTCGATTTTCTAGAAAAATTGAAGATTCAGGTGCTAGCGGCGCGCATTGTATATCCCCGCCACCAAATCGTCCTCAATTGAAAATGCTTTCGGAATATTCGATATTCCGACCAATGAACGATTTGTATCTGGCGTAATTATCCTTCGTTATTTTTTTTATCTCCTTCGCCGGGTTTCCTCCCATGATGGTGAAAGCCGGGACGTCTTTGGTCACGACGGCGTTCGCACCTATGATTGAAAACTTTCCTACGAGAACAGGGCCGAAAATCTTGGCACCCGTGGCGATATAAACGTTATCTTCAATTTTAGGCACTGAAAGCCTAGTGGCTGGATGTGTTCCTTGACCGCCGCCGATGGTAACGTTCGAACCTATGGAGCAGTTTCTTCCTACCTTTGCTTGGGCGTGAATGATTGTTCCTATTCCTCCATAGGCAAACGTTGTTCCCGCGCCTATTTGTACCGTTGCCGGAACATAGGAATTGTGAAATATCTTGATCAGTTGCTCTAAACGCTTGGATTTATTGAGGTCGCCCGCGATGAGGCAGTTTCTGGCTTCATTATGTAGGGCTGTTATTGTGGTTGGATGAGCCAGAATTGGCTCCATTAGGGCTAGGAGAGCATCGTATTTCATGGCGTGTTAGGAAGAGAGCTTATTGCGAAAAGGCTATCACGGTTTTCAATTCGTGCTTAACCCCTGACACGCAAATAAATTCAATGACACTGGACGGCACATACTTGTTGGCTCGGTCTGAGGTCACGGACAGGACCCTAGCCCCACTGATCCCGCTTCGCACCGTTATTGAGTCAAGCGTCTTCCCGGTAGTGGTTATGGTCATAGTGGCCCCGGATTTTCTTGAACGTACGACCACGGTGTTGTTGTCTACGACGTTTATATCCTTTTGATTATCTACATGCCATAGCGTTCGTGCTGTGCGGGCTGTTCCATCCAGACATACCAAAGAGTCTGTGACTGTGATGCGCCGAGGCTCGAATTGCGTGGTGCGTTCAGTGGATGCGCCCACGAATCCGTAGAATGTCATAGTGCTTTGATTATTGGTGCCAGTTAATCTCTCATCTATCAGTGTCCAACTATTTTTTAACTCCGGCCAATTTTTCTTGTAGGCCGTGCCGTCTAAGACTGCGACGTTGTGCGCAAATCTAGACCGCGCGTACTTTCGGACCGGGTCGCCATGATTGTAGTTGTACATGCCAGAATCAATAAGCCAATCTTCGCCAAATGCGTATACGACCAAATTACCTTCATCTTCTTGTCGATGATAGGAACTGAGGGCGCCAGCTTTAAAAATGCCGTGCAGTGCACGTTGGTTATCCCAGGTGTCGCGGTATATCGCATATCCTGATATTGGATAGATCTTGAATCGAAAGCGAGGTTTAGCTCCAGACTTTCCGGCGGTTAGGGCGTAACGGAATTCTTGATACTCCTGGCTCTCGCCTAGTAGCTCTTTGAATGCATCTGTAGGACGGAGCTTTTCGGTATCACCGATTATTGGGACATGTCCGTCTGGGCGCAGAACGTAGGCAATATACTCGAGTATTTTCCTAGCTTTAGGAACAAATGCCTTTGCCAGTTCCAAATGCCCGGTTTTCGTGCAGGTTTGAACGATAGAGATAAATGTCTTGAAAACAAAAATATGATACGCAGGGCTGTTTTCGACATGGACGCCCTCCGAGGTAAAAGCGAAATCCAGTTCTGATTGCAGTCGCGCGAGTGCCGTCGTTTGCCACGCCATCGCATGTTGCCAAACGTCCTCAAACATGGACGCCAGCAGGAGCAGAACGCGTGCCTGCTCCAGTCCATGATTAGTATGGGCAGAATAAAATGTATCCTCTGCTAAGATTGCGGCGTGCCGTTCCAGCAGCGAATTTGAGGCATGGAGGAAGCGTTCGCGTGCTTCTTTATCCATTTGCGTTGCAGGAAGTTCAGAGAGATATCCAAGGAATAATAGAATGTGTTCTGCGCGCAGCGCCGTCCCGTGATCGTGCCATACGAACTCTGAGAGATTCTTGTCTTCGGGGCGAGAATCGGAAAACAGCTTTGACCACTCGTCGATCAGTGCGATGCCGGCTTCCAAGGCACGGCAGTCTGACGGGGTGTGGTGGTAGGCGATAATGTAAAGTAGTGCGGATAGCGAGCCCCACCGCCACTGCCATGTGCGGTTCTCTAAAGGATTCTGGTCCCAATCGAGCGTGTAATCCACGAGTGGGAACGGCCCTAGCCGAACTTTTCTGGATCTCACGATTTCTTCGCCTCTGGTGGAGAAATCCAAGTTCTTTATTATATTGTTTAGGTTGTCGCGGAGAAGATTAAGATTCATTAGATTAATGATGGCCTGATTTCAAAATTCTATTTTGAATTCGCAGAATTCTTGTGAGCTCTTGAACACCAGCTTTGTGGTGCTCAGATATACATATTTGTCAACTCCGATGTAGTCCAAATTTTCGGAGCTCCAGCAGCCATTCCCTTCTATGATGTCAATTTCCGCCACTAAGAGGCCTCCTTTGGAATGGAGCTTGACCTTAAGATCAGATATCTCGGCAGAGATGTCAGGATGAAGCACGAAATTGTGGAAGGCTAGAAGTGGATTGCTAAAATCGCTGCGATGTATTTTGTCTCGGATAGTCAAGTATTCGCTATACAGAGATATTTCTCTCGATATCGCGTGGTCGGCTATTCTGTCATGACTCATGACCACGACGAAGCCATTCATAGTTTCGAACCATTCGTCGATTCGGCTTCCCCGAGGGGCGGCTCGGACATCGCAAAATGGTTTTTCGGCAATCTCGATGGTGCTATGGGCCGACGCCTTGCGGATCTTTCGGTCGCGAGACATCACATTTACGGTGTAGCCCGGATCATCGAATATTAGGTGGCCATCGATTTCCAAGCAAAAAGAAAGCTCGTCATCTTGTTTGTGATTTACGGAATTCCAGCCGCAGGTTGCAGACAGATGTATGTTTTTCTGGAAAGTATCGCCGTCCGATTTTCTTCTCTTGTAGAAGAATAATCCCGTGTCAGAGTATAGTCTGTGACCTTTAAATCCAAGGTTAGCCAGTTCATTTTGACTGGCTGCGATCTCTGGATGTGACGCGCGTATACTTTTGTTTGGTGCGCGAAGGGTATCACCCACGGCTAGATATTCTCCACAGTCCCGTAATGCGAAGGCGAGAATTTCCCTTGTGTTTTTTGCGAGCGTGGACTTGCGGTTCTTGATTCTGGTCTCATCGTGCTGGGGATGCAAATCAAGGAACTGGATGGCCAGCGGGTAATTGTGTTCCTGATAGGAGATGGAATGTTCTCGAGTGATTCCATCATATGTGAACATTTCGTCGAGGGTAGCTTGTCCCCTAGCTGCGACGGCAACGGGATCAATGCTGCCGCGGTAGGCAGGGTAGTCATTCCACATTGTTAAAAGTGCGATGTCTACCATCAACCCGTGATTGTGTCCCTTCCTATACATTTCTACGCGCTGAAGGTTAAGTGCCTCGGCTCTGATGATTCTGTCGCATATCCCCATCGCCGGAATATTGTCCAGTTCACTGAACCGCTTACGAAAAGAAAGAATTTGCTCAATGCGTATGACCGCAGCGTGATCGCCCCGGAGGTGCGTATAGTACGGATTGCGGGATTGTCTTACGCAATGAAACTGATGGAAGCTCTTAACGATATAGAACAACAAACCCGAGTCGAAATTAGCGGGAATCCACCGGAGGCTCATAAAATGATGGAGCCAGGCGGGTGAATTGTAGGGGTTAATCGCCCAGTCTATAGGATCCGACAGGACAACTGCCGGAAATGCAGCATGTTGCACCTGGATAGCGTCCATCGAAATGTCCGCACCGGAGAGAGGGGCGGATGCGGGAGCGATTTGCATATTCGATTTATTACTCCTGCCTGCGTGCCGCGCCAAGGCGGATGGGGCACGGGCTCACTGTTGGGGTAGGCACGAGATGGCCTCGTTCACACCCCAACATTGTACGACGGGACCTCCGCCGGGCTTTCATGCCGGCTTTTATCTTGACCGGCTGGAGATGAATTAACGGGGCCGCCCTAAAGGGGGCCCCTGTAGTCGATCACCGTGTGAACAAGTTAAGTTCGCGGGTTATCGTCTTGTCGACAGCCAGTGTATAAGCTACCCGTTTATTCGCAGCCTCTGATTTTTTAAGGAAGTCTTCTGGATTCTGAAAAAGATGTTCAACCGCGGCAGATAGGGCGGTTGCATCTTCGGGAGGGCAGAGAAACCCTTCTTCCTTCGACAGGAATTCAGATATAGCAGCCGTATTTGTGGTAATTGGCACTAATCCACTGGACATTGCTTCGTCTCGCGAAACTCCCTGCGTGTCCATACGCGAAGGGGTCAGGAAAACGCCTTATGACTTATGTTTGGC
>Ga0256787_1000617_pt1 | contig 9545 bp, 9 predicted proteins | sample MC6MC0938MT_FD_189994 | JGI IMG/M metagenome (GOLD analysis project Ga0256787, IMG submission 189994) | Metatranscriptome of enriched soil aggregate microbial communities from Iowa State University, Ames, United States - MC6-MC0938-MT... | ecosystem: Environmental > Terrestrial > Soil >... | reverse complement strand
CTCCCGGTCGTAATCGGCAACTTTACCTTTTAGTTTCCCGGTTTGCGCGGCAGAATAAAAGCTGCATAAAATGCAGCTTACAAAAAATATTATAGATCTGGATTGTAGCATAATGATTTGTCAAAATAAACGAAATTTTAGCAATTTTTATTGTTATTGGCAGAATAGCTGCTAACAACGTTTCATTACTATTTTCCTTTTATAGTATTCCAGGTTTCAAACAGTACATCCTGGGAGGGTCTGTCCTGTGGCATTTCGCTTAATGGTTCACAAGCTTTCCAGTATTGGCGCATATCTCCGGGCAAGGACTGGTACAATTGAGTCCCTTTTGTCTTCCAGGCGATCATGTCATCACTTACTTCTTTAATAATTTTAGCGGGATTCCCCACAACCAGGCTTCTTTTAGGAATTATGGTATTGGCGTTTATAAATGATAATGCCCCTACGATACATTCATCGCCCAATTCCACATCATCCATCAAAACGGCATTCATGCCAACCAGGCAGTTCCTGCCGATGTGGGCACCGTGAATGATCGCACCATGACCGATATGCGCGCTTTCTTCCAGGCGAACGGTTACGCCGGGAAACATATGAATGGTACAATTCTCCTGTACATTACAGCCATCAGCGATCTCTATACCTCCCCAGTCACCGCGTAAAGCTGCCCCGGGACCGATGTAAACATCTTTACCGATGATCACATTACCGGTAACAATAGCTTGAGGGTGTATGAATGCAGTAGGATGTACTACGGGAATAAAGCCTTTAAATTCGTATATCATATCTATGTTTATTATCTTATTGTTCCCCTGTTCCAGGGAAATTCACAGCTCGAATAACGGGTTAATGACATTTAAAATGCTCAAAAGGTTCTTTACAATCCAGGCAGCGATACATCGACTTGCAGCTGGTAGCGCCGAAGCGGCTCACCAGCTCGGTATGCACACTCCCGCACTTGGGACAAGCAACTTCATCGTCTTCAAATAAAGCCAGGTCGCTTGAGGCTCTGCGCACGGGTGGCGCTATGCCATAGGCAAGCATGCGTTGTCTGCCTTCTTCGGTAATCCAGTCAGTAGTCCAGGCCGGACTTAACTGCATATCGATATCAATATGCTTCAACCCATGACCTAAAAGGGTCATGCGCACCTGCATTGAGATCATGTCCATTGCCGGGCAACCGCTATAGGTAGGGGTAATGATTATTTTTACTGAATTTTCATCGATCAATTCTACCGCGCGCAAAATACCCATATCCTTAATACTTACATTAGGAATCTCGGGGTCGGTTACGCTTTCCAGCCATTCATATATCTGTGCTACTGTCAACATTTTCTTAATTCACTTGAATGATCCAAAATTTCAGGTACTGGGTATTGGGCATATTCCAGGTAATGGCATGATCAGCCGATTGGGTTTGCAGGCTTACCGGTTTCAGGCTGCGCCTGGCATCCGCAGCGGCATCCTTCAGTACAGCCTGGAAGGCGGCTTCAGTAACCAGGTGTGTGGCACAGGTGCTTACTAAAAAGCCTCCGGGTTTCAGCAATTGCATCGCCCTGAGATTAATCTCTTTATAGGCGCCTAAAGCCTTTTCGATATTCGCTTTGCCCTGCATTAGAACCGGCGGGTCCAGTATTACTACGTCAAATTGTTTTTTTCCTTTTGCCTGTACTTTTAAAAAATCAAAAGCATTCTTTACTTCAAAGGTACAAATTTCTGCATAGCCGTTCCTTGCTGCATTTTCATTGGCCAGGCTTATCGCCGCTTCGGCATAATCTATACCCAACACACTTTTGGCGCCATAAGCAGCGGCAAGCAGGCTGAATGAGCCCGTATAGCAGAACATATCAAGTACGTCCGCGTTTTTTACAACATGTTTGATCAGCGTTTTGTTACGCTGGTTATCCAGGAAATAACCCGTTTTAAGGCCATTTTCAAGGTCTGCATAAAAATCAAGCCCTCCATCCTTAAGAGTTATCCGGGTATCAAAAGAGGCACTTAAAAAGCCTTTTGTCATTGCTAAACCTTCCAGGCTGCGTTGCGGTATATCGCTACGCTCATAGATTCCTTTTGGCTGGAACAAGTTGTTTAAGGCAGCTACAATAGCAGGTTTCTGTAAGTCGATACCCAAAGTCTGGCATTGCACAACAAAATAATCATTAAAGCGGTCAATGACCAGGCCCGGAAGATCGTCGGCCTCGCTATTAACCAGGCGGTAATTTTCGGTGAACCCCAGCTGTTGCCGGTAGGCCAGCGCCGCTTTTAGTTTCTTTACAAAGAAAACTTCGTCGATCGGCTCCTGTAGGGTACTCAGTAATCTTATAGCAATCTGGGAGAGCGGGTTGTAGTAACCTCTACCCACGAAGGATCCGTTTGAGGAAAAAACATCGACAATCACGCCCCCGTAAACATCCGTCCCTACGATATCGCCAATTTCATTCTGGTAAACCCAGAGATGGCCTTCTGCAATGCGGGTACTGATTTTCTTTTTCAGGAAGACTTTGATCATCGACGGCTGTTTATACTCCAATATTCTTCTTCAAGCGGATGCAAAAAGTCTATAAAGATCCGTCTTTCATTTGCTGTAAAGACGCTTCTGTTTTCTGAATTACTTCTGAATTATTAGCGGATTTAGCCAAGTTCAGCGCCTGCTCCTGTTCTTTTATAGCTTCCGCTTTCTGCCCTTGTCTATATAAGAGATGTGCATAAGTGTCCAGTAAAGAAACGCGGGTGATCGCATCGGTACCGCCAAAAAGGACTAAAGATTTTTCAGACCACTTAATAGCATCTTTGTACATTTGCTTGTTGTTGGTCTCATATACGTTCCAGGCCATTTCATTCAGGTCCATAGCAGCATTTATTGAAGCTATTTTTGTCATCTGCGGATTCTGAGCCCTCATACTTTCTATATACTCCTTTTGTTGTGCTGCAGGCATTTTATCCTGGTCCAGCTTCCGCTTGATACTCAAAACAAATGCTCCGAATTTTGCCGTATCTTCCTGCTTAAATTCAGTGATGGAGGTATTCATCATTTCATTAGTGCGCAATAATTTAAATACTTCCATTTTCGTTTCATCACCCAGGCGCTCGTAGAAGGCATTAGCATAAAACCAGCTATCCATCTTTGGCGTTTTGCTATTTTCCTGAACATAGCCTAATACAATTTTCTTAAAACCTGCTTCATTTTTTTCTTCTGCTAATTTCTCTATCGTTCCCGGCATCAGTGACTCTGTATAATACGTAAAGAAATCAGGCACTTCTGTTGCTTTCAACTTATCTACGGAAGCTTTGTTTTTATCCAGCAAAGCATAAGCTTTATTGTCCATGGTCTGGTTATGCTCCAGCAGGAAATTAAGATCTTCATCTTTTACCTTTTTTCCTATATGTTTCTCTACGTAGAGATCCAGGCCTTTGTCCGTATTCTTTCCTAATCTCTTTCCTTTTATGAGGTAATTCTTCAGGAATTCTTTATCTGGCTTACCATTGTTCAGCTTTGCTTCATAATCGGCCCATTGCAAAGGGTCCTTTGACTCGGCGATGGCCACGTTGGCGTTCTCCAGGAACCAGTTAAGATCGCCGGCCCCCATAACGGTATACACCACGGAACCATCGGGTTTCAAAAACAGGTTGGTAGGATATCCCTGAATTTTATATTTTGCAGCCACTTCAATCCCTTCACCTTTCTCCGCATCGATTTTATAATTGACAAAATGCTTATTATACAATTTACCGGCTTCAACAGTCGGGAATAAATTAGCAGCCATTTGCTTGCAGGGGCCACACCAGGTCGTGTAGACATCCAGAAACACGATTTTATTTTCTTGTTTTGCCTTATCCAGCGCTGCGGCAAAAGTGCCGGTTTCGAATAAGATACCCTGCGCCCAAAATACTAAGGGGCTCAAAATGGCAATAAGGAACAAAACAAGCTTTTTCATAATTCTGGATTAAAAGGGAAAAGAGAACTATCCTAAAATATTTTTCAATGTAGTAATCACGCTATCAATTTCTGCAGTGGTGTTGTGCTTGCAGAAGGAAAAGCGTACGGGAACAACGTCTTCATGCTGTGGTAAACACTTGATCACATGCGAACCGATGCTTGCCCCGCTGGAACAGGCACTACCGCCGGAAACGCAGATACCGGCCATATCCAGGCTCATCAGCAGCATTTCTGTTTTATCCGTTCTTGGGAAAGAAACGTTTAAAACGGTGTACAGGGATTCTCCCTGCCAGTCGCCGTTGAAGAGAATACCCGGGATTACAGCGCTTAACTGATCCGCCATATATTGTTTTAAGCCCCGCATATGGGCGGAATCCTGCTCATAGGTTTCTGTAGCCATTTCCAGGGCTTTGGCAAAACCTACAATGCCATACAGGTTTTCGGTGCCCGCTCGCATATTGCGCTCTTGCCCGCCACCATTGATCATAGGCTTGATCTGCACTTCATCGGAAACATATAAGATACCTACGCCTTTAGGACCATGGAATTTATGCCCTGCGCCGTTGGCAAAATGAACGTTGAGTTCAGAGAAATTTAAAGGATAGTGTCCTACGGTCTGTACCGTATCACAATGAAAATAAGCACCGGATGCTTTACAGATTTCACCCACTTCCTGGATCGGCAACAGATTACCGATTTCGTTATTGGCATGCATCAGCGAAACTAATACCGGCTGTGGACCTGCATTCAATAAGGTTTTCAGGCTTTCCAGGTCTACATGGCCGCTTGGCAGGATGTTGACCAAAGAAAGTTTAATCCCTTGTTTTTCGTAATACTCTGCAGTATGTAAAGTCGCGTGGTGCTCAATTGGTGAAGTAATGATATGCTTTACACCGAGGTCGCGTACGGCGGCAGCCATAGCCGTATTCGTACTTTCCGTACCACCAGAAGTAAAAAAGATATTTGCAGGTTTGGTACCCAGTATTTTTGCAACTGATTTACGCGCTGCTTCAATACCCATCTTGCTTTCCCTGCCGTAAGAATAAATAGAACTTGGATTACCGAATTTTTCAGTTAAAAAAGGCAGCATGGCTTCCAGTACCTGCGGATCTAAGGCTGTAGTAGCCGCATTATCAAAATATATACGTTGCATTTGTAAAAATAAAATATAATAGTCTAATTGTATGCAAAATTAGCAAAAAGAAAGCGAATTCGTGTATAAACGAATTCGCTGTTCCTATTTTTAAAAATTATAACTTAACTTTTTTGTGTTCTTTTGTCTTTGATGCTGCAACCTACTGCTACCGTTTTGGTTTCAGTCACTTGTTTGCCTGCTAAAAGTGCATCAACTGCTGTCGCTACATACTTCGCTTTAACTTCTGCCGGTTTTTCGTAATTGTCATCTATAGCGCCTATATATTTCACGATCAGCTTCCCGTTTTCTTTCTGCAACAAGTATACATGCGGTGTTTTTGTTGCGCCATAAACCGGGTATACTTCCTGCTTTTCATCAAACAGGTAAGGGAAAGTAAACCCTTTCTCTTTGGCATTCGTTTTCATAGCCGCATAACTATCTTCGGGTTGCAAAGTCGGGTCATTAGGGTTGATCGCAATTACCGGATAGCCCAATGCCTTATATTTTTTATCCAGGTCTTTGATGCGGCCTTCATAAGCTTTCGCATAAGGGCAATGGTTGCAGGTAAAAATAACGATATACCCTTTAGCCTCTGTAAACTGTGCCAGGGACACTTCTTTATCGTCAATATTCTTTAGTTTAAAGTCCATTGCTTCATCGCCTACCTTATAGCCTTCAGGCAGGGAAACCGGCGCACTGGCTTCTTTTTTATTTGCAGTAGTGTCAGTAGCGGTAGTTGTTCCCTCTTCCTGACCTTTCGAAGAATTAACATCATTACAGGCGGTAAAGGCTAAAGAAAGGAGACCGGCGCCTATTAACAGTTGCTTCATTTTATAATTATTTATGGGTTATAAATGAGATTGAATGTTTGCTTTTAATTCACTTTCGGACAATTGCCCCTGGTCAAAACGTAATTTCTGGCCATTTTTATATAAAGCGGTAGCCGGAATAGCACCATCCCAGTCTTTATCTATTTTGGGAATCCATTCATTCATCCTGCCATTATCATCCAGCAGGTAATGCTGTGCGACAAAATTTTTCTTTTTAAGAAACGGCACCACAGCACTATCTAAATTACTCCGTTTATCCAGGCTTACCAGGATCAGCTTCACCGGCTTATCCTTCATGGCCTGTAGGGTGGCTACAAAATGCGGCAACTCCTTAACACAAGGCATACACCAGGTGGCCCAGAAATTAACAACATTTAAAGTATCATTTTTTTGATCGAGTACCTGGAGCAGCTCTTCATATTTCAACACCCTTACCTCCGGCTCATAATTAGCCTCGGCCGGGGTTTGTGTAGCAACCGAATTATGCTCAGCCTGTTCTTTACTATTTTGCGCTTTATCTTGTCCGCAGGCGCTCATACTGAGTGCTGCAATGAGTAAGCCGATCGCCTGTTTCATCAATAATTGTCTTTATGAGTGTAAAACAACTACTAAACTAATAAAAAAAAGTATAGTACCAGCCCCCCAAAAGCTAGAAGAATGTTATAAAAGCCTACAATTTTTCCTGGCTTAAGATCCATTCTAAAGCCCTGTCTTTATCGGCAACTATGTCTTGTACCGATTGCCGGAATGCCTGGTCCGGGAAAATACCACGGCCTTTAACATCGGTCCGGTTCACCGGGCGGACATGCATCAGTCCTACTCGCCAGATAATATTGGAATGAGGCAGGTGCAGGATAGGCATAATGCCGGCAACGGTTCCATTAAAATCGCCCCCGGTTTCTTCGCCTACGATAGTTACATTAGGCAATACCGATAACCTGCTGGCCATCAGACAGGCAGCAGAAAAGCTGCCACCGTTAACCAATAAATATACTTTGCCTTTAAAGGCATTTTCATGAGGGGCTTTCCATTTATTTCCACTCATACCGGAATAGTAATAGCTGCCGTCCTTATGCTTTTTAGTATTTACAAATCTATGTACTGCATAAAAAGGATAGTAAATAGAAAAGAATGGCCAGATCGCTTTAGGCATCCGGCTGTAAAAACCCGCATTGAGCAGTGAAGCTTTTGAACTCACTTTACTGGGTGCGTAAATCCTGAAAGAGCTGTCGGCAAAATATTTATACAGTTCTGTAATTTCCATGGCCCTGCCTCCGGGATTATCTCTCAGGTCTAATACCAGGACTTCTGATTTTGCATTTTTAATGGAATCAAACAGTTTCGTATAGGCCTTTTTAAAGCGGCCTTCGCCAAACTGGCCGATTTTCAGGTAAGCAAGGGTGCTATCGTCCCCATAAAATTTAAGGCTGCGGATGTATTCTTTTTTCACTTTATCATAGCCGTAAAGCGTCTTATTACTCTGTTCTTCCTTTAGTTTTTCGGCCTTCAGCTTTTCCTGCTCTTTCCGGGCCAGGGCTGTTGTATCTGATTTAGCTGTATCGTTTTTCACGACTTCCTGCTTCACCGAATCTGTAGCAGCGCTTTTTGCAACAGGATTTTTTTCGGCTCTGCGGATCTCTTTTATGATAACATCTCCCTTATCCGTTTTGAAGGTATAGCTCATACTGTCCAGGGGACCGAGCTCTTCATTATAAAAGGTAGGGATACGGCGGGCAAAAAAGCCCGGCATCGCCGTTTTATTATAGCCATCGGAGGTAAAGGTATGGGCATACTTGGTGTAAATATCCCGGACCTTAAGCTCGTTGATGGCGACCAGTTCCCAGCCTTTCCTTATGGTACTGTCCTGTGATTTATTTTTAGTAATGTAAAGATGCTCCGCTTCCCACTGATAATCGAATTGCTGGAGTGGGCTGGCCCCCATAGTTTTCAGGTATTTCTTGCGTTCCCGGCTTACTTTACGGGGTGCCGGCAGTGTGGCCATATGCCCCTGGCGCACGCTGGCAATCACCGGACTGATGTGCACAAAGAATTCGTTGGTATTCATTGGCCGGTTAATGGCTTTTCTTAAACTGTCAAACCGGTTATCTAATACGCTTTTCGGGGTATAGTAATCATAATCAGGATGCCTGGCGTACAGGTTTTTCTGCACAAAATCAATATCCTTCTGTAGTTTCTTTACACTGATCGGCTGGGTTCGTTTTTCATTATACTTTTCTACACTTACACAGCTGGAAAACAGCCCTGAAAGGGTAAGTATGGCAGGAAATAGCTTCATCAATAACTTCATATACGTGTCGAGGTCAAAATTTCAAAAAGCTAATGTACAAAAGAAATTTCTGGCTAACAAAAAAGGGTATGCCTGATAGCATACCCTGTGTCCGTCAATTATTTGCACTATTTTAAAATATCATGTCCCAGTTTATCCCTTTTGGTCTCCAGGTACTTTTCATTGAATGGATTCGGCTTGATCTCGATAGGCACGATGTCTACGATCTCAATACCATAGCCGAGTAAGCCTGCACGTTTTCTCGGGTTATTACTCATCAGCTTGATCTTGGTGATATCCAGGTGACGCAGGATCTGCGCACCTACGCCGTAATCCCTTTCATCCATTTTAAAGCCCAGGGCCAGGTTCGCCTCAACGGTATCTTGTCCTTGCTCCTGGAGCTTGTAAGCTTTTAGTTTATTGATCAACCCGATGCCACGACCTTCCTGGTTCATATACAGAACACAGCCTTTACCCTCCTGCTCCACCATTTGCATAGCTGCCTGTAACTGCTCGCCACAGTCGCAACGTAATGAATGTAAAATATCACCGGTAAAGCAAGAACTGTGGACTCTTGTTAATACCGCATCGCCTTCTTTCCAGTCCCCTTTGATGAGTGCCAGATGTTGTTCCCCTGTATTTTTTTTGCCTAAAGGCAACCAGTTCAAAGTGACCGTATTTTGTAGGCATATCTACGCGCACTTCCTCTTCGATCAGGCTCTCTTTTTCTAAACGATAAGCAATAAGGTCTTTTATGGAGATTATTTTAAGGTCATATTTTTTTGAAATTTCCATTAGCTCCGGTAAACGTGCCATGGTACCATCATCGTTCATGATCTCTACCAGCACACCTGCAGGCTCAAAGCCGGCCAGCCTGGCCAGGTCTACCGTTGCTTCTGTATGCCCGGTTCTTCTCAATACGCCTCCTGGTTTTGCTCTTAACGGGAATATATGTCCCGGGCGTCCCAGGTCTGAAGGTTTTGTTGCCGGATCAATAAGTGCCTGAACCGTTTTAGCACGGTCATGAGCAGAAATACCTGTGGTACAACCCTGCCCGATCAGGTCTACAGAAACAGTAAAAGGAGTCTGGTGCAAAACGGTATTATCTTCCACCATCAGGTTAAGCTGCAAAGCGTCGGCCCGGCTTTCTGTAATAGGCGCACAAATAAGGCCGCGGCCATATTTTGACATAAAGTTGATAATCTCCGGGGTTACATTGGCAGCAGCCGTTATAAAATCGCCTTCGTTCTCTCTATCTTCATCATCCACCACAATGATCAGTTTACCTTTTCTGAGATCATCCAGTGCTTCGTCAATAGTATGCTTTCTGTAATAGGCGCACAAATAAGGCCGCGG
>Ga0256787_1000616_pt1 | contig 9548 bp, 14 predicted proteins | sample MC6MC0938MT_FD_189994 | JGI IMG/M metagenome (GOLD analysis project Ga0256787, IMG submission 189994) | Metatranscriptome of enriched soil aggregate microbial communities from Iowa State University, Ames, United States - MC6-MC0938-MT... | ecosystem: Environmental > Terrestrial > Soil >... | reverse complement strand
CTGTAGTATTTGACTATATTAAGTACATTAAAAACCAGGACAACTATGGTAAATGGCAATTGATGGACCCGGGGATGAAAAAAGCTTATGAAGGTACCGATGGTACCGTCGGTTTTAAGTATTCCTGGGATAGTAAAGAACTAGGAAAAGGATCACAGACTGTTACAAAGATCGTAGAAGGAGACCGGATGGAAACAAGCCTGGATTTCGGCTTCGGCGATCCGGCTAACTCGTATATGACTACTACGGATGAAGGTGCAGGGCAAACTAAAGTGACCTGGGGAATCAGCGGCAAATCGCCTTATCCTTTTAACCTGATGAGTCTTTTTTATGATATGGGTAAAGACTTTGAAACGGGTTTGAACAATCTCAAAAAAGTTTTAGAAAAATAAGCAATTTTAAATTAACTGAACTAACGAAGACCTTGTAATAGTTGTGTTATGATGCAGGATGCAGAGCAGTGGAAAGCTGAATTGGAAAAGATTGCGGGCATTATCCGCAAGATGCCACTGGATGTGGCTATCAAATGGGGTGCTGAAGTGTTTACTTATGAAGGAAAAAATGTGCTCAGTTATGGCGGCTTCAAAAACTTCTTCACCATTTGGTTTTATAATGGCGTATTCCTGGAAGATAAATATAAAGTGCTGGTAACGGCTTCAGAGGGAAAGACAAAATCTTTAAGGCAATGGCGCTTTACGGCTATGGAAGAGATTGATGAAAAAAAGATCCTGGCCTATATCAAGGAAGCTATTGAGGTAGAAAAGAAGGGCCTGAAGATAGAGCCGGCTAAATTTAAAGCTATTGATACACCAGAGCAGCTGGAGCGGGCATTTAAGTCCGATCAGTCGCTGAAAGCCGCTTTTGAAAAGCTGAGCCCCGGTAAGCAAAAGGAATACATGGTCTATATCAATGAAGCGAAACAGGAAGCCACGAAAATGAAACGTGTAGATAAGATCCGCCCTATGATTATGAATGGTGTCGGGCTGAATGATAAATATAAATAATATGGCAACGAAGACAACAGAAGAAAATGTGCTTGCGTTCATTAATGATGTTGCCGATACAGCGCAGAAAAAAGAAGATAGCCTTGAGCTGATTCGCCTGATGCAGGAAGTCTCCGGTTTTGAACCCAAAATGTGGGGGGCGACAATCATTGGGTTTGGTCACTACCACTATAAATATGCGAGCGGTCATGAAGGGGACGCGCCTTTATTAGGATTTGCTCCAAGGAAAACGGCTATTTCCTTGTATGTATTTACCGGCCTGGAAGAACATAAACATTTACTGGAAAAACTAGGCAAATTCAAAATGGGCAAAGCCTGTATCTATGTGAAAAAGCTGGATGATATTAATATAGAAGAACTGAAACAACTGATGCAGGCCTCTATAAGATTCCTGAATGAAAAATACCCTTCCTGATATGAATTTTGATTACCTGGAAACCGCACGTTTAAAGTTAAACCTGGTTACGCCGACGGTGTTGCATACTATTTTCAATACGTTGGAAAAAGAGCCCATCATGAGACTCATGGGATTCGATGAAGCTGCTTTTGACTACCATCTGCAGATGCACCAAAAAGGAATGGAAACCAACCGGCTTTCCCTGTTGTACTTTTTGTTGACCGATAAAGCAACCGGTCAGCCTTTAGGTACCTGCGGTTTTCATACCTGGAATGCCACCCATGGCCGGGCAGAACTGTTTTACAGCTTGCTTGCTGATGAACACAAACGAAAAGGCTTAATGACCGAAGCGTTGGAAAGGGTATTGGCTTATGGATTTGAAACGATGAGCCTGCACCGGGTCGCGGCTTTGGTTGGGCGGGAGAATATTCCCTCTTTGAAATTATTGAAGAAATTTGGCTTTACATTCGAGGGGACAATGCGGGAAGACTATGTAGTAGACGGGAAAAATGAAGATTCCGAATGTTATTCGCTATTGTCTTGGGAGTGGAAGAATAAAATGCTATCTTCAGAATAAAAGCAAAATTCATGGATATTTTTAATGAAAATGTAGCGATCAACTGGGAAGAAATACAGGCCGAAAAGATAGAAGGCGAGACGGGTTATGTCATTACCAGGACCAAAGAAATCGGCAATTTTAAGATCCGGCATAATACTTATTCTGCCGATTTTAGAGCAGATCACTGGTGTGAAAAAGGACATATCCTGTTAGTGCTGAACGGGGTACTGATCATCGAGTTCAAAGACGGAACAAGTGTAGATGTAACTAAGGGCAACAGTTATGTGCTGGGCGATAATGTGCAGGTGCATAAAGCCATTACACTCGCGGAAACAGAAGTGTTTATCGTAGACTAGCATCATTGCATAATAAAGAAACTAAAAAACAAACAATGGATACAGTTGTATTGCAACAAAAATTTAAAGCACCGATTAAAGCAGTTTGGGAAGCGATTACCTTGCCGGAATTGATGCGGGATTGGTACTTTAACGTACATAATTTTGAACTCAAACCGGGCAATGTATTTACCTTTTACGGGGATGATAAACAACAGACCTATCTACATTCCTGCGAAATGTTGCAGGTGGAACCCTTGAAACTGTTAGAGCATACCTGGACGCATCCCGATCATTCAAAAGGGCGTTCCGTATTGCGTTGGGAGCTTTCAGGTATCGACGAGGAGCATACCTTGCTTACCCTTACCCATAGCGGTCTGGAGAGTTTTGCAGATGCAGGTCCTGAATTCTCCGCAGAGAATTATGAATTCGGATGGAAAGGTATTGTCAGTATTTCGCTGCGCAACTTTTTACATGATATCGGGAAACAATTTTTTGAAATTGACATCCGGGCACCACGGGAAAAAGTATGGCAAAATATGTGGAGTAAAGAAGGCTACACGGCCTGGACCTCTGAATTTACAGAAGGCTCTTATTATGAAGGCGAATTTAGACCCGGGGAAACGGTACATTTATTATCTCCGGATGGCAATGGTTTATACAGCGATGTGATCTTTATGCAGGAAAATAAATTGATGATCCTGAGCCATATCGGTATCATTTTGAATGGAGAAGAGCAGGACCTGGATGAGGAAACAGAGTTTTGGACCGGTATTTTAGAAAGCTACCGCTTATCCGATAATGAAGACGGGTCTACCCATTTAAGCCTTGAGCTGGACAACCAGAAAGAATATTTCGAAAAGATGAACGAGAGCTTTCCACGTGCCTTCCGCAAGCTAAAAGCACTCTGCGAACAATAGGCCACACCGCAATAACTTTTCGGATCACTATTTCACCTCTCACTATTCACTTATCACTTATCACTTATCACTATTCATTTATCATTTTTCACTTATCATTTTTCACTTATCATTTATCATTTATCATTTATCACTTATCACTTATCACTATTCACTTATCACTATTCACTTATCACTATTCACTTATCACTATTCATTCATCATTAACCATTAATCATTAACAAAATGCCAAAGATTAATCCTTATTTAAATTTCGATGGTAAAGCCGAAGAAGCCTTTACTTTTTACAAATCAGTTTTCGGGGGCGAGTTCCAGGGCGAAGTGTACAAATTAGGTAATGCGCCGGGTGCTGAAAACCTTACGGAAGAAGAGAAAAACAGGGTCATGCACATAGCATTGCCAATAGGCAAAAGTGATATACTGATGGCTTCCGATATCGTTCCTTCTGCCGGTCATAAACTGAATGTTGGTAATAATAATTACGTGTCTATTTTCCCGGAATCCCGTGAAGAAGCGGACCATCTGTTCAATGGTTTATCTGCCGGGGGGACTATAGAAATGCCTATGGCCGACCAGTTCTGGGGCGACTACTTCGGTTCTTTCCAGGATAAGTATGGCGTCTACTGGATGGTCAATTATAATGAGGGCTTTAATAAACAATGGTAGATCATGGCGGCAATAACTATTAAGTCGAGTATAAATGCAGGCCTGGAGAAGGTCTGGGATTATTACAATAGCCCGGAGCATGTACAGCAATGGAATGCAGCTCATGAATCCTGGCACTGTCCTAAGGCGGAAAACGACTTGCGGGAAGGCGGCCGGTTTAGCTATCGTATGGAAGCACGCGATGGTAGTTTCGGTTTCGATTTCGGGGGCGTCTACGACACAGTGAAGCCTAAGGAATCATTTAGCTACACAATGGATGATCAAAGAAAAGTAACGGTTTCATTTACTCCGGAAGAGGAAGGTAAGACAAATGTTGTCGTAGTTTTCGACCCGGAATCCGCAAACCCGGTAGAGATGCAGGAGCAGGGCTGGCAGGCGATCCTGGATAATTTTAAAAACTACGCGGAGACGCACTAACGGTATTTATTCTGCAAAAAGGCTGCCTCGGCAGCTTTTTTTTGTTATCCTGATATACGCTAGTTGTCAGCCGGTAAGAATCTGTATCTTATGGTTTTAATACCGTTTGTCTCAGACCACTGGAAGCTGGCGTCAATCTTCTTTTTTGCGTTGAAAAGATAAGTCTGGTAACAAGGTATTTTTATTTTTTTTGTCCTTGAGTTGATCTGCACTGTCCTTTCTGAATTTTCGAATAAGAATTCGTTCTTCATGATACTGCTGAGCTGAAGTGTATAGGTATCGCTTTCTTCATCGGTAAGGCTGGTACGTTCTAAAAATATTTGACGGTTGCGAAGCGTTAATTGCACGTAGGTTGTAGGGCAAAGGCCTGAGTCTGAAGACCGGTAAATATTTCCCTGTAAGGTTGAATCATTAACCCTTTCCCAGGATTCAAAAGCATGTTCTTCTATAGATGAGATTACTTTCCAATCCTGAGTCAGGAGTAAAAATGTATTAAAGTCTTTTTGGCTGAAGGTCTTTTGAGCGCTCGTATTGAAGGCAATCAGGAGTGATAGCAGTAATAAAGAGAGGTAACGCATTTTAACCTATAAAATTTGAGCTAAAATACGGATTTTTTTACGGCTTGCAGCAGGAGTTAAGCCGGTCGGACTGTAGGGGTTGCAAAGTTTTTTTAACGCGCAAAAACGAAGCTGCAGGCAGTTTCGTTTATTGCTGTTGACCTGATTAAGGTCGGGATCATTAGTGTTGGCAACGGCCCCTGTTAAATTGCTGTTTCAGCTTTTCTTTCAGGCTGTCATACTTTTCCTGGTCCATAGCGCGGATGTGATCGGCCACGGCGAAAGGAGAGCGTTCATTGATACCATATTCGGCTAAGGTACTGCGCATCCTTTCTCTTCTTTGCGCAAATTTTTTAACCAGTAAGGCGCCGCCTACAACAGCCAGGATACCCAGTAACCCGCTGCCACGTTTTGATTGTTCCATTTTTTTATTGATTTATTGGTTTATTAATTAAGACGAATGAACGCCCGTTTTACTTTAATTGTTAAGCCTCCCGGTCAAATTTCCGGTTGAAGCGTTCTTTCCACATCGCTTTGAATTGTTCTTTCTCTTCCGGGTTCAGGTGGTCAGCACCTTCCTGCCAGGGCCCTTTGCGGCAATGGCGGCCACCCCGGCCTCCTTTACCCGGGAAACCACCGAAGAGTATTTTGCTTAAGGCCAGTAAGCCCATGGCCTGCCAGTAAGAGATGGCTGTAATGCCGCTTACAGCGCCAACCAGTGTGGCATTCCAGAGCCACATCACGATGCCGGTAAGCCCGAAAACAAGGAGTATAGGTATAATAATGAAAAAACCTTTTTTGCGTCTGACTCTATTATAATTGTTCATGATTTTTATGGATTTATTTCCTGGTATAAATAAGCCAGTTTTTTGCGCAGGTGTTTTACCGCGTATTGTTTCCGGCTGATGATTGTCTTTATATTTTCTCCGAGTTCCGCTGCGATTTCCTGCAGGGTGCGGTCTTTAAGTTCGTTTTCTATAAACACATAGCTTTGTTTTTCGGGGAGTTCCAGCAGGGCTTCATTGAACCGTTTCCAGATTTCCTCCCGGTAGTAAGTCAGTTCGGGATTGTCTGAGTTATCCAGCAGCATCAGGTCTTTAAAACTGAAATTCAGTTCACCGTCTTCATCTTCATAGAAAAAATCTTCCAGTCTTTCCGGTCTTTTCTTACGGTAGAGATCGGTTATCTTATTATTGGACACCTTATACAACCAGCTGCCCAGGTTAAGGATATCGCCTATCTGGGTGATATTGCTGAGCTGGTACCATACATCCTGCAGGACGTCTTCCGCATCTTCCCGGCTGTTGACCTTCGGCAGGATAAAAGACATCAGCCTGCTACCGTACTTTTTTACGGTTTGGGTGATCAGGGAGGATTTGGATTCTTGCGCCATTTCTATATTTGCTTCGGCATACATACTACATAAGACGAAGCTGGGTTTATTTTACCTTAAAGTGGTAGAAAATATTTTTTTGGTGCTTTAAATTGTCTGAGCGGTAGTGAGCAAATGTAAAAAATATTATGCTTTTTTATACGATGAGTGAAGACTATAGCAAAAGCTTAGCATAAAGTTGAGTAACGCATTTTTGCTGCAGTCATTGAAACAGTAAAGGCTGACCACAGGGTCAGCCTTTACTGTTTATTTTTAATACAGGGCAACATTACTTATTGCCCGTGGGGAATTTTACAGCGTATAGTTTTTGGTTAAAGGATCGGAACCATCCGCGATTTCCACGCTTTTTTCATCTACTACTTTGCCATCCACTTCAACTTTATAAGTTACGGTAAACGGTGCACCGTCAATATTGAAGCTGGAGATACTCACACTACCGGTGTTGAACTTCTGGGCAGAGGCTACCACAACATTCGATTTGCCGCCGTTTACATAATCACTGGTCACACTGACAATAGTGCCTCTTTCTGTGGCACCGTCTATCGTCCAGTCTACCGAGGTGCCGTCGAGCGTGGAACCACCAATGCTGAGCGTAAAATGGTCTCCCTCAGCTTTGTTAAATGCGCTGGAAACCGAAAAAGTAACCTTAGCGTTTTTGTTGCTGAACGGAGAAGTGCTTTTCTTACAGGAGGAGAACAATGCTGCCGATAATAACAGGGTGGAGATGCCCAGGACAGGGATCTTTAGTCTTGTACTTTTCATTATTATGTATTTAGTTTAAAATGAGCGGCAAAGATAAACCCATTTCAGAGAAATGAAGGGCCTGGTTAAGGATAGTATTTTTAGTGATATTACGATACTATTTATAGCTTAATTAGAAATAATTTTCTAAACGAAGGGTCTGTTTCAATGCCTGCCGCAATCGTTTTCCGCGTGGGAAAGAGTAGCATTGTATCGATTGCGCCCGAACCGGGATATATTATTTTAACTAAATAATATACCGTTTGGTATATTTATTTTGTATTTTTGTACCAGATTTCATTCATTAATGCATAAGAGATATGACAAAAGCGGAACAAACGAGACAATATATTATTGAAACTGCGGCGCCGATCTTTAATATTAAGGGATATGAAAACACCTCATTGTCCGATATTCAGGAGGCTACAAAATTGACAAAAGGAGCTATATATGGAAATTTTTCAGACAAACAAGAACTGGTAATAGCTGCCTATAATTTTAATTATTCCAGATTGATAGCAACAATTGAAGCTATTATATCTAAACAGTCATCGGCGAAAGAAGCAATTGTTGCTTACGTAAATTTTTATGTAAAAAATTGGAAGCTGGTTTTTCAACATGGAGGTTGCCCGATAATGAATGCATCGGTAGAAGCGGACGACTATTTATATTTTTTGAAAGACAGCGTGCAGGAGAGTATGAAAAAATTGATGGGGCTGCTTCAGCAAAAAATTGAAACGGGAATATCCAATGGGGAATTCAATAATACAGTGAATGCAGGGACATATGCCGCAGTGTTTTTTGCAACGATGGAAGGGTGTATTTTATTGGCGAAAACGATGAACGATAAAAAATACTTGCAATTGGCAGCAGACCGGATAACGCTGATCGTAGAAAATGAATTGATGAAGTAAATTTTTTTTAAATGATAATATACCGATCGGTATAATTAATAATAATTTAAAAAGATAAAATGGAAGCATTTGATATGGGCATTATTGGCTCAGGCCCTGGTGGTTATGTAGCCGCAATCAGAAGTGCGCAGTTGGGCTACAAAACGGTATTAATAGAAAAATACAGCACATTGGGAGGTACTTGTACTAATGTTGGCTGTATCCCTACAAAAGCTTTGCTGGACAGTACCCATCACTTTTTCGATGCCTTACATCATTTTAAAACGCATGGTATTGAACTGAGTGGTATTGAGCTTAAGTGGGAACAACTCTACAAGCGTAAATCCGATGTGGTAGCTAAAAACACGCAGGGTTTGGATTATTTGATGCGGAAAAACAAGGTTAAGGTTTTGCAAGGCACAGGATCGTTTGTCAATAACGAAACCTTGAAAGTTGTAGATGCTGACAACAATGAAATCACAATCAAAGCGAAGCAATACATCATTGCCACGGGCTCGAAACCGGCTACTATCCCGGGTGTAGTTATCGACAAAAAAAGAATCATCACTTCTACCGAAGCATTAAAGATGGAAGATAAACCGCAAACAATCATCATCATCGGCGGGGGCGTGATCGGTGTAGAAATGGCTTCTATTTTTAACAGGATTGGCACCAAAGTGACCATCCTGGAATATGCCGATAACCTGATTCCGGCAATGGACCATGAATTGGGAAATACATTGAATAAGATCCTTACCAAAGAAGGCGTGGAAATTAAACTGCAGGAAGCGGTGTATAAAGCAGAAAATCTTGGGCGTGAAGCCAAAGTGTTTTTTAAGAACAAGGAAGGGATAGAACAGCAGCTCACTGCCGATTATATTTTAGTTGCCGTAGGCAGAAAGCCTTATGTAGCGAACCTGGGATTGGAAAATACACAAGTGGAGCTGAATGCCAACGGTACCGTAAAAGTTAATGAACTGCTGCAAACCACTGTCGAGAATATTTATGCCATTGGTGATGTAATTGGTGGCGCCATGCTTGCCCATAAAGCCGAAGAAGAAGCCACTTATGTTATTGAAAGCATCGCCGGGCAAAAGCCACACATTCATTATGACAGGATTCCTTCGGTAGTTTATACCTGGCCGGAAGTGGCTTCGGTAGGAGCAACGGAAGCGGAATTGAAAAAACAAAATATCCAATACAATATCGGCAAGTTTCCTTTTTCTGCCAATGCGCGCGCAAGAGCAGGTATGAATACAGATGGGTTTGTGAAAGTGCTTTCCGATCCCAAATACGGCGAGCTCCTGGGCGTGCATATAATTGGTGCACGGGCGGCAGACCTGATTGCGCAAGCCGTGGTAGGTTTGGAGTATGAAATAGGCGCCGGCGATATGGCTTCTATTAGCTATGCCCACCCTACATATTCGGAGGTATTGAAAGAGGCTTATGTAATCGCTTCGGGTAAACCATCAATTAATATTTAACAATTACGTGGGCATAATTCATAATAAATATAAATAGCAATGAAAGATACATTTATAGTAGCTGCAAAGCGCACACCCATAGGTAGTCTATTAGGTCATTTGTCCTCAAAAACGGCTACAGAATTAGGGGCTATTGCCATACAGCACTCGATTGAAAGTATATCACTTGATCCGGAATGGGT
>Ga0256787_1000604_pt1 | contig 9636 bp, 8 predicted proteins | sample MC6MC0938MT_FD_189994 | JGI IMG/M metagenome (GOLD analysis project Ga0256787, IMG submission 189994) | Metatranscriptome of enriched soil aggregate microbial communities from Iowa State University, Ames, United States - MC6-MC0938-MT... | ecosystem: Environmental > Terrestrial > Soil >... | reverse complement strand
GCGATTTTCTCGGCAAACGCGCAAGCGAACTGTCAGGCGGCGAAGCGCAAATCACCGCGCTGATTCGCGTACTGCAACTCGCGCCCGAAGTGCTCCTGCTCGACGAACCGACTGCGTCACTCGACCCTGAGTCGTCGCACGCAATCGAAGGACTCGTGCGGGCATGGTTCGACGCAGATCGCCGCGCGCACGCTTCAATCTGGGTCTCGCACGACCCGGCACAAGCTGCTCGCATGAGCGAGCGTCATCTGACAATGCATGCGGGCGTCCTCGACGAGCCCGCCGTCACGTCCGAGCAAGGAGCGCCTAGCCGATGACATTGCAAAACCTGAGTCTTTGGGACGTCGCGATTGCCGCGTTGCTGATCGTCGTGAACGGCGCGGTGTCGGTGGCGCTCAAGCTCGATCTCGAACGCAAGCTCGCGTGGGCCGCCGTGCGCACCGTCGTGCAGTTGCTCGCGATCGGTTATGTGCTGGGTTGGGTGTTTCGCTACGACCACTGGTTTGTCGTGCTGCCGTTGATGACCGTGATGACGCTGATCGCCGGCTTTGCCGGAGCGCAGCGCGGCAGCCGCACCTACGCGGGGCAGCGCGCGGACAGTGTGCTGTCGATCTGGGTCAGTTCGTGGCTGGTGGCAGCGGTCGGACTGTTCGTCGTGATCCGCATTCACCCTTGGTACGAACCGCAGTATGCGATTCCGATTCTCGGCATGATCCTCGGCAATACGCTCACCGGCGTCTCGCTCGGCATCGAGCGAATGACCGAGGAGCTGACAGCCCGGCGAGATCGCGTCGAAATGGCGTTAGCACTCGGCGCGACGCGCTGGGAAGCGGCGCAAGCGCCTGCTCGTCAGGCAGTGCGCGCGGGCATGATGCCGACGCTCAACCAGATGGCCGTGGTCGGCGTAGTCAGCCTGCCCGGCATGATGACCGGCCAGGTGCTGGCCGGCCAGTCGCCGTTGCAAGCGGTGCGTTATCAGATCGTGATCATGTTTCTGATCGCGGCATCGTCGGCGCTCGGCACGGTAGGCGCGGTGCTGCTCACCTATCGGCGCCTCTTTTCAGCGGAGCACCGGTTTCTGTCGGCGCGGCTGGTCGAACGGGCCGGCGTGCGGCGCTGAACGGTTCAGACCAGCTTCTGCCATCTCACGATACGGTGGTCCGGCGCTCCACCACCGTCAGCGTTTCGCGCTGATCGCGACAGTCGTGCCGTCGCTGAGCGTCAGCGTCTTCGTGCTGCCGTTCACCGGCATCGTGAAACGGAGCACCTGGCTCATGCTGACATCGTTCGGACACTTGAGCGATTTTCCATTGGCCGTGACGGTCTTCACGCCATCGGGCTTGTGCGCCTGGAAATTCAATTGCACGGTCGCCGTGCCGTCGTCGGCGACGACCGGCGCGAGGCGGATCTGTGTCTGGCGAATCATCGCGCCATTGGAGTCGAGCGGCAGCGACGCGTAGTTCGGACACGCATCCGCCGCAGGAATTGCGCCGCCGGGCGGCACCGTCTTCCACGTGAAGTCGTCCGACTGACCGGAGCGGATGGTGCGCGTTTCCTGCGAGTTGCCGAATTGTTTGGAGGTGACGCGCACCGTGTAGCGAATCGGACCGTCGAGGGCGGATTGCGACGTCACCGTAATCGGCGTGGCCGCCCGAGCCGCAGGCGCGAGTACGCCGCAAGAAAGCACGCAAGCGAGAGAAGCGACAACTGGAACGGCGGAGAGTTTGAAGCTGGAGCTCATACTGTCACCTCGTTGTTGTGCCGCTGCATGCCCGCGTCAGTGCGCTGCCCCCGCATGGTCAAGGTAAAGCGCGCGGAAACCGGCAGCGGACGCGAGACACACAACCGTTTTAGCATGATGCGTCACCAGTCTACCGCCAAGCGATGCCGCGCGCGCTCCCTGAGCATCGGGTGTTACCCCGCTTGCGTGGACGCGTTTTATCAGAAGCCGGTCAGGACCAGCTTGCCGATCGCGCGCCCTTCTTCGAGCAGAGCATGCGCGCGCCGAAGGTTCGCCGCATTGATCGCGCCAAGGTGTTGCCCGACGGTCGTGCGCAACGTGCCGGCATCGACGAGACGCGCCACTTCGGTCAGCAGCTTGTGCTGTTCGATCATGTCGGGCGTGCCGAACATGGAACGCGTGAACATGAACTCCCAATGAAACGCGGCGCTCTTCGCCTTCAGCAATTCGACCGGCACCGGCTTGCTATTTTCGACGATCGTGCAGATGCCGCCCTGCGGCTTGATGAGCTCGGCCGCGATCGGAAAGTTCTTGTCCGTGTCGTTGAACATCAGCACGTAGTCGACTTGTTCAATGCCGAGTTTCTTCAATTGAGCGGGCATGTCGCCGAAGTGATCGACCACATGATCCGCGCCCAGCTCAGTCGCCCACTTCGCCGACTCGGGGCGCGACGCGGTCGCGATCACTGTCAGCTTCGCGAGCTGTTTGGCCAACTGGATGCCAATTGACCCGACGCCGCCCGCGCCGCCGAAAATGAGCACCGTGCGCCCCTCGTGCGCGCCTTGTGGCGACACGCCGAGGCGATCGAACAGCGCTTCCCATGCGGTGATGGCCGTCAGCGGCAACGCGGCCGCATGCGTGAAATCGAGCGACGCGGGCTTGCGTCCGACGATCCGCTCGTCAACGAGATGAAATTCGCTGTTCGCGCCCGGTCGCGTGATGCTGCCCGCATAGAACACCGGATCGCCGACCTTGAACAGCGTCACGTCCGGCCCCGCTGCGACGACCGTGCCTGCGGCGTCCCAGCCGAGCACGCGCGGCGCCTTTTCGACGGTATCTTTCGGCGCGCGCACCTTGGTGTCGACCGGATTGACCGAGATCGCCTCGACTTTCACGAGCAGATCGCGACCCGTCGCTTCGGGTTTGGGGATATCCACGTCGATCAAGGCTTCGTCCTGGTCGATGGGCAAATAGCGGTAAAGGCCAATGGCTTTCATGAATGCTCCCGTGTTTGTTCGGATGAGGTTGAAGAACCGGTGAGGTCCCGCGCGGGTTTTGATGCTGGCCGCGCCGTTTCACAGAGACCGCCGATCCATGGACATGATCGTAAGCCGCCTCTTACTTCGATAAAAGCGGCATAATCGCTGAAACATCTTTTTGATTTTCCAAATAATGGACGTTCCGGCATCTACTCTTCGCGATCCGCGGCCGGCTGGCAGCGAACGTGAACGGCTCGACTTGCTCGACGTCGCACTATTCGTGCGCGCCGCGCTGCTGGCGAACGTGTCGGCGGCGGGACGCGAGTTCGGCCTGTCTGCGGCGGTGGCAAGCTCGCGGATCGCGCAACTGGAAAAGCTGCTCGGCGCCCGGCTGCTGCATCGAACCACACGCCGCATCAGTCTCACGCAGGACGGCGAAGTCTTCATGGCGCGCGCCGAAGCGCTGCTCGACGCGGCCGCCGCAGCACGCGCTTCGGTGGGCCGAGGGCAAGCGGAACCGCAAGGCCGCCTGCGCGTGTCGATGCCGTCGTCGTTCGGGCGGCAGCACGTGTCGCCCGTCATCACCGAGTTTCTGCGGCGTTATCCGGGCGCGAGCGTCGATTTGCGGCTGACCGATCAGCTTGTCGATCTCGTCGATGCGGGTATCGACGTGGCTATCCGTATCGGCGTGCTCAAAGATTCTTCGCTGGTCGCGCGCCGCCTCGCGGTCAACCGGCGTGTGTTGTGTGCGGCCCCGTCCTACCTGGCGCAGCGCGGCACACCACACCATCCATCGGATCTCGTACAGCACGAGTGCATGATTCTGTCGGATCAACGCGACTGGGCATTCGAAACGCCGGCTGGAACGCTCGACGTGCGCGTGAGCGGGCGCATGGTCACCGATAACGGCGAAGTGATCCGCGACGCGCTCCTCGCGGGTTTCGGCATCGCGCTCAAATCGACATGGGACGTCGCGCCGTTTTTGCGCACCGGCGAACTGGTGAGCGTGCTCGAAAACTATCCGCTCGCCGAGAAGGTGGCGATTTGGGCTGTGTATCCGAGCCGCGCTTTCGTACCGCCGAAGACGCTCGCGTTCATCGACTTTCTTGCCGCGCATTTCGGCGATCCACCTTTCTGGGACGTGGAGCCGGAGTGAGATTGGTGACATGCGGCATCGCTGATCTGAGCGCCGACGCGGACTGTGAGAAGGACAGCAGGTTCGCGAGGTCGTCGTGAACCATGCGTCCGTTAGCCTCGGTTCGGCATAACTCACAGATAGAAGTTCTGCAGCTAGCGCCGAGCTGACTTCCGTCAGCAGCCGGAAGTCAGCTTGCAATATCTCACGAGCCAGCCTTGCCGGCTGCGCTACCTGACGATTTCCCATCGGTGTTCACGTCGGCCTGCGCGTCGTTCTGCGTCTTTTCCTGATACTCGCCGCCACCGCGGCGATCCGTGTCCTGCAGCCCACGCTCGACGTCGCTATGCGCCTGCTTGCCGACACGCCGTGGCTCTTCGTCGTGCTGGGAATCTGCGCTCTGGTCGTTCTCATGCGGCAACGGCGCGGCTGCGTCTTCCAATGACTCCGGATGCTTCTCGGCATGCGGATCGGCCTGCTTGCCGCCGTCCGACGATTGCGGTGTGCTTTTCATAACCCGCTCCTTGTGTGTTCACTATTGCAGCCGACGCGAACGCGCCGGCTACGTTCCGTTCAGGCGTTTTCTCATTGCCGCGGTGATGCGCTGGCGAGTCTTCGAGTAGTCGGCCCACGGGTCGCTCTTCAGATTTGCAAGACGCTCATGCAGGTTCCCGATATTCCACTGATCGCCGCCAGTGGTCGACGCGACTTCGTCCCAGGCGAGCGGCACCGAAACGCCTAGCCCCGGCCGCGCCCGCGCGGAAAACGCGGCGACCGTGCTCGAGCCGCGGTTATTGCGCAAATAGTCGACGAAAATTTTCTGCTTGCGATTTTGCGCGCCCATTTTCGCGCTGAAATATTTGGGCAGCGTGCTCGCCATGTGCTGAGCGACCGCCTGCGAAAACTCTTTCACCTCGTCCCAACCCGCGTGTTTCGACAGCGGCACCACGACATGGAAGCCCTTGCCGCCGCTCGTCTTGCAAAAAGACGTGAGGCCGAGTTCGTCCAGCAGCGAGCGCGTCAGTTGAGCCGCCTCGATCATCCGGTCCCATCCCAGCGACGGATCCGGATCCAGGTCGAACACGACGCGGTCCGGCTTCTCGATGTTCGATGCCACGCCATTCCACGTGTGAAATTCGATGGTGCCCATTTGCGCGGCGCCGACCAGCGCCTTCACACTCTCCACGGTGATGAGCGGAGGATGACCGGGGTCGAGCCCGGGGTGCTGCGTGATGTTCGGGATCGACAGCTTCTGGCTGTGCTTCTGGAAAAACAGCTCACCGCCAATGTCTTCGGGTGCGCGCACGAGCGACACAGGCCGGTCCGCCAGATGCGGCAACATCCATCGCGCGACCGATTCGTAGTACTGCACGAGGTCGATCTTGCGCGCGCCGGTGCTCTTGTCGATCACGCGGTCCGGGTGCGATACGCGAACGCCGGCGACTTCGGCGGGCGACGCGGATTTTTTCGATCGCGATGCGGCGGGTTTGGTGTCCGCGGCTTCGTCTTTCAGTGCGGCGGTTTTGGCAGCTGCTTTGCTCGCTGTCTTTGCGGCCGGCGTGGTTGTCGTTGCTTCGCCAGCAGTTTTAGCGGTCGATTTAGCGGTGGTTTTAGCCGACGCCTTCGCGGTGGTTTTTACGCCCTTTTCCGTGTCGTTGTCCGTTGCTTCTCCCGCCACCGCTTTGCCGGCAGAGCGCTTCTTATTCGCGCCTGAAGTCTGCACGTCGTCATCCGCTTCAGCCGCCGCGCGCCGTCCTGAAGGTTTCTTCGGCGCCGTGTCGGATTGGGCCTCGATATCGGTTTGCTGTTGCACGTCGTCCCCCTTGCGTGGTGCTTCCTTGACGATCTGGCGCGCCGGCTTGTCGCTGCGCAAGCTGACGAACGACGCCTGGCGCACGATACCGTCGCTCGTCCATTCGGCGAAATTGCATTCGGCGACGAGCACGGGCTCGACCCAATGCACCGGCGTGCGACTGCGCTCGCGCGGCGGACTTGCGAACGGCATGCGTTTCGTCTCGTGTGCGTCGAGTTCTTTCTTCACCGAGCGCAGCAACGCGGCGTCGAAACCGGTGCCGACGCGCCCCGCATATTGCAACTTGCCCTTGCTGTCGTACACGCCGAGAAGCAGTGCGCCGAACGCCGCGCGGCTGCCCGACGGTTCCGAATAGCCGCCGATCACGAACTCCTGGCGTCGGCGGCATTTGAGCTTGATCCAGGTGGCCGAGCGGCCGGAGCTATAGCCGCTGTCGCGCCGCTTACCGATGATCCCTTCCAGCGCCATATCGCACGCGCTTTTCAGCAGATCGTCGGCGCTGAACTCGAAGTCGTTCGAAAAGCGCAGCACGCTGTCGTCGACGGGTTCGAGCAGCGCGCGCAGAATCGCGCGTCTTTGCTGCAGCGGCACGCCGCGCAAGTCGTAGCCGTTCAGAAACGGCACGTCGAACAGATAGACGACGATGTCTTGCGGCCGGTTCGAATCGAACGCGTTTTGCAACGCCTGAAAGTTGGGCACGCCGTTCTCGTCGAGCACCACGGCTTCACCGTCGAGCCACGCGCTTTCCACCCCAAGTTGCTCGAACGCCTTCACCTGCTTGCCGAACTTGGCGGTCCAGTCGTTGCCCGCGCGTGTGAACACCTGCACGTCGCGGCCCTTCCCGCTCGCGTCGATGCGAGTGAGCACGCGATACCCGTCGAACTTGATTTCGTACGACCAGTCGTCCCCGGGCGGCGTAGCGTCGACGAGCGTCGCCAACTGTGGCTTGAGCGTCGCGGGCAGTTTCGCTGCCACCGCACCTTCTATTGCCGGCGCAGCAGCGAGTTCGCGCAGCGACTCGCTGCTGCGCGTCGCCACGATGTCCGGACGCTTCGGATCGCCGCGGACGGGACCCGCCGCAGTTCGCTTCGCTGCAACCTGCTTGTCTTTTGGCTTGCTCGTCTGCTTGCTGGCCTGCTTGCCGCCTTTGCCATTAGGGGCCGGCGCGGCGCCGAGCACACTGCCCGGCTGTTCTGCGAGAACATCGTATTCGCTCTCGGGACGCGCCTCGTCGTCGCGTTCCTTGATGAGCAGCCATTGCTCCTTGTCGGCGTTGCCGCGCATGTGGCTGCGCACGAGCGTCCAGCCGCCGTGCAGCTTTTCGCCGTGCAGATGGAACTTGAGCTTGCCGGCCCGATAAGCACGCACCGCCTCGGCCGTGCCGCCGACCGGCTCCCACGTGCCGCGATCCCAGACGATAACCGTGCCCGCGCCGTAATTGCCCGGCGGAATTTCGCCTTCGAACGAACCGTACTCGACCGGATGATCTTCGACATGAACGGCGAGACGCTTGACCGATGGATCGAGGCTCGGCCCTTTCGGCACCGCCCACGAAAGCAGTGCGCCGTTCAATTCGAGACGGAAGTCGTAGTGCAGGCGCCGCGCGTGGTGTTCCTGGATCACGTACGACAAGCCTTCGTCCGGTCCTGGCCGCGCCGCATTGCGCCCGACGCGCTTTTTGGCCGCCTTGTTGCCGGCGGGCTCGGGCGTTTCGTCGAAGCGGCGTTTGCGGTTGTAGAGGTCGAGTCGGTCGTTCATCGCGCGAACTCCATCGGGGTCGAGGTGGCGATGGCTTGCGGCGCCTGAACCGAGTCAACGCAGCCAACCGAGCGAACGGAGCCGTCGGACCGGCGCACGAGCGGGTTCATGCCGCGGTTCGCACCGCTATCTCTGCCCTGTTGCGCCCGCCGCTCCATCATGCCGCCGCGCGGCGCTTGCGCGCGGTCGTAGTCGACTTGGCCGTGGCGCGGCCGCCTCCACTGCCGCTGCTACTGCCGCTTCCACTCGATCGAGGCTCGCGCGTGGAGCGCGTCGTGCGTGGCTTTTTGCGCGATGCCGTCGAGCCGCTGTCCTCTTGCGAATCGCTGTCTTCGTCGGCAGTCTCGTCGGCGGCAGCGCGCTTGCGCGTGCCCGAAGCAGGCTTGCTCTTACCGCGCCCGAGGCTGCGCTTGAGCAGGTCGGACAAGTCGAGAATGTCGGCCGATTGACGCGACTCGCGCGGCGCTTCGATATCGGTGATTTCCTCGGTCTTGCCCTCGCGGACCTTCCGGTCGACGAGCGCCATGATGTCGTCGCGGAACGTGTCGTGATACTTCGACGGGTCCCAGGTATCGCTCATGTCGTCGATCAGCTTCTGCGCCATGTCGAGCTCACGCGCGCTGACGCCCGCCGCCTTGGTGCCTTCGGCCGGCAGCTTGAATTCGTCGAAGTCGCGGACTTCCTCAGCCCAGCGCAGTGTGTTCAGGGCGAGCACCGGGCCGACCGGAATCAGTGCGGCAAGATGCTGCTTGTTATGCAAGACGACACTCGCCACGCCGACCTTGCCCGACGATTTCATCGCCTCGCGCAACAGCGCATAGACCTTTTCGCCTTTGCGGTCGGGCGTCAGAAAGTACGGGGTGTCGAGGTAGAGAAACGAGATGTCGGGTGCGTCGACGAAAGCGAGAATGTCCACCGTCTGCGTGGATTCGGGATTCGCGGCGCGAATCTCGTCATCCGTCAGCACCACGTACTTGTCCTTCTCGTATTCGAAGCCGCGCACGATGTTATCGCGCGTCACGTCCTTGCCGGTGCGCTTGTTGATCTGCTTATAGCCGACCGGATCGATCGTGCGCTTGTCGAGCAGGTTGAAGCCGACCTTCTCCGACTTCGTAGCCGGATACAACTGCACCGGTACGTGGACAAGGCCGAAGCTGATCGCGCCTTTCCAGATCATATGTGCCATCGTGCGCTCCCTGGGCCTAAGACCCATGGAGAAGCACCAAGCGTGCCACGGTTTTTCGACGACGCGCGGCGCAAGGCCGTTGGCCTGCCCACACACTGCGCTGTAAGTCTTGCATGTTGGCGGCAAAAACTACGGAGTCCCGTGCATTGCCGCCCTCACCTCTATCGGCAAAGCAGCGGTACCGAAGCGAAACCGCGAAACCGCACGCGCCCGCCGCGCGTCGGCTCGCCGTCCAGTCGATAAGCAGGAAACCGCTGGACGAAACGACCAATGGCAATGCGCGCCTCGAGCCGCGCGAGCGACAGACCCGCGCACTGATGGATGCCGAAGCCGAATGCGAGGTGGCGGTTGGGCGCGCGGCGGATATCGAAGCGGTCGGGCTCCGCAAACTGCTCCGGATCGCGATTGGCGGCGCCGATGCACAGCGTGATCGGCGTGCCGCGAGCTACCGGCAGGCCGCCGATCTCCGTGTCGCTGGTCGCCATGCGGTTGCCGAGCTGGTTGGAGCTCTCGAAGCGCAAACATTCTTCGACGGCCGATTCGATCAACGACGGATCTTCCAGCAGCGCGGCGCGCTGATCGGGCCATTCAGTCAGCGTGACAAGCCCGTTGCCGATCAGGTTCGTGGTCGTTTCATGGCCGGCGTTCAGAATGAAGATGCAGTTCTGCAGCAACTCTTCTTCCGACAATTGTTCGCCGCCGCCGCTTTCGCCGCGCTCGCCTTGAATGAGGCGCGTGAGGACATCGTGTTGAGGATCGCCCGGTTCGCGCCGGCGCCGCGCGACCAGATCGCGCAGGTAGTCG
>Ga0256787_1000600_pt1 | contig 9686 bp, 3 predicted proteins | sample MC6MC0938MT_FD_189994 | JGI IMG/M metagenome (GOLD analysis project Ga0256787, IMG submission 189994) | Metatranscriptome of enriched soil aggregate microbial communities from Iowa State University, Ames, United States - MC6-MC0938-MT... | ecosystem: Environmental > Terrestrial > Soil >... | reverse complement strand
GTTGACAATAACGTCAGGCATAAAAAAAGCCCGCCTTTATCGGCGGGCCTCCAGTAACCCGATTGATCTAATCAGTTTCCTGGCTGGTCAATCTGTCCAGGGGGTCATAACCATACTTGGCAGTTTCAGCGTTGTGCAAAGTGACGCACCACAACAGCCTGCCACCTGTCTCACGCACGGCTGACAATGCTTCTCCTCCAGGGCCACGCATGGGCCCAACGTCACTGACCGAGCGCGTTGCAGACGGCACATCGACCCTGATCACCTTGCCTTGCTCGTCTGCAGTGAACCGTCGTCCGCCCTGATCCCAGACACGATTGCCCTGCTGGTCGAACGCCTCGCCAATCGGCGCGGGGGGCTCGACACTGATCAGTCGCCCCAGCCCGTCGTACGCCAACTGGCGGCCGGCATCGTCGAGCGTGAGATTGCCATCACCGTCATACTTGAGCTCGATGAAATTCGGGTAATCCGGATGGTTGTTTTCGATGCGGCTCAGTTGCGCGGGGTCCTCCTCCTCGAAGTAATACCTGGCCTGGTTGCTGCCTCCGGCAAATACCGTACTGACTCGGGTTATATTATCCAGGGCGTCAAACCTGAAGACCTGCTCCTGTATGGCTTTACCGTATGGGTCTTCAGGGCACAGGTCACCCTCGCAGTTATACCTGCGCAGCCGGCCGCGCAGGTCGTATAGATACGCTTCATGGCGTAGCACCTGCTCGCCTTCGCTCAATGTCTTCCAGGCGATCGCATCTTCAACATCGTAGCCCTGCGTCAGCGACTGCAGCGTACCGCCAATATCGAACTCACGTTTTACTTCCCTGTCGAACTCATCGAACGCCAGTACTGTTTCCAGATATTGGCTCCCCTCCCGGGTCAGGGTCTTGTACATTCGCCCCAGGCCATCGTATTCGAACGTGGCAACCGTTGTGCCCAGGGCCGTTTGCTTCAATCTGCCGTAAAGGTCGTACTCATACGACTGCTGGCCATCGAGTACGTCGGTGTAGCCCAACTGGCGCCCCAGCAAGCTGGTCTGGTAGTGCATGGTGTAGGTTTCACCCTCATACTCACGGGTTTCGCTTTTGACCTCCCCGTGGCTGAAATATTCGCGCGCGATTACCAGCCCTTGCTCCTCGCAGCGCTGCAGGCGCGCATTCTGGGTATCGTACTGGTAGTCGGCCTTGATTCCCTTCTCGGCAATCTGCCGCAGCTGCGGCTCTTCACTCAGCTGAGGCAAATAGCGGTATTCGATCAGCTGCTTGCTTGGGGTCAGAACCGTGCTGGGCTTCATCTGTCCTGGCTCGAAACCGAATTCGCGCACGCGCCCGCCGGTGATCGACTCGACCATGCGGTCCAGGCCATCGAAACGCTGCTCCCCTAGCACTACGCCGTTCACGCTGATCAATACAGGCACGTCCTCGTGGCTATGCTGGGCATAGTCGCGATGCACCACGCTATCATCGGCCAGGGTTTCATCCACCAGACGGTCGAACACATCATAGGCATAGCGCTTCACTTCATTGCGAGCGTTGACCTCACGCGCCTTGCGTTGCAAACCGTCATACAGCGTCAGGTTAATGCTGTACGACTTGCCATCGGCGTCGAACCTTTCGACACGCGCCGGCTCATCGAAGAGCGTAAGCCAGGTGACGGTCTTGCCAGTGGCCTGCTCGCCATCAGGGGACTCGCGCCAGTGAGTTCGGGTGGGCCCTTGCGAGGCCGAGGTGCCGATCGGGTCGTACCGGTCATAATGACGTACATGGTCAACTGCAATTTGGCAGTATTGCTGGCCCCAGCCATCGAACGCCATCTGTCGCTGCAACGCCAACTCGCGGGGCTGCTGCCCTGGGTAATCCAGCCAGTCGAAATCGGTTTCAGCTACCAGGTTGCCCAGTTCGTCGTAGCGGGCAGCGTAGGTCGGCCGCCAGCCGGCACGCTTGTTCGTATCAGGGCTGTCGGCATCCTGACGTGACTGTTCGACCACGCGGTTGAGCCCGTCGACCAGTGTGCGGGTAGTCACGCCTTTGACATCCTTGGTCGTTTGCGCAGCTTGCCCGCCGCCCTGGCTCACCAAGGTATAGGTGTACTCGCGTGCAGCTTTCAACTCCGGGTCATCTGGCGAGACCGTCTCCTTGGTCACGCGGCGCAAGGCATCGTATGCGTAAGCTATTTGCACATCGTTTTCGTCGAAGTTGAGTAGTGGCTGGTTGATCAGCACACTATGGCGCAAGGTATTGACCTTCTGCGCATGGCGAACCGCGCCATTACCAAGGCTTTCACCATGGTCGAAACCGGTCAAGGTGCGCACTTCATTCAGCACATCGGCACCCAATTCGGGGCGCTTGTCGTAACGGTACTCGGTTTTCGTTTGGTGGCCATTCAGAATCTGCGTCTGCAAGGTCATGCGGCCGTGCTGGAGCGCATCTTCAGGCAAGTCCTGATATTCACGCAGCGTGTATTGGCCTGGAGCATCTTGCCCGCCTGCTACCGCCAGCACGTCTTCCTCATGGGCCTCGAGCCAGCCCTTGCCCACACTTGCTTCTTTCAGGGCTTGCAGGTACTGGTAACGGTAATGAGTCTGCAGGGTGGCCGCCTGGCCTTCGCCATTGGCGGCCGGGTGCACGGTGCTGGTCTTGCGGCTGCGGGTGAACAGCTGCGGGTCGGGCGGGCAATCGCTGCCCTCGCCGGTATGCGGGTAGTAGGTGTGCCGGGTGTGGATCGTGGTTGCCAGGGTGGCGGCCTCGTCGATCGCATCGCCCTGGTACACCGGCGCTGCGGCCTGGGACTCCAGGGCCAGGTTGCCATGCTCGTCGTACTGGGTGATGACCACTTCTTCCCGTAGCCGGCTGGCATCTTCCTTGATCTTCCAGCGCTTGAGCTGGTGCTTGGGCAGCTGGAAGGCGGCCGGCTGCAGCTCGAAGCTGGCGCTGGTTTCGTGGTAGACGGTCTCGACCTCTTCGACGCAGGTTTCGCGCCGTGGCTGCGCGGCGTGTTCGTCGTAGACCTCATGGGCCTGCTCGGTCGTTTGCAGGGTCAGCAGGTGGAAGCGGTTGAAGCGGCGGGTGATGCTGCGCAGCGGCGTATCGCCAGCGAGGTAAGTGGCGGTCGAGCCATAGCTGAACTGGGTACCGGTGAACTGGTAGAGGTTGTCTTCACCGTTGTCGCGCCAGGTGATGCCGCTGCCCATGCCGAGGAAATTGTTGCTGGTGTAGGCGTAGGTGGTGACCATGTCGGGCTGGTCGAAGCCGGGCTTGATGGTGTGCCTGGTAACCCGGGGCAGCGGGTCACGAGCGTTGCCGGGGAAGGGGTGGCCGGCATCGTCGTAATCGATGGTCTCGACGCCGCCCACCGGCGTATGCACGTCGGTCAAGCACACCACACCACGTACCTTGTCGTAGCCGAGCCTCCAGCTGGCCTTGTCGTCGCTGGGCAGGACGATGGTATGGGGCAGGCGTACCGCAGGGGTGAAGCGCTGGTCGAGTTTGATCGTGTAACTGGCCAGCGGGGCGCCGCCGGGGCCGGAGTCGGGGTGCAGCTTGAGGGTGATTTCAGCGCTGGTATAGTCGATGGCCAGCAGCGCGAGCCCGGTGTCGTCCTTGATGCCGACCAGGCACGGGGCACCCTGGAAATTGCTGTAGCTGAGGGTGATGCCATGGCCCGAGGGCGCCTCGACCCGGGTGGGCAAGGCCACGCGATTGTCGCTGGGGCCTTGCAGTTCGAGCAGTTCGACCAGGCCGGCCTTGTGCTCGACGCGATAGCCAGTGCCGTGGTCATGGAAGTGGAAGCTTCTGAGCTTGCGCTCCTTGAACACCTTACCGGTGCCGTCGCTGGCGTCGCCGCCGGTGACCTTGAAGCTTTCACCGGTGTGCAGGTGCAGCAGATTGGTGGCGGGGTCGTATTGGCTGAGGTTGAGCGTCCAGCCCATGCCAAAGCCCGAATCCTGGGTGTTCATCGGGTTGAAGCCGATGCGCAGGGGCAGGGACGGGCCGCTGAGGTTGTTGGCGACCAGCTCCGGCAGCTCGATGGCCAGGGTGTACTGGCCGGTGCGGGGGTCGACGCTGTTGTTGAGGAAGCTCAGGAAGTTGAAGGCGTTGGAGTGCACTAATGATTTAGTGGTCATAAGCAGACCTCTGAAGAGAAGGCCCCGCCCCGCTTGACGAGGCGGGTGCAATTTATTGAACGGACAGCACCAGGCTGTTGCGACTGTCTTCAACGGTGGGTTCCGGGAAGCCGATACGCAACCGATGCCGTGTTCCTCGCTGATCGTAAAGTACGAGCATCAAGGGCTTGTCCAGCACCTCTCTGAACTTCTTCGTTTCATCCTCGCCTGCCTGGGCGTCATTCCAGAAAGGCATGCTGTCCAGGCGATGCAACATGATCAACAATTCTCCCGGCCCTGGTTCCTTGCCTGGGATCAACCCCGTCTTGATGCCGGTGTATTTGAGCGCATTGGCCATGGCAGTAAGCATCGCCTCCTCCTTGAGTTCGGCAGGCTTCTCCGATTGCCCCGGAACCGGCAACTCCTTGAAGCCACAGGACAGATAACTGAAAAACACCTCATCCACCTGCTCGCTTTCCCAACGCACGGATGCTGCGCCACCCTCCAACTTGAGTGTGGCGAACTTGATGGTTTGCAGTCTGTCCTGATAAGCCAGGGTCCAGTAATCGATGGAGTCCAGCATGTAGCTGAACTCATCCTTGGGTGCCCCATTTCCCGGGTCGAGAATCCTGCCCCGGCCATTGAACACGCGCTCACGGGTAAGCGTGTAATCGTTTGGCCCAGGTCTCGGGGGTTGTAGGGCAGTGACCTTGAGAAAGCCTTGTTTTTCACGCGAATCCCACGACAGGTCGTTGTCAGACTGGAACTTGGCGTAGAACTCTTCCGTACCGACTATGCCGCTCTGAACCCAGAGGTGCCTGACGGCGCGTGACCCTTCGGAGCGCACGTCCGGCGACTCGCTGGATGTTGCACTACCGTACGGATCGAAACGGTTTGGTCTGACGTGGGTGGCCCATTTCGCCTCTTCAGGTTGCAGGCCTTCCTGGTCCGCATCGATAAACTCCACCTCGGCATTGCCGTTACGGTAGACCAGCCTCAGGCTGGAGAGCTCGGTCGGTGTCAGCGGTATCGGATATTTGACACCACCAATCTCGACCTCCGCGGTTTCTACCACGATTTCCACCCTGATTTGCTGCATGCCATTGGCCAGGCAGACGGGCTCACCCAGCACGTTAATCTCAAATTTTTCCAGCTCGGTCCAACTGATGGGTGGTTGCTGATAAGTGTGCTGGACAATCGCATAACCGGTGAACCTGTCATTGATATCGGCCATGACCACGCTGACAGGCGCTTTGGCCTGGCTGGGCGGGTAATACACACCGTTGTCGTCAACCTCGCCCTCGCCAAAGACCTTCCAGGTCGCATCGGCGTGATCATCTGCCGGCAACTTGAATGCAATCGGCTCGTGCCCCTTGAACACGGGTACATGATAAGGCGTCACGTTAAGGGTTTGCTTATAGGCAAAAATGACCACCGTTGCCGTGTCGCTGGTGTTCGTCGCCTTATCAGTGACGAGGATGCGCTGCAGGCGCACTTCAGGCACGTACCCATCCGGTTCGAACGGTTTGAATATCCGCCAGGTGGGTTGCTCGGGGTCAGGCACCAGCTCACCGTGAACATGCCCATCGTCCTGGATCAGTTCCCAAGTCAAATCGCCGCCGTTTACCGAGCCGGCACGCAACTTGATGTCCCCCATGCCAGCTGCCCAGGTAGTCACGCGAGGGAGCACGTTCACCGCTTGCCGAGATTCGACCAGCAACCCGGTGCGTATCTGCTCCCCGGCCGCAGAAGAGAAACGCCCGGATACCAGTACCAGTTGCTGGTCGCGTCTGAACTTCTCAGCCGGCAATGCCTGGTAGGTTCCATTGACCATGCTCCCGGTCGACAGCGGCAGAGTGAGATCGACAGCCTCCCATCTTGCTGCTACCGCTTGCCCCTGGTTATCGAGGATGAAAGGCTGGCGGCCGTCCGGTAACACGGCGCTTTGCATCGGCTCAACGAAAAATGACAGGGCAGTGGGCTCGATGCCGCCGAAAATCACATGGTCCAGCGGGTCATGACGATCCGCCATGCTGACCTGGTGTGCATTGGGCAACCTGAGCTGACGCAAGATGCCTGGCGCTTGCTGGTCATCGACGAAATGGCGCAACGGTGCAGCGATCAATGCCGTCGCGCTATAGGCAGAAGTGCCTTGCACAGTCAGGTCATCAGGTATCAGGTAGGGATAGGTATCGGGGTTCCCCGGCATGATGCCGGGCTCCTTGTTGATGCGCAGCTGGCTGAACACCACAATCGCCCCATTGCCATATTGGGCCGAATGCGGGCGGCTACCCTCAGGCGCCTGCTGGGTTCGCACCTGAAAGCTGCGCGGGCTCAGTGGCCCATAGTCGCTGAAATCCAGCATCGCGAAGCTATAGAGCTGCTTGTAGGCTGGGTGCGCCTTGATCTGCTCCCCCAGCTTGGCGCCGATCGCCAGCCTCGCATCGTCGCTCAACCCCAGGTTGCAGCTGAATCGCTCCCCCACCGACAGGTCCAGCATCAGTTTGCCGCGGTCGTCCACGCTGCCCACTCGCACACCCAGTTCAACAGACATTTCGAGCACCAGACCCATGTCTTCACGCAGCGTCTCACTGCGCGCCAGGTAGGGCGGACTACCTGGCTGGTGAATGGTCGTGGAATAAGTACCCGCAAGGATACCGAGCCTGACCGTGGCCTTGGCGTTGGTAAAGGTGGCATGCTCGAACGAGACCTGCGGCGCACCGAGCACGATATCGCTCAAGCTTGCGCGTTCGACCTCGCCAATGGCGACTTCATTGCTGAATGGCAATAGGAAGCTCAGGTCGTTGAACGCTGCCAAGTACTGTTCCCGCAACATGCGGTTGACCTGGTCGCGGTCGAACGCCAGGATGGCGCCCCAGCCGAACATGACATTGCCCTGAGCCAAACGCTCCAGTAATTCAGTCTTGGAGTTGGTTTTCATTGCCCGTTCCTCTGGGTAGGCGCTGCGTCTTGTTCCGCTTCCGTCAGTTTTTCAACCAACAACTCAGGCGTGATCAAAGGGATAGGCAAAATGGTGTACGTCCACAGCCAGTACCTGTTATCGTCTTCAATCGCCGCCACTACGGCATAACGGCTCAAGGGTTTGCCATCCGTTGCGGTCGGGGTATACAGGCCATCCGTTAACGTACCGTTGCCAAGCACCAAGTACCAGGTGGTGTCCTCGGCAGGTACTTCATAATCACCACTCTTGCCGGTACCCCAGAACTTAAGCCGCACACCATTCCCTTCAACGTGGTGGGTGAACCAGTTGGTTTCATTCTGCAATGGCAGCAATATCGGAATCTGCTCCTGGCCACTGCCCGATGCACTGGAAACATCAACGGTCTCGACTGCCAGTAGTTGCGCCAGATCGTCTTCACTGCGCCACGCCGCTGTCGCACGATGACCTCGCCACGTTTCACTCTTGCGCGGAACAACCCCATGCCTGCGATCTCCCACAGGGGCGACATAGAGCATGCTTTGCTGTACCGACGGATCAGGAGCAGGGTCTTCTTGCAACGTGCCTTTGGCACCGGCTGACAGGCTGAAGGTCACCCTTTCTGCATTCAATGTGGCCGCCGATAGTTTGAACTTGCCACCCGCAGCGGCTTGCATGACCATTGGTGATACCGCGATGCTGCGAGGGGTGATGCTGACCAGCGCCTTGCTGTAGTTCGTGCCACTGGTGGCGGTGACAATGACCTTTTTGTTGCCACGCACCACGGCGCTGGATGCCGGGGCCGTGTACTCACCCGTTGCCGCATTGATCGAACCGGGATCCTCGCCTGCCTCACCTGGCAGATTCTCCACGGTCCATGTCATTGAAGCGCCCGAACCGGACGTAGTACTGAACTGCTGCTTACCTCCAGCCATCACCACGGGTTCGATCGGCACAACCTCGAACTGCGTGCGTGCCGGTGAAAGGTACCCAGGCAGTGTCAAATCGCCAGGGAAACGCACAGCCGATGGTTGCGCAGCCTCCTTGCCACTGCGGAACAGCAAGCCGTTAAGGCGGAATGCGTCGATATCCGCGGCCACAGTGACGATGGTTTCGATCGTTTCGTTGAGGTAACGGGCTACCTGCGCCTCACCAAAGTCGACGAATTCTTCCATTATGAGAGGGTGACCTTGTCCCATCGCCAACCATTGATCGGGCGCCATTTTTTGACGAAGCCTAGGCGTCCCGACCCGCTCGAGCCTCAATTCACCCATGTCTTCACCACTCGTTTCGACAACGAACTGGTAGTCTGCCTCGTATTCCCAACGGTAGACCGCATTCCCACGCCTTGGGAACTCACCAATTTTTGGGGTGAGGACGACGGGCACTTCAGTTTTGCCAAACCATTCAAATTTGAGCTTTCCATCAACGGCCCTGACATCGAATCGTGTATATCCGTCCCCACCGCCCCCTACAAAATTCAGCGCCAGCCCTTGCGTGAACGAAACTTCACTGAGATTCGGCGTTGCCCCTGTCACAGGAATGTTCAGCTGCCCCGCTGTCGCCTGGATACCGGTGACAAAAGCCTCCTTTCCATCGCCAATATACCTGGCCGCAAACGGAACTTTCTGGTGTTCAAGCTTTTCGATACCACGTGTCACCAGTCGCTTGATCAGGAATTTGTTACCTAGCAACAGGTTCATCGTGTAAGGCTCTGCCGCATCGGGCAGTAGGTAATGCATGCTCTCATCATCGCCGGGTATACCAGCATCCGAGTTGTCGCTACCTTTCATTGTCACGAAAAGCAAAACCTCACCTTCGCCGTATTGGTCTGAGCTCCTTAAACGGCCAAGCGGTGCAGGATGGGTTCGAACCGAAAATTTTTCCGGCTGCAGGAAGTCGCTCTCTTTGAGCGGCATCTCATTCAAGACAAAAATCTTCTTCTCATCCGGCCAGCCGTCGAAAATTTTCTTGTAGCGCGCGCCTCCAATCAAGTTCTCTTCGTCAGTATCGGCAAAGCTCAGGTAGAAGTAATCAGCCTTCTTCAAGTCGATCGACACCGTACCGGCCTTGGACACTGTTCCCGGGCTAGCGTCCAACGCAATCCGCATGTGCAAGGCGGGGCCATCGAGCGCATCGGCCTCTTTAACTCGGATAAGTTTCTTGACTTTATCGCCTGCCCCCCTGCTTAGGGTCAGTTGTTTCCCGCCACTGATTCGCATGGTCAAGTCTGCGCGTGAATGCGCAATGCTGGAGTTCTCGAACGACAGCCGAGGTTTATCCAGCAAATGGTCAATTACCTTTTCCCACTGCGCACCCGGTGTGATGGTGGTGCTAAACGTCAGGGGCTCGAAATAGCGGCCACTGTCGAAACGGTCGATATATTCCTGGAGCAATAATCTATTGGCCCTAAAACGATCATAGGCGAGAATGGCATCATACCCAAGCGTCCGCGGTTTTTCCTTTAGATAGTCCACGAACTCTTCCAGCGTTTCTTTTTTCTTCATGATGGCACCTTTAATATTGAGTTACCGATGTGCGCGCCTACTTATTTGCGCAACGTCAATGACATCCGTGGAAATTGTGTCCAATTGCCCTCACCCCCTTCTCCCTCGAAATCAACACTTACGTTGAACTCGAGTTGCGTGTTAT
>Ga0256787_1000599_pt1 | contig 9707 bp, 5 predicted proteins | sample MC6MC0938MT_FD_189994 | JGI IMG/M metagenome (GOLD analysis project Ga0256787, IMG submission 189994) | Metatranscriptome of enriched soil aggregate microbial communities from Iowa State University, Ames, United States - MC6-MC0938-MT... | ecosystem: Environmental > Terrestrial > Soil >... | reverse complement strand
GTTAGATTGTTAATAAAATCATATAAAAAATGAGCTATCGACTTTCTTTATTTTTTCTAGGGTTATTAATGAGTACCCTAAGCCTGAAGGCATCAGCCCAGAGTACCCCAACCAGAGGTACTGCACGTTCTGTAAATAATTTTTGCCAGAAAATGTCTTATGACCTTTTACCGGGGGCTACGGTTAAAGATGTACCTAATACTATTGTAAAAAATACGGGAACGTATTTCCTTTTGGGCTATTCGGATTATTACACGCCTGTATCCGGAAATCCACCGGGCTTCCGGCCCACTTTCAGGGTGAGGGACCGTTTCCAGAATGAGATTGCCGGGTATTCATTCTCCGCCCTGGATGATATGTTACTAGCTGTAGGCGGAAATGTATATTTGATGGATATTAGCGAGATCCAGGAGGAAACCGAGTCTTTTTTTATTACGGGTTTCGTAGTACCTGATTATCCCAATCCCAGTGCTGCTCCGGCAACCTGCACGCCTTTTATTGCTGAAATTAACCTTTTTAGCGGGAGTGTGCTGCAGGTAACGATGCTGGAAACGAATACGATACTTTATAATATCCTGGTTGACAATGACCATGGCCAGGTCGTAGCCGTTGGCGAAACTTTTGAAGACCCACACTTTAACCCGATGACGGCTATGGGTTACTCTCATGCCCCGGCTCCGGGACAAGGCGTCATCATCTGCCTGGAAAGAGGGGATCTGAATCAACTGTATTGGTCCCAGACCGGCACTTCCAGCCTGAACCAATCGACGAACAACAATCATGGCTCATTCTTCGAGCAGGTAAGCCTGACCCCTTATGGCTACTGCATTAGCGGCAATATGACCATTCAGAATACGGGAACTCTTTACCCATATTCTAACCGCATCGAAGTGCTTTTGTTAGATTTTAACGGAACTCCTGTCCTCCAGAAATCTATAAAAACAAGTAATTCCATGGCCCGTGCGGTAAGCGCTTATTATTCCATACCTCACGACCGGATCTTTGTTTTGTTCGGTGATACTTATGCCCACTCAATGGGCTTATTTGCATTAGACCCCAATAGTGGCAATCATGGCCCATTAACTTATATTCCCTTGAGCGGGGAAGTCAACCCGGCCGGTATATTTAAGAAAACCCCGGATAGTGAACAAATTATTGTAGGTGGTATGGTCAGTAATTACATGTCAAGCATGGGCTACTCTTCTACTGTCTTCAGCCCGTTTTTTTTACGCCTGACCTATGACCAGGGTTTAGAAACATTTTATGTAAGTAATCCATGGAGTGATTTATTCGTCTTCCTCGACGGTATGGACTATGGAGCGCCCAATTTCTCCAGTTATTTTTCTGCCTTTCACAATAACTTCGGTATGTTTGATATCGATAAAAGATATGTGCCCAATGTACCGGATGAAGAAACATTTCTCTTTGCTTCCAAAGACGTGAATTACCAGAAGGCCTTACTTTACAAAGCCAACTATGACCATTGTTATTGCAATATATTCACTGGAGGCCCTACGCCAATATCGGTAACAGTACCGGATTCTCCGACCCTTATGATCCGGGATTGGCCGGTTGAGTTCCGGTATGAAAATGCCAGTTCGGAGTGGAACGAGCTGGACGGAGAACTCATTTGCGGTGATCCTGATTATGAGAATTTTAGTGCAAAAACAAATATACCGGCAACAGATGTGACTGCTGATGAAGTAGTTGTTTATGATATATTGGGAAGAGTGTTGTACAAAGGTGCTTATACCACATTTGCAGCCAATGCCTCCCGGTACAGCGTTACAGAAAGACAGGTATTAATCGTTGTTAACACCAAAACGAAGGAAAGCAAAAAAATTGTGTTTGTGAAATAGGCGATGCTTTTATATTTGAGTAAATGCTAAAGTGATATTGCTACAACAATATCACTTTAGTGTTTTATACGGTAAGCGGATTAAATACCTGTCCCACTCGTTTAAACAATAGTATCTGTAAGATAATTCATTAAAAAATTAATCAAAAAGAATTTTTTCTTTAACACTATCTTAAAATTTGAAAAAAAATCACTAATTTTTCAAAATATTATAAATTATATAGACTGGCAAAAAACCATTATTCAGAATAAATATTCTAAATATTCTGCCTTTAACCCAACTTTTTCAACATTTTTAATGTCTATTAAGAAGAGTTAAAAGTTGTCAATAAGAAAATTACAGAAAAGATGAAACTATCATTACGCTTACTATCTGTCTTTAAACAAAAACGTGCTGCAAGATTACTTCTGGCTGCCCTGGCGATTACCACGGTACAGGTAGCAGAAGCCCACGATCATGAAACTGTTGCTCCAGCTGCAAGGCCGGGTATCAGTTTTATCGAAAATAAAGGTCAGTGGACCGCTGAAGCGCGCTTTAAAGCAGAACTTCCCGGTGGCGCCCTGTTCCTGACCCCAAATGGATTTGTGTACAATTACCAGGACCAGAAAGACCTGGACCGGATCCACAACCTGATGTGCGGCCCCAATGTAAAAGAAGGTACTGATTTCAGTAATGAAGTGATTCACGGGCATGCTTATAAAGTGAATTTCGTGGGTAGTAATGCGAACAGCACTTTTACCTCCGATCGCAAGCAAAGCTTTTACCATAACTATTTTATTGGTCAAGACCAAAGTAAATGGGCATCAAAAGTAGGCTTATACCAGGAAGTAGTACAGGCTAATGTATATAACGGAGTTGACCTTAAAATTTACGGGAGCGACAAAGGCAATAACCTGAAATATGACTTCATCGTTGCGCCCAATGCAGATCCTAACCAGATCAGGCTGTCCTTTAATGGTGTCAGCCCGGTTTTAAATGCACAAGGAGACCTGGTGATCAAAACAAGTGTCAATGAAATCGTTGAGAAAGCGCCGGTCACTTATCAGATTTTAAATGATAAGAAAGTTACGGTAACCAGTAAATATGTATTAAAAAACGGGGTTTTAAGCTTTGCTTTCCCCAATGGTTATGATCAGTCTTTGCCCTTAATTATTGACCCGGACCTGATATTTACCACTTATAGCGGTTCTACAGCTAATGCGCAATATGCCCATGCCACGACTTACGACAACCTGGGTAATACTTATGCTGCAGGCATGTCTTCCGGTGCCGGCTGGCCTACTACTACAGGAGCTTACCAGACCACCCAGGCGGGAACCGGGTATAGTGCCGGCATTATAAAGTACAGTGCTAATGGTACACAAGCCTTATTTGCCACTTACTTTGGTGGACCGGGATCCGGCAATCCTATTGCTACCGTAATGAGGGCTAACAGCCAGAACCAGTTATATATGTCTGGTATCGTATCCAACACACAAATGCCGGTAACGACCAATGCTTTCCAAACCGCTATGTCGGGCAGCAGTGATATCTACATTGCGAAGTTCTCTGAAGATGGAAGTACCTTGTTAGGCTCAACTTATGTAGGTGGCTCTGGTATTGAAGCTGCTTTTGTCGGCACTACTACCGTGTATACCGGCTCCAGTAGCCAGCAGGCTAACCCGATCAACCTCGCTAACATTGCTTTTGACGACCAGGACAATGTCTGGATCACTTCCAATTCGGGATCTACCAATTTCCCGATAACGGCAAATGCTTACCAGAATACGATGGCCGGCAGCCACGATGCGGTCATCTTTAAAATGAACCCTAATTTAACTTCAATGCTCTATGGTACTTACTTTGGCGGATCCGGATGGGACGGCGGTTTAGGTATCGAGTTTAATGACAACAATAATACAATAGGTGTAGTAGGTTATACGGCAAGTACTAACTTCCCGGCAACTCCCGGCGCGTACCATACCACTAACCAGGGAGGTATCGATGGCTTTGCTCTTGTACTGAATAACCTTTCTTACCAACTGGCAGCTTCTACCTATATCGGCACTTCCTCTACAGATATCGCGACCAGACTGGCTTTTGATTGTGGTAATAACCTTTTCGTAGCTGGAAGAACGCAAGGCAGCTACCCGGTAACTAATACTGTTGCAGAGGGAATGGTACCTACAGGCCTGATCTTTGTAGACAAACTTAATGAAACGCTTAGCGGGTCTATAGCTTCTACCAGAACAGGGGGTACCAACACAAGTATTATTCCATCAGCTATGATGGTAGACCTTTGTGGTAATATATTAGTGGCTACATTGGTCAATAACACTACCCAACCCGGTATGCCGCTGACGGCTGATGCTTTTGAAACGGCACCGAGAGCTTTCTATTTTGCAGCCTTCGAGCCTAATTTTACCGGCCTGGCATTTGGCAGTTATTTTGGTTCCGGTGGTAATGACCATCACCACCCGGGTGTTTCCCGCATCGACCCTAAAGGTTTGATCTACCAATCGGTATGTTATGTAGGTGCTAATGGTGGCTGGAATACTTATCCGGCTAATGTCCATGCTCCCAATAAATTAAACGGAACGACGAATGATGTAGTTACTTTTAAATTTGACTTTGAAGTGGTAGGCCTGGATGCCGAATCAGAATCAGGTTACGCCGGTTACGGAGCGATTCCACATGCCGTGAGAGGTTGTAAGTCGGCTTTTATTAACTATACCCGTAATGGCGATACAACCATACCTATGGTATTGCGCTTCAACATTGTTCCTCCCAGCGGTACGATTGCTACTAATGGTGTAGATTATCAATATGTTTATGACAGCTTATACTTTGCTCCTTTTGAGCGTCACAAGTCCCTGGAAATAAAACCTTTGCTGGTGCCCAATATGCCTACCGGTCCTAAAATGGTCGTGATCGAATCATTGAACCCTTGTGGTTGTGATGGCGGTTTGAGCGATGTTATCCGCAGGGATACGGTGTACATCCTGGACTCCATCCGTGCCGGCATCAGTACCCCGCTACCAGCCTATTGTCCCGGAACTCAGATTACGATTACCGGAGATGTGGATCCTGGGCTGGACTTCAGCTGGCATCCTGCAGAGTTTAATAATAACAGCCTGGTAATTACGCCTATTTTATTGACCACGCGTGATTATACCCTTACCGCAACGCAACCGGGAGCACCTGCTACCTGTCCGCCGGTAAAAAAAGTATTCCATGCTTATGTAGAACAGTACCCGGTCATCCATATGCCTTCAGATACTACCGTGTGTCTTAACGCTATAGATTCTGTTGCGATCCCGGTAACCGTGAGTCCCGATTCTGTAAACTACCTGTTCAACTGGAGCCCGGCTACCGGATTGAGGGCCGCTAACCTGCAAACCAATTATTTCAAAATGCCTCCGGGTGTTTATAATTATGCGCTGACTGCGACGACACCACTTGCCAATTGTTCCACCACACACAACCTGACTATTAATGTAAGACCGCCATTCCAGTTAACCAATATATTACCACAATCCGGTACCTTAGTAGATTACCTGGAAGAAGTAGATATGTCGGCACAAGGAGCAGAAATCTATACCTGGTTACCGGTACACAAATTTTATGACCCTACCCTTCAGTATGCCACTACAATGCCTATTGAAGAACCAGGAACTTATTATGTAACGGGTATTGACAAATACGGCTGTAGAGATACGGTACCTGTTGTGTTGGATGTGAGATATCCTTATGACCCTATCATTCCGAATGCCTTTAGCCCGAACGGAGACGGCAAGAACGACTTCTTCCTGATCCCGAATGGTAAGTTCCAGAAATTGCATCGTTTTGAAATCTATAACAGATGGGGTAAAAGAGTATTCCATACTAACGATCCGGTAAAAGGATGGGATGGTACCGATATAGACAATGGTAAACCTTGCGATCAAAGTGTTTATAATTACATTATAAGCGTTCAGTTGCCCAACGGGGAGCAAAAAACTTATAAAGGAGATGTAACACTGATAAGATAACAGATAGACTATAGATTGATCATTAAAACAGGAGACAAGGGCTATTACCTTGTCTCTCTGCTTTTACAGCAGGTTCGTGCCAATGATTCATCCAATTTTTAAGACAACTACTTTACACAGCATTTATTCCGTTTGAGAATAAGGAAAGATAAGACGGGACATTTTTTGCCTACGGCTATTCTCAGTATATTTGCTACAACAAAATAAAAATAAAATGAAAAAAATAGTATTGATGGGAGCTCTGCTAACAGTGGCATATGCCGGCTTCTCTCAGAAATATAAGGTAATCATGAAAACGGATCAGGGCACCATTGAAGCGATCCTTTATGATAAAACACCACTACACCAGAAAAACTTTGTAAAACTGGCCAAAAGTAAGTTCTATAATGGCCTGCTTTTTCACCGTGTGATATCTGAATTTATGATACAGGGCGGCGACCCGGAATCCAGGAATGCCAAGCCGGGAGCGATGCTGGGCAACGGCGATACAGGGGAGAAAATACCTGCCGAATTCCGCTATGAATATTACCACAAAAGAGGCGCTTTAGCTGCGGCCCGGGATGGCAATCCCGATAAAGCAAGCTCCGGATGCCAGTTCTATATTGTTCAGGGCAGGAAATATACTGCCGATCAATTAAAGAAGATGGAACAGCAAAATGAAAAGTCAATGGCGGAAGTACACAAGCGCGTGTATGAAACCGAAGGCGGTACCCCATTCCTGGATGGGCAATACACCGTTTTTGGTGAAGTGACCAAGGGTATGGAGGTTGTGGATAAAATAGCCGCAGTAAAAAAAGATGGCCGCGATCGCCCGACAGAGGATCAGCACATCATTTCTGTAAAAGTTAAAAAGAAATTCTTAGGAAGATTTTGGTAATTGATCGACATAAACTAAGCGGGTTAAAACGTATACTGGAGGATAAATTTGCTCATTATCACCAGGCAGATTTTATTACTAAAGATCCTATATCCGTTCCCCACAGGTTTGTAAAAAAACAAGATATAGAAATTGCTGCATTTTTTGCAGCAATTTTAGCATGGGGCAACCGTACTATGATCATACGTAATACGAACCGTATCATGACCTTAATGGACGAGTCGCCTTACGATTTTATACGCCAGCACGAAGACCGGGACCTGAAGCCATTTGTACAGTTTGTACACCGCACTTTTAATGCTACAGACCTCTTGTATTGTATCGCTTTTTTTAAGCATCACTATAGCCATCACGATAGCCTGGAAACCGCCTTTCTTCCTGCAGGAAGTCCTCCCGATGCAGCAAGGTCACTTGTTCACTTCCATAACTATTTCTTTTCCTTAACTGATGCACCCGATCGTACCCGGAAACATATCGCAACGCCGGCTAAAAAGTCGGCCTGCAAACGCCTCAATATGTTTTTGAGATGGATGGTAAGAAAAAATAGTGCGGTTGATTTCGGGCTGTGGAATGGTTTGAGTGCTGCGGATCTGATCTGTCCCCTGGACACCCATGTGAGTGATGTGGCCCGCAAGCTGGAATTGCTGGAAAGAACGCAGAACGATTGGAAAGCGGCTGTAGAGCTGACTGAACACCTGCGTTTACTGGATGCGGAAGACCCTGTAAAATATGATTATGCCCTGTTCGGCATGGGCGCAGAAGAAAGGTTTTAAAATTTCTTTTTATTTTTAAAGCATAAAACCTCCCGGATTATCAGAAATAATTTAAGTCATGAAGAAAATATTGTTGGTTGAAGACGAAGCGCACGTAGTGTCCTTTATCAATAAAGGGCTAATGGAAGAAGGGTACGAGGTAAGCGTGGCTATGGACGGGCTTGCCGGGATCCGGATGTTTGAGCAAAGTAAATTTGACCTCATCATCCTGGATATCATGTTGCCGGGCGCCAATGGCATAGAAGTCTGTAAGGCCATAAGGAAGAAAGATCAATTGGTACCGGTATTATTTTTATCTGCCTTAGGTACCTCAGAAAATATCGTCCAGGGACTGGAGTGTGGCGGCGACGACTACCTGGTAAAGCCTTTTAAGTTTATCGAGCTGGTCGCGCGCATCAGGACGCTTATCCGGAGGGCCGAGAAGGCTAACTCCGTTACTGAGCATAAAGAAGAAGAACATGAGGAGCACGTATTGAGTATTGATAACCTGAAGCTGGACGATTACAAGAAAAAAGTCACCCGTAACCACAAAGAGATACAGCTCACCAGTACTGAATTCAGGTTATTGCTCCATTTTTTGAAAAACAAAAACCGGGTATTATCGCGGATGGAAATCCTTGAAAGTGTCTGGGGCATTGACTTTTCCATGTCTACCAATGTAGTGGATGTTTATGTCAATTATTTAAGAAAAAAAATAGAACCGCTGGGGGAACAAAAATTAATCCATACCGTTATTGGCATGGGCTATGTGTTGAAAGTCGAACCTCATTCATAAACGCTGCATATGACGCTACTATCCAAATTGAACCTGAAGACAAAAGCGATCTTAACCATATTCGTTTCTACCATAGCCATTACGTCATTATTTGGCGTATTCATTTATTTGTCTTTGAGAAACTTTGTGTACGATGATTTTTTAAAAACCCTGAAGATCCGTACCAATGTAATCGCCAAAGCCAATATTGATGGTGCCTATAATGATACGAGCTTTGTGGCAGGTTATCAATCGGTGATAGAAGAAGTAGCAGAAAAATTGATCCATGAAAGAGATTATATCCTGGAGCTTTCAAAACTGAATACAAAGAATGAAAAGCATATAGCAGATTCCCTGGGCGTACCGCTTAGTTTCCTGACCATTATCCGCCAGAGTAAAGAAGCTAATTACCAGAGAGGGCACTATTTATATAAAGGGATCTTATACAGCTTCCAGGGCAAGGATTATATTGTTATTGCTTCTGCAGAAAGTCATTTTAACCAGAAACTGATCTCTCACCTGCAACGCATCTCCTTTATTGCCATCCTGGTAGCGGTGGCTATAGGCATCCTCAGCGCTTATTACATCTCCAAAACCATCTTTAAACCCATCAGCGAGGTAACGCATATGGCTAAAAGGATATCTTCAGAAAACCTGCACTTACGTTTAGACGATACGCATTATAGCCAGGAACTGAAAGAACTCGTGAAGACCTTTAATGATATGCTGAGCCGGATCGAAACTTCTTTTGAAACGCAGAATAACTTTATTAGTAATGCCTCTCATGAGCTCAGAACACCGCTTACGAGCATCATGGGGACTGCTGATGTAACGCTTTCCCGCCCGCGGACCACAGAAGAGTATATCGAAACCCTGCAGATCATATTACATGAAACGGAAAAGCTGGATAATAAGACAAAAGCCTTATTATTCCTGGCGCAGACCGGCTTTAATGGTAAAGCGCAGAAGTTCGAGCGGATGCGGATCGACCAGCTGATCTGGGATTGTATTGATACCATAGAGAAATTAAACCCCGAAGGAAAAGTAAGCTTTGATACCAGCCTGCTACCGGAGAACTCCACCCGGCTTAAAGTTATTGGCAATGAGCAGTTACTGCACCTGGCCTTCACCAATATCATCAGCAATGCCTGCAAATATTCCGACAACCAGGTCGTAACCGTTTCCATAGGCTCCTCGGACCGTAAAGTAGTCATTGTGATCCGGGACCAGGGCATCGGTATCCCGGAGCGGGAACTGGCTTATATTTATGATCCGTTTTTCCGCGCATCTAATACCAAAAACTATGATGGTTATGGTATTGGTCTGCCCCTTGCCCGCAACATTGTGCGGTTGCATTCCGGTAAGATCCTGGTAAGCGCCGAAGAAAATAAAGGCACTACGGTAAGCATTGAATTGCCACTTGCCGTCATTAAC
>Ga0256787_1000592_pt1 | contig 9771 bp, 8 predicted proteins | sample MC6MC0938MT_FD_189994 | JGI IMG/M metagenome (GOLD analysis project Ga0256787, IMG submission 189994) | Metatranscriptome of enriched soil aggregate microbial communities from Iowa State University, Ames, United States - MC6-MC0938-MT... | ecosystem: Environmental > Terrestrial > Soil >... | reverse complement strand
GAAAGGTAAGCCAATTCCTATATTCAGGTTGATATTTTCCGAACGCCATTTCTTGGAGCCAAAATCAATTGCATCGATCACCCAGCCCGAACGCTCCGGTATATAAGGTTTCTTAAGCGCAAAAGCCCAGTCGGCTCTCAGGATCAGGAAACCGCCAATATCGGCTCTTAGACCCGCGCCGGTACTCAAGGCAATGTCCTGCCATAATTTATTAAAAGCAAACTCAGCCCCGGGCAGGTTTTCATCTTTGTTGGCCAGCCAGATATTGCCGGCATCGGCAAATAAGGCTCCATGCAAGCCTATAGCTCCGGCAAACAGCTGGATCATCCGGAAACGGTATTCGGCATTCCATTCCAGCTTGATATCACCGCTCTGGTCAATAAATAGACGATCATTGGAATTTTGCAGGGCCGGATTATAATAACTGCCGGGTCCCAGTAAACGCGGACCCCAACCCCGTATACTGTAAGCGCCGCCTACAAAATATTGTTTGATGTAGGGTAGGGTACTACTCTCGCCATAAGGCACACCGACACCACCATGCATACGGAATACCAAAGAACGGTTAGTACGGGTAATGTATTGGCGGATGTCGAAATCGAGTCTTATATAATTGGCATAATTGAAGCTGAAACCATTACCCCTGGCCCGTTCCAGCAAGCGATTACCACCACCGAGCAGAAGACCGGCCTCTTCGAAACCTAATCTCAGGAAGGTATGATGACCGATGCGCCTGCCTTCATTGTTATAAATATATTCTATGTTTTCCCCCAGGATAAAGTTTTCCTGGTAAGAGTTGCGAATGGCCTGGACCTCGTTTAGCCGTGCCCGGAAACTGTCCGATACATTAGTCAGGCGAAGCGAGTTGAAGAACAGGGGATTGAGCTGCCAGGTAGACCAGCTGCTGCTTTTCCATACATAGCCAAAGCTGCTGTTGATCGTCTGTATCCGGAAATAATTGGAACGGTCGAGGTAGTTGCCTCCAAGGCTGAAGATGGTCTTGGGAATACTCACCTTATTGGCATTAAATTTAAACGGCGCCAGGAAGGTCGGGAAAATCAGCTTCGTATTTAAGCCAAAGTTCTGCGTCATCAGGTAGAAGCGCTGGAAATAGCCCAGGTCCGGGTTCTTGGTCTGGTTGAGTTCAAATCCGTAAGTGCCGGAAATCGATAATTGATTTGCACCTTTGAATAAATTTTTATTGGTCACAGAAGCATTTAAGGCGCTACCTGCAAGATAAAGATCGCCGCCTGAAAGCTCAAAATTGGTATTGAAGTCATAGGTCTTTCCCGGGTTCAGTACGATATGGGCATCCAGGTAATGCTGGCCTGCCGCGTTAAAACCCGTATCCTCTGTAATGAAGATGCGGCCATAATTGAAGATACTCAGATCGTTCAATTGCAGTAAGGTATTGTTGTAATCCGATTGTTTATATAAGGCGCCTTTTTTGAGAAAGATTTTCGATTTAACCACATTTTTCCGGACGATCGGCTGTTTGTTTTTGAAGCGGTAGATCAGGCCTTTACTGGTATCTTCATGTTTAAACGTGCGGTAAAAAGCTTCATTGTCTATATATTCCGGGTAGACATAAATATTCCTGAACACAAACTGGTCAAAGGCGTCGTAGTCTTCGGTTTCTTTTACAATAGCTCTTACCGATACGGTAGGACGCCTGTTCTTCACCTTCCCGGCAAACACATTGGCGGCATTTTCGACCAGGCTTTTTTTGCTTCTTAATGCCCTTTGTGCGGTAGTATCCAGCTCGAACTGGATATTGTCGGTATTAAATTTATAGAAGCCTTGTTCTTTAGCCAGCAGTACCATCTGGCTTCTTTCGGTGGCCAGCAAACCATTACTGTAAGGCAAGGATGCTTTAAGTAATGTCTGGTCTTCCCATATCGGTTGCATGATCGCCTGTAAGGTAGAGCTATCGGCATCATAACGTATGGTGTCCAGCAGGAATTCATCTTTCGCGTCTACATGATAGAGCACACTTATTTTTTTTCCTGAAGTATCGGTGCTGCTATAAAGTTTCGCATTAAAATAGCCCTGGTTGCTCAGTAAGCTCTGCATTTTTTTTACAGAACCCGGAATGGTATTTGCCTTGAATACTACCGGTTTTTCTACAATCCGGGAACGGATCTGGAAATTTGCAGAGTCCCGTTCATAAGCTTTGTACCTTAAATTGTAAGCCCAGGCTTTTAGCGGGAGGACACCGAAAAGATAAGTATTGTTTTGCTGCTCAATAACGCTTTTTAGTCCGTCCTTCAATGCAGATTTATCCGCATAAGTCTGGCTGGTTTTGAGCTTGATCACATTCTTACGCAGGATATATTCACCTTGTTTTAAATGCCTGGTGGTGCCACAGGAACTGAGCAGGAATAGTAATAAACCTGTAAGCCATACCAGTGGGGTACCAAAAATTCTTTGGACAAGATGATTCATTTTTTTTAACCTACAAAGTCTATAATCAGGTTTGCGATATCTTTTGCATTGTCGCCATAGAGCATCGTCTGGTGGTTGCCGCCTACAAATTCCAGCTTGCAGTTTTCAATTAATTCAGCAGTTTCTCTTGCTTTATGCTTAGGCAATAAAGGTTCTCCCAGGGTGTAAAAATCAAGACCGTTGATCAGCAGGCAGGGCACTTTGATGGTAGCAAAAGTTTGCTGCCAGTTGTTGCCTACTACCGCTAAGGCTACTGTTGCCATATTCGTAAGGTTAGGAATGGTATCTACCCGGCCGTCTTCCCGCATTTGGATATCGGCGCAATAATAGCTTTCCATGAAAGGGTCCCATTCTGTGATCTGGGGGGAGTTTTTCATGTGCTCCATAAAATCATCATACGAATCGTATACTTTGCTTAAACGGGCAAAGACCGGCTCCAGCATTTTTGCAGAATTGGGATTCATCTCGGCTGCTGCGTCCAGGAATATGATCTTTGCTACCCGGTCCGGGTAATGAGCACAAAGGTAAGCGGATAGCAGGCCGCCGTAAGAGTGGCCGATCAGGATCGCTTTATCAATCTTCAGGTGGTCCAGCAGGCCCAGTATATCTAATGCATGGTCCTTCAGGGTATAGGCGAAAGCAGGTTTAGAGCTAAGGCCCCGTCCCCGGAGATCCGGGCAGATAATATTATAGTTCCCGAAAAGTCCCGAATGAATAATACCATCAAAAGCATGTGCATTGGCCGTAATGCCATGGATCATGATAATGGTAGGTTTATTTTCAGAAGTCTTGAATTCTAAATAGTGTAGTTTGATATTATTGGTTTCTATAAAGTGATTTTGCATGTCCGATAAAATAAGTTTGATTTATTTTTTTCAAGGTGGCTGACTTTATACTGAAAAAAGCTAGCAAATTTATAATAAAATATTTACTTCAATTTTAAAAAGAACTTATATTTGCAATATAGGGGGGCAATGTTTACCGTTTTTGTCACTACTCCGAAAAACGAGCAGCCCCGCAGTTTATAAGAAAATTTTTCTTCTACTTAAATTACTTAATGAAATACAATACATCGCGTAACAAGCTATTGATGCCTGAATACGGCAGAAATATTCAAAAAATGGTGGACTATATCCTGACAATTGAGGATAAAGAACTAAGGCAAAAAAATGCTTATGCCATTATTGAACTGATGGGTATTCTGAATCCGCACTTAAAAAATGTTGAAGATTTCCGGCATAAGCTCTGGGATCATATTTACCGGATTTCAGATTTTAAAATTGATATTGACTCTCCTTACCCGACCCCTACCCGGGACGAAATGATGAAAAGACCGGACCCTGTTCCTTATCCTCAAAAAAATATCCGCAACAGGCACATCGGTAGAAATATTTCCCAGATTATTGACAGGGCAGTAGCCAGCGAGGATGATACTAAGAAAAAAGGTTACGTAAACAGCATTGCTTACTACATGAAACTTTCTTATGCCAACTGGCATAAAGAGCAGGTGCAGGACGATATGATCAAAGAGGAGCTGAGGCACCTGAGCAACGGCGCCCTGGATTATGTACCCGGCGATACCCGCACGCCCAGGTTCAATACAAATAATGTGCACAAAAAACAGGCACAGAGTAATCAAAACCGGAATAAAGGCAATCATAATAAAAACAGGAATGCGAACAATAATTTCCATGGCAAAAACCAAAAGCCGAACGGTAACCGCTCTTTTGGTCAGAAAAATGGATAGATTTTATGCTTAAAAATTTGGTTTTTCAATTTCTTTAACTACTTTTAGGCATTAAATTAAAATTTTATTATAAACCATATTATTATTAATTTGTAAGTTATAACTATGAAGCGTTTTATATCGATATCTTTAGCTGCTATAGCAAGTTTGACCACTATTAGTTTAGGCTCCTGTAAAGTGGACAAGTGTAAAGCTATTGTTTGTGCAAATGGCGGAACGTGTGAAGAGGACGGTTCTTGTACCTGCCCGGTAGGCTATGAAGGCGAACGTTGCGAAACTATTTCCCGTGATCGTTTCATAGGTGCATGGATCGTTGATGAAGATGGTACCGTAAGCAATGTAGCCCGTTATACCGTTTCTATAGAGAATGGCCCTAATATCAACCAGGTTCAGATCCGTAACTTCAACAACCAAAGCAATGCAGTAGTTACCGGTACGATTCATAATGATACCATTACGATCTCCCAGCAATCTTTCGTAGTTGGTACTCTTACTAAAACCGTTGTAGGTTTTGGAGTGGCAGAACCAGAAGGCTTCTACGGAGCGCATGGTAAAGTCCGTTTCTATTACTCGGTATCTTCTTCTGACGGAGTAACAGATAACTTCGGTTACAGAGACCTAGGCATGCCTTCTATCTGGGTTAAATAAGCCGTTCTACAAATATATTTTAAAGGGTGTTGTTGATATTTAATCAAGACACCCTTTTCATTTGTATATAATTCTTTAATTTAGACCTTTGCGTTAAGAGTGATCTTATCCATTTTATGAATTTTTCTGATTATGCCCGCATTTTTTATCAATAACAGGTGGTTCTTCGTACTGGCCATTATAGCGGTTACCTGCGTGATGGCATTTTTTATGCCCTGGGTCTGGAACGTAGCTATGATCCTGTTGTTACTGCTCGCCATCCTGAGCGTTCTGGACTTTGTATTGTTGTTTTCAAAACAACAGCGCATGAGCGCCGGCAGGTTTACGGCCGAGCGCTGGCACCTTGGAGAGGACAATGTGGTGAGTCTGGAAATCGATTCCGCCTATAAATTCCCGGTAAGCCTGGAGATTATTGATGAGTTGCCGGAGATTTTTCAGAAAAGAGATTTTATACTCTATTATAAAACTACGCCGGGAAAAAAGCTTACAGAAAAATATGTGCTGAAGCCACTTACCCGCGGCGCCTATAAATTTGGGACGATCAATGTTTATGTGATGAGTCCTTTACGATTACTGAAAGCCCGGTATAAATTTGAGGAGCCAACAACCGTAAAAGTATACCCGACCACAAAACTATTGCGCTCTTATCAGCTACTGGCCACAACCGATCAGTACAGCCTCCTGGGTGCCCGGAAAATAAGAAAGTTGGGGCACAGTATAGAATTTGAACAGATCAAAGAGTATGTGGCCGGTGACGATATACGTACGATAAACTGGAAAGCAACTGCGCGCCGGGGGGCCATGATGGTTAACACCTATACCGATATCCGCTCCCAGCAGATCTTTTGCATCATCGATAAAGGTCGTTCCATGAAAATGCCTTTTGAAGGGATGACGCTGATGGATCACTCGATCAAATCGGCTTTGATATTTTTAAATATAGCCCTGCATAAGCATGATAAAGCCGGGCTGATCACATTTTCTTCCCAGGTGAACGATATCATCCCTGCCGATCAGGGGTCTATGCAAATGCACAAAATCCTGGAGACGCTTTATAACCAGGCCACCGGCTTCCAGGATGCAGATTATGAGCGTTTATTGGGCCAGGTCCACCTGAAATTATCCCAGCGTTCTTTTCTATTGCTTTATTCCAACTTTGAATCTTTGTCCTCCCTGAACCGGCAAATGCCTTACCTGCGGGGGATCGCGAAAAAGCATATGCTCTGCGTGGTGTTTTTTGAAAATACAGCGGTTAAAGAGATCGTGGAACAGCAACCGGATACGATTGAAGGTATTTATACCAAAACAATCGCGGAGCGCTTTGATTATGAAAAAAGGCAAATGGTAAAAGAGTTGCGGAGATACGGTATCATAGCCATCCTCACCACGCCGGAAAAACTGACCGTAGATGTAATTAATAATTACCTGGAGTTAAAATCAAGACAATTACTCTGATGAACTTGAAAAATAAAAAGATTATCCTGGCCGTTAGTGCCAGTATTGCGGCTTATAAAACGCCCGAGCTGGTAAGGCTGCTGGTTAAGGCGGGAGCAGAAGTGCAGGTATTGATGACGCCTGCTGCCTCAGATTTTGTCACCCCTTTATCTTTGGCTACAGTGTCCAAAAAAGAGGTGTATGCCAGTATAAGCGATCATGCACAATGGAATAATCATGTGCACCTGGGAAGGTGGGCCGATGTCCTGCTGGTAGCCCCCTGCAGTGCGAACACATTGGCTAAAATGGCCCATGGCTTATGCGATAATATGGTGCAGGCAGTTTACCTTTCCGCTACCTGCCCGGTTGTGATCGCACCGGCTATGGACGATGATATGTGGCATCACCCGGCCACCAAGGCTAACCTTAAGGCGATTCAGTCCTACGGCAACCAGGTCATCGCTCCCGAGCATGGCGAGCTGGCGAGTGGTATTGTAGGTATGGGAAGAATGGCCGACCCGGTAAATATAGTAGCTTATTTAAATACTTTTTTTGAAACCGAAAAACCGGCTCAGGTACCCTTCAGGCATGCCCTGATCACCGCCGGCCCTACATACGAAAAGCTGGACCCCGTTCGTTTTATAGGTAACTACTCAACCGGAAAAATGGGTATTGCCTTCGCCAGGGTATTAGCGGAGCTCGGGGTTGCCGTGGACCTGGTACTGGGGCCTACTGCTGAGCAGGTGGCTATCCCGGGAGTGGAAGTACACCCGGTGGAGAGTGCCCAGGAGATGTACGACAAGTGTCTTTCGCTGTATGACAAAGCAGACCTGGCGATCATGACGGCGGCAGTGGCTGACTTCAGACCGGTAACACAGGCCGGCGAGAAAATTAAGAAAAAGGAGGGGGATGAGCACATGACCCTCGAACTGGTGAAAAACCCGGATATACTGGCTACATTGGGCAGTTTGAAGCAAAAGCAGGTTTTAGTGGGCTTTGCCCTGGAAACCAACAATGAATTGGAAAATGCTAAAAAGAAGCGGCAAAAGAAAAATGCAGATTATATTGTCTTAAATTCGCTGAATGATCCGGGTGCAGGTTTTGGTGCCGCCACCAATAAGGTAAGTATCATTAGTGAACATGGTGTGACAGAACTACCTTTGCAATCCAAGTATGAAGTAGCAAAGTCTGTGATCAATTATTTAATAAAGTAATGAAAAAAATAATTTTCTTATTCATCTGTCTGCTTGCATATAGCATCGGGGCCAGGGCCCAGGAGTTAAATGCAAAAGTAAGTGTACGTGCAGAACGTATACAGGGTGTCGATGCTAAAATATTTGAAACCCTGCAGGCATCGCTGATCCAGATGTTGAATACGAATAAGTGGACCGAAGATGCCTATAAGCCTTTTGAGAAAATAGAAGTAAGCTTCCTGCTGAACCTTACTGCGAGGAGCAATAATGTTTATAAAGGAACTTTGACCATCCAGGCCTCCAGGCCGGTATTTAATACCAGCTACCAGAGCACGATCGTTAACTTCATAGACAAAGATGTCGCCTTCAAATACGAGCAGGGGCAGATGGTTGTTTTCGATCAGCAAAGAATAAATGGCAGCGATCCGCTCGCGGCTAACCTTACCGCCTTATTTGGCTATTATGTCAACCTGATACTCGGCCTGCATTATGACTCCTTTAGCCAGGGGGGCGGGACCGAATACTTTAAAAAAGCCCAGAATGTAGTGATCAATGCACCGGATGAGGGCGAGATTGCCGGCTGGAAGTCTAATGACGGGAATAATAAAAACAGGTTCTGGTTGATTGACCAATTCCTGAACACGCGGTATGCCAACTTCAGGCCATACTTTTATGTGTACCATCGCTTTGGCCTGGATATGATGACCGAAAAGCCGGACGAAGCGGTAAACGCTATTATGGATGGATTGAGCAGCCTGGAAACCATCAGTAAAGAAAACCCGGGAAGTATCTTGCTGCAGTTTTTCTTTAATGCAAAAAGTGCGGAGTACATTAACCTGTTGAAATCGGTGCCGGAGACAAAAAGAAAGCAGTACGCCACAAAGCTGGCTTTGATGGATATCCCGAATGCTGCCCGATATAATGATGCCAAATAATATGAAAGGAACGCTCATTGCTTTTTTGCTTACCCTTTCATTTGTTTTTGCAGCCTGTGGCGATAAAAATGAACCACCTATTGGTCCTGATAAGATGCGGGACCTTTTATTCGATCTGCAGACTGCAGAGGCCTATAGCAACGGTAAATTTGAAGGAGATAGTTTAGGCCAGAAAGCCAATATAAAGAACCCCGATACGTTAGCTTACTATTATGCTATGGTCTTTAAGCGGTATGGTATTAGCCAGATCGATTTTGAACAGGCCATGGATTGGTACTTCAGGCACCCGGAGGAGTTAACCGCGGTGTACACGAAAGTGATCGATACCGGCAATTATTTCAAGACAAAATTTGGTAAAAAAGACCTGGCGCCCCCGGATTCCTTGCAGGTTAAAGCAGATACGGCGGAGGTAGATACTTTTGCAGGTATGAGGGCCAAAAGAGATAAGGTGCGGGATTCGCTGAAAACGGATGCGGCAAAAAATCGCCCGGTAGTTCCGGAAAGGGAGATACCGTTTAAGGAAGAAGAGGAAGGCGCTAAAAAAGAAATCCGGAAAAACAACAAATCGATGAAAGAAATGTTGGATAAAGTAAAAAAGGAAAATTAATTCATGAAAACATATTTATTGACGGCAATGGCATTGGTAGCTTTACTGTATGGCTGTAAACCGGAAGTTACGCTGCCGAAGCCCAGGGGTTATTTTAAACTCGACCTGCCGGAAAAACATACCTACACGAAGTTTGACAGTACCGGTTTCCCTTTTACCTTCGAATATCCCCGGTATGGCCATATCGTGCAGGATACTAACCTGATCAAGGAAGAAAACCAGCCGTATTGGATCAATGTAAGTGTACCGCAGCTGAATGCTATGGTGTACCTGAGCTACAAAGCCATCAAGCCGGGGGTGTCGCTGAACGGATTGGTGGAGGAAAGTTATAAGCTAACTAATGCGCATAATACCAAGGCCGATTTTATCGAAGCGCCTGATTTTACCACGCCTTCGGGGCTTCAGGGGGTATTTTATACTGTTGGCGGTAATGCGGCGAGCGCTTACCAGTTTTATGTGACCGACAATAAAGCGAACTTTATCCGGGGCTCCTTATACTTCAACAGTCAGCCCAATGCAGATTCTATAGCGCCGGCCGCAGAATTTTTGAAAAAAGATATCGAGCATATGATAAATACGTTGCAGTTTAGATAAAAAATTACTTAAATTTGCAGCGCTTTAAAAGGATAGCGTGATCAAATCGCTCCCTGGCCTCGTAGTTCAATGGATAGAATAGAAGTTTCCTAAACTTTAGATCCAAGTTCGATTCTTGGCGAGGCTACTAAACAGGAATAATGATTAATTAATCATTATTCCTGTTTT
>Ga0256787_1000573_pt1 | contig 9935 bp, 10 predicted proteins | sample MC6MC0938MT_FD_189994 | JGI IMG/M metagenome (GOLD analysis project Ga0256787, IMG submission 189994) | Metatranscriptome of enriched soil aggregate microbial communities from Iowa State University, Ames, United States - MC6-MC0938-MT... | ecosystem: Environmental > Terrestrial > Soil >... | reverse complement strand
CAGGACTGCAATTCGCCGGCCAGCCATTCCGCGTTCGACAGCCCCATCGGCCTCATGAAATTCGTGGCGCGCCTGCGTGAGCTCTCGGGCGGCAAGCCCGTCGGCTTCAAGTTCTGCGTGGGGCATCCGTGGGAATGGTTCGCCATCGTCAAGGCCATGCTGGAAACCGGCATCACGCCGGACTTCATCGTGGTGGACGGCGCGGAAGGCGGCACGGGCGCGGCGCCCGTGGAATTCGTGGATCATGTCGGCACGCCGCTGCGCGAGGCGCTGCGGCTGGTGCACAACACGCTCATCGGCGTGAACCTGCGCGACCGCATCAAGCTGGGCGCGTCGGGCAAGATCATCACCGCTTTCGACATGGCCCGCGTGATGGCGATGGGCGCGGACTGGTGCAACGCCGCGCGCGGCTTCATGTTCGCCATCGGCTGCATTCAGGCGCAGGCCTGCCACACCGGCAAGTGCCCCACCGGCGTCACCACGCAGGATCCGCTGCGGCAACGCGCGCTGGTCGTTCCGGACAAAGCGCAGCGCGTGGCCAACTTCCACAAGAACACGCTGCACGCGCTTGCCGAACTGCTGGCCGCGGCGGGCTTGACCCACCCCAGCCAGTTGCGTCCGCACCATATCGCGCGCCGCATCTCCCCCAGCGAAATCCGCCTCTTGTCCGCGCTGTTCCCCGAGCTTGCGCCCGGCGAACTGCTGCGCGGCGAGTTCCGGCATCAAGTGTTTCGTGCAGGTTGGGCGATGGCGCAGGCGCAGTCATTCCAGCCCACGCACGACATCACCACGGCGCTCGCGCGGGAACACGCCGCTCAGGCCGCCGCGGCCGGCAATTCCTGATCGGCGCGGCGGACGGGGCTGGCGCGGCATATCGCGCCAAGGCCGCCCGCCGCGTCTGCTACAACCAGCGCTCGAACATGCGCGAGAACGACTCCATGAAGCGGTCGTCCAGGCCGCGTTCCTTCCAGGCCTCGGGCGTGATCTGCACGGCATCGGCCACGTCGCGCTGAAACAACGTCTCCATCTCGGCCGCGAACTCGGGCCCCAGCACCACAGCATTGATCTCATAGTTCAGCGCAAAGCTGCGCCAATCCATGTTGCTGGATCCCACGGTCGACCAGACGCCGTCGACCACCGCCGTCTTCGCATGCAGCAACGCGTCACGCCGCTCGTAGATCTTCACGCCGGCGCGCAGCAGATCGGTGTAATGCGACCGCCCCGCGTGGAACACCAGCGACGAATCGCTGAAGCCCGGCAGCACCAGCACCACGTCCACGCCTCGCCGGGCCGCAGACTGCAGCACCTCAATAAACGCAGGATCGGGCACGAAGTACGCCATCGTGATGTGGATGGATTTCTGCGCGCTTTCGAAGGCGGACATCAGCGTCAGGTAGACCGTGTAGCCGTCGCTGCGGTCGGGCTGGTTGGCCAGAATGCGGACCGTGGTATTGCCGACCGGCGGCGCAACCTGCGAATCACCGCCCTTGATGGGCTCCTTCGCCTGCGACGCCCAGCCGGCCTGCAGCACCTGCTCCAACTCTGCCACCGCCGGGCCTTCGATGCGCAGATGCGTGTCGCGCCACGGCGCGGAATCGGCGTCTTCCGGCGGGTCGCCGGCCTTATCGCCGGAGCCGCCGCCCGAACCGCCGCCAGAGCCCGAACCCGAGCCACTGCCGCCGGAGAACGACGACGACTCGTACACGCTGCTGACGTTGATGCCGCCCAGGTAGCCCACCTTGCCGTCGACGACCAGCACCTTGCGGTGGTTGCGTTGGTTCGGCGACCAGCCGGCGCGGGCGTTGACCGGATTGACGGGATTGAAGACCGCCACCTGGACGCCCGCGTCGCGCATGCGCTGAAACAACGCATCGGGCGTCTTGATCGTCCCGACCGCGTCCACCATCAACGAGACCTCGGCGCCCCGGTTGCGCGCCGCGATCAGCGCCTCGGCAAAGCGCTGGCCTTCGGCGTCATCCTCGAAGATGTAGGTTTCCATGTGGACGTAGCGGCGCGCCTGTCCGATGGACTGGAGCATCGCCTTGTACGTGCTGGGACCGTCGGTAAGCAACCGCACGCGATTGCCCTTGACCAGCGGCGCGCCGCTGACCGCCTGCTCCACCGCCAGGTGCCGGGCAAGGAAGTCGTCCTTGGGTGTTTGAGGGTCCGCTGCAATGCCTTGCCCGCGACGGTAACTGTCCTGCGCCGCATCCGCGGACAGGCCGGCCTGCGCGGCGCGCGCGTGCCGTTCCTGCGCGTCCGGGACGCTGGCGCAGGCGGCGAGCACGGACGCGACGCACGCAAACAGGACGGCGCGCGCCCATCGGCGCGCGTCGGCCGTCAGTTCCTGCAAGGCATTGCGCGGCCCACCCCGGCTCAGGGCCGGTAATGGGCTCATGATGCGCCTCTAGCGTCGGTTGCCCGCCACGAAGATGCAGCCGAGCACGGCGCCCACCAGCGCCGCCACGCCGACCGACTTCCACGCATTCTCATGCACGTATTCGTCTGCGTAAGCCGTGGCCCGGCGTGCCCGTTCCCGAGCCACGCCTTCCCACCCGCCTGCCGATTCACGTGCATCTGCAAGCTGGCGCTTCAGGCGCGCACGTGCCGATTCGATTTCGGAGCCCGTATACGACGCGGTCGAACGCAAGAGGTCTTCCGTCCCGGCCAGCAGCTCGTGGAAGCTGTCATTCACGCGTTCACGATGCAAAGCCATTTCAGCGCGCTGGTGCTTTCGATTCATGGTTAGCTCCTTGTTTTTTTGGACCGTCCCGGCTAACGCAACCGTTGCCTGATGCAACGCAGCATCGCCAGGGCCGCGGAACACATCGTTCCGCATGGCCGAAGCCCCATTGTCCATAGCTATGGCCCCAACTGCCCGAGCTTTCGCAACCAGCCGTAAACCGATATTTCAGCGGAGCGAAACTTGCTGATGGCAACGTCTGACGCCGGGTGCGGATCAGCAGGCACATCTTGTCTCGCCCGGCCAAACGCGTTTTCGATTTCGTAAAAGTCCATTGCATTCAGAGGCTTGGCGCTTGACACGCAAACCCCCTCAGCCGCCACAATAGGCCTTCTCAATGCGCTTCAACCGCCCCAAAAAGGAACTGAACGCATGGTTTCCCCTTCCGCACTCCTTGCCGCCGTTTCTCCTGAATTCGTCGCGCAAGAATCGCAGCATCAAAGCGCCGAGCAGATCGAATTGCACGATGGGTTGCTGGACAGCTCCGCCCACATCGACCCTAAGTTCCTATACGACGCGCTGGGCTCATCGCTCTTCACGGCCATCACGCAGTTGCCCGAGTACTACCCGACGCGCTGCGAGGACGAAATCTTTCAGCGTCATGGCGCTGACATCGCCCGCCACGTCGGTCCGGTGCAGGCCATGGTCGACCTGGGCGCCGGCGACTGCGTCAAGGCCGAGCGGCTTTTCGCCAGCCTGCGGCCCAGCCACTACGTGCCGGTCGACATCTCGGCCGATTATCTGCAGGCGGCTGTACGGCGGCTGAAGCTGTCCTATCCCGACATGCGGATCACGGCCGTGGGACAGGATTTCTCGCATGAACTTGCGTTGCCCGACGACATACCGACACCGCAGCGCCTTTTCTTCTATCCAGGATCCAGCATCGGCAATCTTGGTCCCGACAGCGCGTACGCCATGCTGCGGCGGATCCGCGAGTCGTGTTCCGGCGGTGGCCTGCTGATCGGCGTCGACCGCGTCAAGCCCCGAAGCGTGCTTGAACCCGCGTACGACGACGCCCTGCATTTGACGGCCGCGTTCAACCTGAACCTGCTGCGCCACGTAAATGCGGTGCTCGGCAGCGATTTCAATGTCGACGACTGGCGCCATGTGGCCATCTTCAACAGCGAACGTTCGCGGGTCGAGATGCACCTGGAAGCGCAGCGTGCGTTGCGCGTCGCCTGGCCCGGCGGTCATCGCGACTTCAAGCGCGGCGAGCGCATCCATACGGAAAACTCGTACAAGTTCACGCCACAGGCCTTCAGCGACCTGCTTCATCGCGCGGGCTTTCGCGATGTCGCGCACTGGTCGGATGCCCGCGACTGGTTTTCTGTTTTCAGCGCCCGCGCCTGACGCGGGACCACCCACGACGCCCCCGGAGGATCGCCATGGACCCCGCATGCCTGCTGACCCATCCCGCCATCGCGCCCTATGCCAGCGGACAGGCCGGACAGCACGACCGCTACGATGCCGTACGCTCGACCACCTCGGCCCTCGCCGCCCCGCTCAGTCCGGAAGATTGCCAGGTGCAATCCATGCCGGATTGCAGCCCCGTCAAATGGCATCTGGCCCACACCACCTGGTTCTTCGAAACATTCCTGCTGGCGCGCTTCGACGCATCCACGCCGCCTTTCCATCCGCAATACCGGATGCTCTTCAACTCTTACTACAACGCCGTCGGCGCCAAGCACCCGCGGCCGCAACGCGGCCTCTTGTCGCGCCCCCCGCTCGCCGAGATCTTGCGGTACCGCCAACACGTCGACGAGGCCATGCACGCGCTGATCTCGCGCCTGGGCGGCAACGATGCCGACTTCGACGCGTTGCTTGAGCTTGGCCTGAACCACGAGCAGCAGCACCAGGAACTGATCCTTACCGATTTGAAGCACATGCTGTCGGCCAATCCGCTCAGGCCCGCGTACGTCGCGCCCGGCCAGCCCGCGCTGCCGCCTGCGACGGACGCAGGGTGGACCCGCTACGAAGGTGGCGTCACACGCATCGGCCACGACGGACGCGGGTTTGCCTTTGACAACGAAGGCCCGGCTCACGATGTCTTGCTGACGCCCTACTCCCTGTCCGATCGCCTCGTGACCCAGCGCGAATTCCTGGACTTCATCCAGGATGGCGGGTACGAGCGTCCCGAACTGTGGCTGTCCATGGGATGGGACATGGTGTGCGCGCAAGGCTGGCGCGCGCCGCTCTATTGGGAAAGCGACGGCGACGACTGGCACGTCTTCACATTGCGCGGCATGCAGCCCCTGGAATGGGAGGCGCCCGTCACGCACGTCAGCTATTTCGAAGCCGATGCCTACGCGCGCTGGGCAGGCGCGCGGCTCCCGCGAGAAGCCGAATGGGAACACGCCGCCCGCCAGCTTTCGGAAGACACCTACTCGGCCCGCGCGAACCTGCTGGAAAACGGCCACCTGGACACCCGCCCCGCCCCCGGACGCAATGGCCAGGGCGGTCCCGTGCAACTGTTTGGCGACGCGTGGGAATGGACGTCGAGCGGCTACGATGCCTACCCCGGATTCAAACCCAGCGCCGGCGCCGTCGGCGAATACAACGGCAAATTCATGTGCAACCAGTACGTGCTGCGAGGCGGCTCCTGCGCCACGCCCCGCGATCACATCCGGCCAAGCTACCGGAACTTCTTTCCGCCCGAGGCGCGGTGGCAGTTCTCGGGCATCCGGCTGGCTCGGGATGATTGAGGGGATTTTTGCGCCCGTCCACTTGCACTCCAAAAAAACTTCGTGCTAGAATTTCGTTCTTCGTTGAGCAGCAATTGCAACGCAAACTGTTCAGCTAAGAAGATGGCGCATTAGCTCAGCCGGTTAGAGCGACGGAATCATAATCCGCAGGTCCCCTGTTCGAATCAGGGATGCGCCACCAAAGAATTCAAAAAGGCCCGCACATTGTGCGGGCCTTTTTCATTCGGACAATACCAGCCTCAACCCATCAAGTCCGATACACCGTATCGCGTCGACGCCCACCCCACGTCGCGGCCAGACTCGCCACGAACGCGCCAATCAGCATCGACGCAAAGCCCCACAGCGCAAACGCCGCAGCGGCCTTGCGAGCCGTGTCCGCGGCTTCCTTGGCCTTCACCTTGGCTTCTTCCGCGGTCTTCTTGGCGTTCTGTATCGCCTCGTCGACGCGGCGTTGCGCCACGGCGGGTTCCACGCCGGCCTGCGCGGCCACGACCTTCACAACGTAGTCGCGATCAGCGGGCGTCATGTCGCCACGCGTGATGCTCATGGCGACGACGCGGCCGACTTCGGCACGGGCCGCTTCGGGGTCGGTGTTGGCTTCGGGGCGTTCCGAGCGCATCAGGGTGTCGGTGAGATAGTCGGTGGCGCGTTCCATGCCGCCGCCATTGCTCGCACCCGCCGCGCCAGCCGTCGCAGCTGCGGTCGCCGCGGTGCCGGCAGTGGCCGCCACGGCCGCGCCGGCCTTGGCCGCGCCCGATGCCATGGACGCTAGCGCCGATCCCAGCAGCGCAGCGCTGACCACGGCGCTCAGCGCCCAGACCAGAAAGCCATGCGCCGTATCTCGGAAATAGACCTCATCCGAGTGCACGTCGACCCATTTGGTCCGCAGGCGTCCGGCGACATAGCCGCCGATGCCGTACGAGAGGATTTGCGTGATCAGCATCCAGACAATGATGCCGATACCGATGGCCGGGGCCGACACGCCCTCGTCGCCCCACGGCGATACGGACAGGAAACCCAGGCCGGTGCCACCGGCAAACAACGCGAGCGAGAGCGCGGCGGCAATCACCGCGCCGGCGAAAACCGCCGCCCACGACACGGCCGAAATGGCGGACTCACGTGGAGGCACGCCATCGGCATAGGGTTGGCTCAATGAAGACGTATTTTGCATGATCGATCCTTGTCCAGAGTCTTACGCAGCCGCGCAGACGCGGGTGCCAAAGCGGGAATGACGAACCGGCCTTCAGTGCCAGAACAATGCCAGCAGAATGATGATCGGAATGGGCACGCCAAGCAGCCACAACAGGATGGAGCGCATGGAAACCTCCTTGCTTCGATGAATGGATCTGGATGGAAGTGACGCTGGCCGGAATCAGGCCAGGTCGATGGTGCCCGGGGCGCGGGGATCCGGCGCGGGCGGCGTGGGATCGATGACGTCGGGATTGTCGGTGGGACGACCCGGGTCCGGACGCGGATCGTCCGCAGGGGCATTGCCCGGAAGCGCCGGATCGTCGGGCGTAAGATCGTCCGGTTGACCGGGTTCTCGATGCGGGATCTGGGACATGATTGCCTCTCCTCAAGCAGCGCAAGACGCGCTTCGGTTGAGCATCAGCAAATGGCGTGCCCGAGACCTTTCAAGGGTTCAGTGCCTTTGAGGAAAGCGCAAACCCGTCAGTCCTTGCGCTTGCTGCCGGTCAAAGCGACCCCACGGTCGGGGGCCTCGCCCGCAAGAAAAGCAACAACGGCGGCCTTGCCGGCGGCGGAGGCTTCATCCTGGCTGGCGTATCGCCTGTCCGAGTAATTGGTGCTGCGCACATTCCCGGATTGGGGATCAAGCAAGGTGATGATCCACGCAAATTCACCAGGCGAAAGCTGGCGGACCTGCAGGGTGGCGCGCGTGCCGGGACGTAATTCTTGCGGCATCTGGCGGCCTCTTCGGTGTTTCGATGACGCCATCGTAGCGCAATCGCGCCAAGCCGCCGCCCCCGAACACGACGCCTGGAAAATGCTGCATCCGCACACCGATTTCATGCTGCAGCGTGCGCGGCTAATACGCCACAAAGCCGACGACCGGCAAGGAAAACCCTAGGGTGCAGTCCTGCAATACAGGCGCACAATCGTCTCAAACATCAAGACCGCTCAGCGGCGCCGAATCCCCTAAATAAGGCGAGGACGGAGACAACATGACTTACGTAGCAGTTTTCATGAGCTGTTTGATGGTTATGGGTATCGTCGCGTTGGTGATTCAAACGATACGAAGCGCAGGGCCCGAACCCTGGCTGAAGATATCGGCGGCGATAGTGAGTTCCACCTTTGCATCGCTAATGCTGGTTCCGCTGGGGTTCGCCGTTGCCCTGACGATGCTCGTCGAGTAGTCTCCCCACCGAAGGCCAGGCCCGGACTATCCGTTACGGGCCGGTCTGCCGCGGGTTGCCGCCCAACACAACAATGAACCGGCGGTGACCATCGCCACGCCCTGCCAGAACGACAGGGTAAGCGGCGTCGCCAACCAGAGCGCGGCAAAAAAGGTGGAGAAGACAGGCGTGAAGTACGACGCGGTGGCCAGCAAGGTCAGGTTGCCTCGCAGTATCCCCACGTTCCAGAATGCGTAGCCGCTGGCCATTGCGCCACCGGCCACGCATAGCTCGATCGTGGCCGGCGTCGTGAACGCAAGCGCGGGTTCCGCGCTGATCGCGTACTTGATCCACAGGACAGCAGCGGTCAGCATGAAAAACAGCGCGACACCGTTCTTGCCGTCGGCAAAGCGCTTGGTCACGTTGCAATACACGGCCCAGATGATGGCGCCGCTGAAGGCCAATCCATAACTGAGAGGATTGCTCGACACATTGGCGACGGTGCGTTCATACGACAGCCCGCCGGCTCCGCCCACGACCCACACGATGCCGCAAACCGACAACAAGATGCCCGGCGCTACCCAGACGCTTGCCCGCTGGCCGTTGATGAGCATGGCAAACACCACCGTCAGGCACGGCCACAGGTAGTTGACGATGCCCAACTCGATGGCTTGTCCGCGATCGACTGCGAATCCCAGCGACAGCGACAGGCAGATCTCATAAGCGACAAACAGCAGGCTGCCCACGATGAGGTAGGACCGGGGAAACGTGCGCAGCTTGGGAAAGCCCAGCAACAACACCAGGAAGATCGAACCCACCGAATATATGAGCGCGGCGCCGCCGATCGGGCCGAAGTTTTCACTGACGCCTCGAATCAGTCCGACGACCGTGCCCCACAGCAGGATCGCCAGCAAACCGAGGGAAGTGGCCGCATTCCGGCCAGGATTCAATTGCATTACTGTTTCCGATTGCGCGCCGTGCCTGTGCAAGAACTGGGCTGGCCCGGCGCCAAGGCGGCAAGTTTAGCGAAAACCGAACGGAGAAATCGCGGCATGGCTATTTCCACACGCAGGTTGAGCGACGTGCTGGCAAGCACGAATTCGGGGCGGCTTTACCGCATTGAAGTGTTCTTGCGGACGGAGGATGCGGGGGCTGATGCCGTGCCGCGCGCCGGCTTGCGCTACATATTCAGAACATCCGAAGGCGATTCCGTCATCGCGCTGGACGACAAGCGCTATCGCCTGGGATCAGGCGAAGTCGTGACGGCCCTGACGCCGCGCCACGGCACCTGACGCGTCCGGCCTAGCGCCGGACTCACTGGTCCAGCGCCACCCGCCGCTTGCCCAGGCCCTTGGCCCGATACAACGCCACATCGGCGCGCTCGAGCAATTGCAGCATGGTGGCGCCCGATTGGGGATACACCGCAATCCCGATGCTCGCCGACACCGCGACGCGAACGTTGGGATACGGCAGCGACAGGCTCTCGACCAGCGCCTCGGCCACCAGCCGCGCGTCCTCTTGATGGGCGCCCAGCAGTAGCACCGCGAACTCGTCACCGCCGAGGCGTGCCGCCACGTCGGAAACCCGGATGGCGCTCGCCATGCGGTCGGCGGCCTCCTTGAGCACCGTGTCGCCCGCGGCGTGGCCGTGCATGTCGTTAACGGCCTTGAAGCCGTCCAGGTCGATCGCCAGGATCGAGAACGAATCGCCGCTGCGCTGCGCGACCGCCAGCTCGCGCAGCACGAGCTCGCCGAACAGCACCCGATTGCACAAGCCGGTCAGCGGATCGTAGTGCGCCAGGTGCTGCGCGCGCGCCAGCATGCGCGATGCCTGCAGCATCGCGGCCCCGACCTCCTGGGCTTCCTTGATGCGCGTGGCCGGCAGCTCCACGGTGCGGCCCTCGCCCAGCGCCAGCGCTGGCGCGACCAACCCTTGCACTGCCGACGTCAGCCGGCTCGCCAGCCTGAGGGCCAGCCACAACCCCAGGCCGAATGCGAACAACGTGCCCAAACCGATCCACGCAATGGAGCGGTAGAGGTCCGTGGTCAGCAACTGCATCGGCGCACCCGCGGCAACCGTCCAGCCCGATAGCGCCGACCGGCTGAACGCGGTGTAGACCGGCGTGCCTTCCTTGGT
>Ga0256787_1000572_pt1 | contig 9946 bp, 8 predicted proteins | sample MC6MC0938MT_FD_189994 | JGI IMG/M metagenome (GOLD analysis project Ga0256787, IMG submission 189994) | Metatranscriptome of enriched soil aggregate microbial communities from Iowa State University, Ames, United States - MC6-MC0938-MT... | ecosystem: Environmental > Terrestrial > Soil >... | reverse complement strand
GCTTAAACAAAAAGCGCTGACTCCTGAGAGTCAGCGCTTTGATTATTTACAAATCAGATGGAATTATTTTCCTTCTTCTTCGTCTTTCAATTTAGCTTTGATATCGGCTAAAGCACCCAAGTTACCTAAAGTTGGTTTTTCAACCTTATCCTGTACTTTTTTCACAGAATCTTTAGTTTCTTTTGCTACAGCTTCTTTTTCATCAGCTTTAGCTTGTTCCCAAACGCGGGCATGAGAAGCCATGATGCGTTTGTCGTTACGATCAAACTCGATGATTACGAACTCTAATGTATCGTCTACATTGATATCAGAACCATCTTCTTTACGTAAGTGACGTGCAGGAACGAAAGCTTCTAAACCGTGCTCCAGTTGGATATTTGCACCTTTGTCATCTTTACGGATAACTTTTGCATTATGTCTGGAACCGATCGGGAAGATACCTTCAAAGTTGATCCATGGATCATCTTCGATTTGTTTGTGACCTAAAGACAATTTGCGGTTGTCTTTATCGATTGATAAGATAGCCACTTCGATTTCATCACCTACTTTAGTAAATTCAGATGGGTGGTTGAAACGTTTAGTCCAGCTTAAGTCGCTGATGTGGATCATACCGCCGATACCGGTTTCTAACTCAACGAAAACGCCATAAGGAGTGATGTTTTTCACAGTTCCTTTGTGTTTGCTGTCAAGAGGGAAACGCTCGTCGATATTTTCCCAAGGATCTTCAGTAAGTTGTTTGATAGATAAAGACATTTTACGTTCGTCTCTGTCCAGTGTTACCACTTTAGCTTCGTATTCGTCACCCATAGTGAAGAATTCTTTAGCATTGATAGGCTGAGAGCTCCAGGTAATTTCTGAAACGTGTACCAGACCTTCAACTCCAGGTAATACTTCTAAGAAGGAACCGTAGTCTTCGATATTAACTACTTTACCTTTTACAACAGAACCTTCTGTGATATCAGCAGGAAGGCTGTCCCAAGGGTGAGCAGATAATTGTTTCAGACCTAAGCTGATACGTTTTTTCTCATCATCGAAGTCAAGCACAACAACGTTCAGTTTCTGACCGTTCTCTAAAACTTCGCTTGGGTGAGAAATACGACCCCAGCTGATGTCTGTAATGTATAACAAACCATCTACACCACCTAAATCTACGAAAGCACCGAAGTCAGTAACATTTTTGATGGTACCTTCTAATACTTGTCCTTTCTCTAATTTAGACATGATTTCGCCGCGTTGTTGCTCCAGGTCGCTTTCAATAAGCGCTTTGTGAGAAACTACTGCGTTACGGATTTGCTCATTGATTTTTACAACTTTGAAATCCATAGTCTTACCTACGTACTGATCGTAATCGGTAACCGGTTTAACATCGATTTGAGAACCTGGTAAGAATGTTTCCAGGCCATTAACGTCAACGATAAGACCACCTTTAGTTTTAGAGGTGATGGTACCGGTAACCACTTCGCCAGATTTGAAGTAGTCAACAACGTTTTGCCAGCTGCGTACCTGACGTGCCATACGGCGGCTCAGGTTAAGATTACCCTGACGGTCTTCTTTTTCAACAACTAACACTTCCACTTCATCACCGATTTTTACACCTGGCATGTCGCGGAATTCGTTCAAGGATACTAAACCATCAGATTTATCACCAATATTGATGATAACATCAGTTTTAGTCAAACCTTCAACGGTACCGGTGATTAATTCACCGTCGTTGATAGATTTAAATGATCCTTCATACTCTTTTTCAAGAGCCTCACGTTTGTCACTAGAATAGTTAGAAACGTTTCTTTTGTCAATGCTCCAATCGAACTCATCGTGAGCATTGTTTTGTGGGTTAACAATAGTGTTTTCTTCCAATTTAAATGTCCTCCTTTTATAAGAAATTTTTAGGACGGCAAAGATAGTACTTTTTCATAATGTGGAAAACTTTTTATTTTATATCCTGTTCGATCAGGTTTTTCAGGGGGAGAAAAAAGCTTTTTCCCGTATTTTTAAAGCACATTAAACAAACAAAATAATATGGAACAGCTCTGGGACCGCATAAAGGTCGTGCTGCAAAAGATAGCACCGGAACTTTTGGGGCAATTGAATCCCGGTATTACCGAAAAGGAAATTAAAGCATTGGAAGGGGACCTCGGTACGCAACTTCCGGAAGATGTGGTTGCTTTTTATAAAGTACATAACGGGCAGTCCGGTGAAAGTGCCGGCATGATCGATGGTGAGGAATTACTTTCCCTGGAAAAGATATATGATGAATGGTTTGTATGGAAAGATCTCCTGGACGGCCGGACTTTTGAAGATGAACGCGGGCCTTATACTTCTGAGCCGCAAAGTGGCATAAAAAATGACTGGTGGAATCCTTTGTGGATACCGGTTACTTATAATGGCAGCGGCGACCATATCTGCATCGACCTGGACCCGGCCGAAGGCGGTACGCAGGGACAAATGATCCGGATGTGGCATGATGATCCGGAAAGAAGCCTGGAAGCCGGCTCTTTTAAAGCGTGGATCGAAAATTATGTGCAGCTTTTAGAAAGCGGGCAGATGGTATATGATGCCGATTATTTTGGGATTTATAATAAAGAAGACCTGGGCTAATGATTACAGACTGGCACCTATTGGCTAAAAAGGTAGGATCAATAAAAGACGACGGATCGGAATCGGGAGGTACCGCGTATGCCAAACTTGCCCTGGAATCGATTTTAGGAGTGGAGTGGATTTATAGTACAGTTGATTTTATACTGACCAATAAAAGAGGAATAGAGTTGGCACTCAATTGCCTGGTGGAACTGGAGTCAGAAAAAGCGGTGCAGTATGCCTACCAGATCTACAAAAAAAATACCGGTGAGATTAAACAGGATGCGGTCTGGTTGATCCGGCATATTGCCCATCCTTGCTCTTTTGAATGGGTGGAAGAATTTTTAAATGACCCGGAAGTGCTTCCCTTGGGTTTAGCATTACTGGACCAGTTGTTATGGACGGAAAAGATACAGCCGGATAGCAGAACAGAGGATTTATTAAATTTGGCGATGATTAAGTCTGATGGTGGTCTTGCTAACCAGGTGGCTTTTATCCGCCAATACCTGGAAAAAAGAAACGAGTTGTAAGTTTAAAAACGGCAAGAGATGCATTTTTTAATTTTGATCGCAATTTGCTTAGTAGCGCAGCTGGTTGCTTATAGATACCTCGACCGGAGTAAACTATCCAGGTGGAAATATGTGCTTTTGACAGTACTCCTGGCTTTAAATTGCTTTGTTTTTCCAAGGTTTTATTATCCAGAGGTAATTCCGGAAGCAGGTATGGCCTGTGGTTTATCTATTGTACCTGTTTATCTTTCATTTATACTTTTCGGTGCCGGGTCTGTTGTTTTATTGCACCTGGTTTATTGGTTGATCAGGAAACTTGTCCGAAAGGTCTAATAGGTAAGTCCAAAACCTGTGAGGTTTTTGAAACCTTATAGGCTTAATCTAAAACATAAAAAATATGGCAACTAACAACAAAAAATTGAGTCTTAAGAGCGGACTTTCCATCCTGCTTATTGTAGTGGTAGTTTTGGGCGGCTGGGCCTATTTTGAATTGCGCGAGAAAGGTGCAACTTATATTGATAACCCAACCAGCCAAAATATTACGGTACAGATAGATGACAAAACTTACCAGGTACCTGCCGGGCAATTTGTAAAAGCGGAAGTATCGTTGGGGGAACATAAACTGAGCTGCCGGGAAACGGGTATAGCTAACGAAACATTCCAGGTAGACCCCTGTAAGCAGGGGGTGATCAATCCTACCCGGTCGAAATATGTGATTTACAATATTATTTATACAGAAAAAGATCTGCGGGCACAATTCAAACCTTACGAGGTTGAAGGAAAAGAAGTTTACTCTCTGCTGGGCGCCCCGGAAGTGACCGATGCCCTCTTTGTTCCTGATCGTACTATGGGCAATGGCGGTAATATTGATGTAAAAGAACCTTCCGTAAAATCCTATAGCCGGTTGAACCAGGATTATTCCTTCCTGACAAAAATTTTCCGCCTGAAGGAGTTTTTTGCATTTTATGACAAGCAGAACCAATAAATTGGGATCCAATTCCCTATGTAAAATTGAGCAAAAATGAAATACAGGCTTCTAAAAATATTGGCTACCCTGATATGCCTCCTTCAATTGGATATGGCCCATGGAAGTGAATGTTACCATTACCATACCAAAACGATGCATGAAATAAGGGCGGAGGAGGGTAAAGCATTTTGGGTACAAACGGTAAAAGATCCCAATGGCATAAGTATTGTTTCTTATAAAAAGATCCTGGTAGAAGGTGTTAAAACAGAAGGACTTCGGGTCGTAAGTGAAACCGGCGAAGGAATTATTATTGCCGACACTGATTACTATTATTGGCTCGACAAAAATCCTTATACTTTTGAAGAGTATGGCGCCGGAAAGATCATAGAAAGCCGGCAGGTATCGGAAATGTTTGGAACCACCACCTTTCGCGTAAATGGTAAATGGAACCATATTGATTATAGTCCTTATACGAAAAAAGCAACATTTACCCCTATTCCAGATTTTCCGGATAGCCCGGAAGTAATAAAACATTTTACGGAAGGCAGAGGTGATTGCTATCTCATCAAAAACAGGCAACAGGTATATGCCTATAGTGAAGGGGAAAAGTCTGTAAATGTAATACCCGGACTGGATCCGGAGCAGACCCGGTTTTACCAGACCGATTGGGCTTATGATAATCATTTCCTGTACGATGATAATACATTCTACCTTATCGGTATTAATTTCGACGACCCGCAGGACATCAGTGAGCAGTTTCGGGCCCAAGGCCTGGAACACAAATTTGGCCGGGCCAAAATCCGGCAGACGGACTGGAATATATTTCTTGATTTCGGGGATGGAAATATATGGGGCTATATAAAAGCCGGCCTTGACCTGGACGATGGAACCTCGGTTTATTTTTACCTTGTTGAGCAGGCAAGCTATCTAAGCAGTTGTAATCTGGTGCGCTACCATCAGAAATTTTATAAAGGTGCCTGGGAACTGGCCAATAACCAATATGCTTATGATATTGATGTATCCCGGGTAAAGCATACGGAAAACCTGGAAGAGCTTTTTCCTGATGTTTTTTGGGACGGGGAAATGTACTACCAGCTACAGTATGAGCCGGCATTAATGACACCCGTCAGCAACGGGGCGAACATAAACACTAAAAATATAGCAGCCAGGCATAATAATGCAGCAGGCGCTTATCATAACGCTGTAGCGCCATTTTTTACAGATGGAAAGAATATGTTTCGCTGGAATGCCGCCAACGGGCAGTTCATTGATTTCAGGCCTTATCAAAAAATTAAAAACCTGAAGCTGGCCTGGCTGGTAGACGACCAGCTATATATCGAAAATGAATTTGTAGCGAATATAATGGATTTTAATACCGCGGAATTTATAGGATCAAAGGTAGCGGTGATCAGCTCCTGTGACGGAGGCCAAGGTCAATATCCGGTAGTAGTGAAATATGACTATTATTTTAAAGACAAAGACGGTCTCTATTTATACAACAGTGATAAAAAACTATTGAACAAATTAGCTATAGATAATCCACAGGCGTATACGGAAGCTGATTTTATCAATAAGCTGTTCCGGGACTAATGAACCCCATCCTAAAGTTTCAAAAATCCTTATTGTGATCCGGACAATTAAATAAACGCTAACTTAGAAGTTTATTTAAATTTATAGAAATAAAGTTTTTTGCTCGGAATGGGCTCAAAAATTGAATAACATAATCAATTATAAAAATGAAAACGAATCATTTAATTGTGGCTGCCGCAGCATTGGGTAGCTTGTCTGCCTGCAACAATGGCGGCGATTCAAAAAACACTGCAAATTACAAAGACGTGAATAATCCATTTTTTAAAGAGAGCCCGCTCCAGTATCATGCCCCGGAGTTTGATAAAATAAAATCGGAACATTTTAAACCCGCTTTTGATACCGGTATGGTACAGCAAAATGCGGAGATCGAAAAGATTATTACCAATAAAGATGCGGCAAGTTTTGAAAACACGGTTGTTCCCCTGGAAACAAGCGGGGAAATCTTAAAACGTGCGCAGATCGTTTTCTATAATTTTACTTCTGCTAATAAAGACGAAGCGATTACCAAACTGGAAGAAGAATACGCGCCTAAATTTTCGGCGCACAGCGATAATATATTTTTAAACGACCAGTTGTTCGCCCGTGTAAAAACGGTTTATGATAACCGTGAGGCGCTGAAAGATGCCGAGGATAAAAAACTGGTGGAATATTATTTCGAGAAATTTGAAATGGCCGGTGCCAATTTAAGTGCTGAAGATAAAGCTAAGCTGAAAAAACTGAACGAGGAAGAAGCGGCACTGAACGCGAAGTTCTCGACTCAATTGCTGACGGCCACAAAAGGCGGCGGCGTACTGTTTGATGATGTGGCCGAGCTGGAAGGCCTGAGTGCGGAAGAGATTGAGTCAGCTAAAAGCGATGCAGAAAAAGCGGGCCAGAAAGGTAAATACCTATTGGCATTGCAAAACACCACGCAGCAACCGGCTTTACAAAGTATGAAAAACCGGGCTTCGCGCGAAAAATTATATAAAGCTTCCTGGACCCGCACCGAAAAAGGAGATGCTAATGATACCCGGAAGACCATCGAACAGATGGCCAAATTGCGTTTGCAAAAAGCAAAGCTTTTAGGTCAGCCGAATTACGCGGCCTGGAAACTACAGGACCAGATGGCAAAAAATCCTGCGGCGGCAAAAGATATGCTAAAGCAAATCGCTACACCGGCGGTAGCTATGGCTAAGAATGAAGCGGCAGAACTGCAAAAAATGATTGATGCCGAAGGGGGCAATTTCAAACTGGAGCCCTGGGACTGGAATTACTACGCGGAAAAACTGCGAAAACAAAAATATGACCTGGACGAAGCCCAGATCAAGCCTTATTTCGAGATTACTACAGTATTAGAGAAAGGGGTATTCTTTGCTGCAGAAAAATTGTACGGGGTTACTTTTAAAAAGCGTACTGACATACCGGTGTATCATCCTGATGTAGTGGCTTATGAAGTATTTGACCGAGATGGTAAATCCATAGCGATCTATTACCTGGACTTTTATCAGCGCGACAGCAAATCAGGTGGTGCCTGGATGAGCAATTATGTAGAGCAGTCTACCCTACTGAACCAGAAGCCGGTGATCGTAAATGTGTATAACTATCAGAAGCCGGCGCAAGGCCGTCCTTCCCTGATCAGTTTTGATGATGTGGAGACTATGTTCCATGAATTCGGGCACTCGATCCATGGCCTGGTAGCGCAACAAAAATATACTTCTATTTCGGGTACCAATGTACCGCGCGATTTCGTGGAGTTCCCTTCACAGATCAATGAGCACTGGGCTTTAGAACCTTCTGTGTTGAAGAACTACGCGATCCATTATGAGACCAAGCAGGTGATCCCGCAGGCATTGCTGGACAAAATGGATAAAGCTGCAGGGTTTAACCAGGGTTATGCCGTTACTGAACTGGCGGCAGCCGCGGCTTTAGATATGGCCTGGCATAGTGTTACCGATGAAACACAAATTGGAGATGCCCTGGATTTCGAAAAGAAAGCTTTAACGGAAGTGGGTTTGCTGGTGAATGAAGTACCGCCGCGTTACCACTCCCCTTACTTTAACCATATCTGGGGCGGTGGTTATTCTGCCGGTTATTATGCTTATATCTGGTCGGAGATCCTGGACCAGGATGCTTACCAGTGGTTTAAAGATAACGGTGGTATGACCCGTGCTAATGGCGACCGTTTCCGCGAATACATCCTGGCGATTGGTAATACCAAGGACCTGAACCAGGCTTTCAAAGACTTTACCGGTCATGCGGCGGATATTAAACCGCTGCTGAGAAGCAAAGGATTTATTCAATAAGGATTATCATCTGATCCTAAAAATAAAAAGCCTCCTGCTCATTGAGCAGGAGGCTTTGTTGTACGCCAGATGTAAAAGTAAAAAAACTCCGAAGATATACTCCGGAGTTTTCCAGTAGGCAGTCTGGATTCGAATTTGCCGTACTAATTTTTCAACAGTTTTATTTTTTAATCACCGTACGGGTATTTACTGCTTTACCCGCTATGGATGTTTTAAGGAAATAGGTACCGGGAACGATATTGTTGAGCCCGCTCATTTGTACCGGGTACGTTCCTGTTTCCGCTTTGATTTCCTGGTGCTTCACTACACGGCCTGAAATATCCAGTAAGTCTATGCGTACCGTACCACTTTCTTTAAGGGTAACAGAAGTGTTGAGCACATCGGAAAAAGGATTTGGGTAGATAGTAGCCGAACTTAAGTTCAATTGCTTCTCTTCTTTAAATCGTGTCATACCTCTTAAATGATAGGCATGGTGTAATTGGTCTGAATAGCTGGTTAAACGATCATAATATACTGTGTACAAATGCCGGTTGGCGGTATGCTCTGCATCCGCCTTGCTAAACGCAATTCCTGATTTCCCGGTATGGGGATAGGGGCTTGGCGTGTAGGTATTGGGCATTTCCAGGTAATCGGGATCACTGATCAGGCTGGTGCCATCGGGGCTCATGATCAGGCCGATGTATCCGTTATGGCTGCCATCCGTGTTGTACCAGCCCACGGTAATCTCATCTCCCTGGGAACCCCACGAGCCGTAATTGATACTGGGGCTATACACATTATAAGATCCAAGCAGGGAAGCATTCCCTAATACACCTGAATTGACACTCACCGTGGTAGGAGGTGTACCCGAGTTATTTTCTTCTAAACGAACAAATACCTCTGAAGCATTCTGGTCGGTGTAGGTATAGGCCCAGCTTTTGGAATCATCTTCATCCTTACTGTCGATCACAAGGTTACTATTCAATGCGGTACTCAGATAATTGACATCATTGACAGAAGGGCTAACAATAGTTGTGGTAGGATCCATCAGGTCGTCAAAAGCCAGGATAGACTTATTGATCCGCATCCCGGCTGCATCATAATACACGTAGTGCAGGTAATACTCCGGAGTCTTGGTGTGGGACAGTGCAATATCGGGAACACTGGCACCGGCTGTACCGGGTATGGTCATAATATTACCCCACATTCCAGATACACAGCCAATTGTTTGCAGGCTGCCGACGAGCGGGTTATTATCCCATACGATAGCGACTCTTGACAGATCCCTGCTATCGCAGTCCATCCGGATCCGGTGGTCGAAAAGGTTTAAAGTTGAAGGGAACGACAGGTCAATAGTGGAATTATAGACTACAGGGTCGGTAGCGGAAGGGGTTATGTCGAAGACATCCACTTTAAAGCCGGCCCATTGATAAGCGACCAGCACTTGTACGGTTCCGGTCATCTCGTTGTACACCGCACCTACCTGCAGGTAAGAGGCATCCTGGTAGTTAGGATTGCCCTGTAACCCGGTGAGATTACCTTTATAAACCACGTTTGTAGGGTCCGAGGGTTTAGTAAACTGTACGGTTACTTCCCCAAAACCGAATCCAAAACCTGCGAGGTAAACGTCTACATCACCCCATGCTGTACCGGTTTTGTTGTCATGGAAGGAGAAACAGGAAATATCTCCGGAGTAATAGATGTCCCAATTGTTGAATACCTGCTCGTGAGCGACCGGGCCAACGAATGTTTGGGCCTGGGACAGGTGTGTTCCCGACAGGGCAAATACAGCCAAAGCTGTATGTTTAAATAGTTTTGAAATCATAACAAAGAATGTTTTTAGATGAAACTACAATTTATAAAAATATAGATAAATAGTCAATGTATTTCAGCTTTAAATTTAACAGGAAATGAATAGTTTAAATAAAAATGATAGTTTGATGACTTTTTGTTACACCAGAGATAATTTAATTAATCAGTTAGTGTAAAAAATAGAATAAAGTAATTGGTAGGTAATTTAAAAAACCGCGAAGGAATCGCGG
>Ga0256787_1000570_pt1 | contig 9960 bp, 7 predicted proteins | sample MC6MC0938MT_FD_189994 | JGI IMG/M metagenome (GOLD analysis project Ga0256787, IMG submission 189994) | Metatranscriptome of enriched soil aggregate microbial communities from Iowa State University, Ames, United States - MC6-MC0938-MT... | ecosystem: Environmental > Terrestrial > Soil >... | reverse complement strand
TACAGGCATCCGCAGATGGAAAATTTTTATATGATATCCAATATACGGGAACTGACGGTGGCATTTTCCAGAAATATGCAGTAAATGGTGCGGAAAAATATGTGAAAAGTGGCAATGAAGTGAATGCAGCTGTTATTTTAGGCACCTCACCACGTTGGGTGAAATCAGCTGAAGGGATAGGTATCGGTGTAAGTGCAACAACACAGACATCTTTTACAGGTACATTTCCAGCAGTAACTTTTGGCAATATCAAGTCTACAGCCACTGTAGCATCTATCAATCTTGATAATCCAAGTATTTTAAATACAGCTTCATTTACTATTCCATTTACCGATGAGCAATTGGCTCAAGGTTATTCGATCGGCCGTATTGATGTACCGATCATCAACCAGGCAAAGAATAAAGTATATATAGGCTGTAATATTTCGAAAGTGAATCCGAAGGGAACTCCTAGCCAAAATCAGGAAACAGGTGTAGTTTCTTGGCCAAGTGATGCCGCCAACATTGCTGGTACTGTAACCTTGGTTGTTGACTATCCTTCGTTTAAAAATCCGAAATTAATCTGGTCTACACAAAGTAAATATGGTAATAATGGTTACCGTACCATGACCCAGTATATTGCTGAAGATGGCCATGTTTATCAATCCACTGGCGCAAATACAACGAGCTATCCACATATCTTGCGTATTGACAAAAATACTAATGATTATGACAACAGCTATGTATTCGATCTGTCAAAAGCACTAGGCGTTAGTGGTCTTGCTGGAATAAAAGCCTGGAAATACCTAGGTCAAGGTAAAGCTTTTGTCCTATATGACATTGATAAAAAAGGTGGTTATTTGGCGCTAATAGACCTCAATGCGAAAACAGCAACTAAAATTGCCACAGAATATGAGTCTAAATTAAACTTTGATCAACAGCAAAGTATTGCTCAGGTAGGCGACAACGTGTATGTTCCATTGACACCTATCAGCGAAGCCGGAAATGTATTTGTTTACAACTGGAAAACTGGCAAATTGACGAAAGGTGCCAAGCTATTGAACGGTACAGGACATCGTTATATCGGTGCTTATTAATACGATATTTATCGTATAGCACAACAAAAATGGCCGTTCTGTAAAATCAGAGCGGCCATTCTGGTAATGAAACTTATTACGATATCGTTTAAAATCAGTACATCAACTTACAGTTTCTGGTAAATAAGCTTCCATCTTCAGCCTCGCCAATAAATAACTTATGGTCGATTCTGCACCCTGGTTAATATTTACAGTACGCTCTTCTAGGCCATCAAAACAGCCACCCGTCACCGGATTATAAACAATTTGCTGGATATGATTGCGCCCCAGGAACCATTCGAATGCTGTCCGTATCGTATTTTTATAGTTTTCATCTTTTGTATGTCTATAAAACCTATCCAGCGCAATAATGGTATAGGCAACATCGATGGGCTGTTCCCCTCCTTTGGGTTGAGCTCTCGGCTGATCGCGTTGTGCCCAGCCTTTATTGGAAATAACATGGATTTCGTCATCAACAATAATTCTGCTCAATAGAAAATCAAAGGATTGATAAGCAATGTCACGATATCTCTTATCTCCAGCTGACTCGTAGGCAGCCAACAATGCTTCCGGAATCACGCTATTGCCATAGGTCATGTAGGATTCGTACCATTGCCAATCGGCGGTACTTTCATACTCAAACATGGCTACCAAGCGGTCGGCTAAAACTTCTATGATCGCTTTATAATTATTGCCTTTCATAAAACTTAAGCCCTTGATCGTAAAGGCCATTGATCGTGTTGAATAATAAACTAGCGCATGCTTGGAAGCTCGCTCCAAAAGTTCAATAGCAGGTTTGACTATCCGCTCGGGTAACAGATTGGCTAATCCAACCACCTCTCCCAATGCCCACACAGCACGTCCATTGGCATCCTCGAGATTCTCCTGCTCGTTTTGCAAGGTAAAATTACCGTCAATATCTACATAGTTCAAAAAGGTACCATCATCTTGCATGCAATAAGCTATAAAGTCCAGGTACTTCTTGATCAAGCCAAGGTCCTCCTGAGATTCGTATAATTTATAATGATGTAACATCGCAATAAGGGCCCGCGCATTGTCATCCAATGCATAGCCACTGGTTAGGTCAGGCATACTGATATCTGCAAATTGAACAAATGCTCTTTCCGTTGACATCCGAAACATATGGTCTAGGTTGAGCGGGGGAATAGAATACAGCATATCCCTTTTTTCGTCAATAAGGAGTTCAAATAGATTGACATGGGCTATGGCTACATTTTGCCAGGAGGTTTTGACCATTTTTTGAAGATTCACATGGCGGATTTTCTCTAGTCTCGGTGTATCGTCCAAAATTTGATTGACGGCGTCAGCGAGTTGATCCGATGCTCCAAAATCGATCATCGTGCCCATATCTGCTTTCAGAACCTCCCTGACATGGGGAATCGGTGTCGAAACGATAGGACAGCCCGAACTCAAGGCATAAGAAAATGTACCGCTCACCGCTTGGAGGGGATCTTTTGATGTGAAGAGATAGACATCGGTTATGGATAGATAGGCTAATAGCGACTCTATCGAAAGAAATTCATTCACAAACCTGACATGATCAGCTATTCCCTGTTGATTTATTATTTCCTGTAGTTGATTTCTGTAGGTCTCCCCTTCCCGTTGCAACAAGGTGGGGTGTGTCTGTCCTAAAATAAGAAATAGCACATTTGGATTTTGTTTAATAATAGCGGGAAGTGCATATAATGTTGTTTCAATACTTTTGCTGGGCCCTAGTAGACCAAAGGTGCTCAGCACTTTCTTGCCCAGTAGATTATATCGCTCTAATGTTGCCTGTTTATTTGTTGCGGGAGCCAAATGCGTCCCATGTGCGATCACTGTGATTTTATTCGGAGCGATTTTATAAGCGTTAATAAGAATATCCGCAGAATTTTGAGTCATGACGACGATCTGTGAACAATATTCCGCAATGGCGGATACTTGGTCGCGTAGGGCACTGTCTGGTGATGGTAGTACCGTATGAAAAGTAACTACAATCGTGATCTGCGCTGCGTAAAGTGCTGAAACAAGCGATCTGAACCTGGCCTCCTGACCAGCGAATAAACCGAATTCATGTTCAATGCACACTATATCGATATTTTTGTAGTGTTGAATATTTTCAAATAAAGTATCAAATGAAACCGGATCCCCGATCTCCAGTATACCTAGTGGAGCCTGATCATAATTAGCCTGATCCCGAGTCTCTACGATTGGTATCGGAATAAGGTCATATGAATCCTCAAATTTACTTGAAATGGCTTTCATCAAATCTGTTGTGTAGGTGGCAATACCGCAGGCGCGAGGGGGAAAAGTTGATAGGAACGCAATTCCTCTTTTCGTCGTTGAAATCATTGTTGATTATTTATGTGAAGTCCTTGCATACGATCGTCTTGTATCTTTAACAAGGTGCTGCACGTAGGGAGGTTCTATAAATGTACACAAATAAAACGAGTATTTCGATTTTTTCAGTTGTGATGAAATTTAACTTTATTTATACATTGATGATCAATTATATTTTGTAACTTCACCGTAGCCAATCACTAAAGATTGGAAATTAAGTACAAGCATATTTCCCGCGTAAAAAATCACATGTCCCAGTCTGTTAAATTCGACAATGTAAATACATTGTTTTCTAAAGCTTTAAAGCAAAAAATCAATCACTATTTTATAAATTCATCAAAACAAAAAACCGGTAATCGAAGAATTTATTTGAAAGCTTCCATTCTATTGACCACCTTTATCCTGCTCTATATTCTTTTGGTATTCGTTCCGCTTCATTGGAGCATTGCTATCTTATTATGCGTCATTTTCGGAGCCAATCTTGCTGCGATAGGCTTCAATATTATGCATGATGCAGGCCACAATTCGTTTTCGGACAATAAACGACTGAATACCGTACTGTCCTATTCGCTCAATCTCTTGGGAGGCAACATTTATTTCTGGAAACTCAAACACAATATTGCCCATCATACCTATACCAATATCGACGGTGAGGATCATGATATCGAGGTCAAATTCATGCGTATACACCATGATCAAAAATTAAAAAAACATCACCGCTATCAGCGCTTTTACTTTCCGCTGTTATACGGTATCTCCTATCTCGCCTGGATCTTTTATCAGGATTATGAAAAATACTTCCGTGGCCGTATGGGCAATGATAAGGAGCAGTTTCATTTTCCTGTCAGAGAACGTGTTATTTTTTGGGTAAGTAAGCTGATCCATTTTACGCTATTTGTGGTTGTTCCCGTTGTATATGTCGGCTGGCTACCTACGCTAATTGGCCTATTGATCGCCGGTGTGGTGTGTGGAATGAGCTTAGCAACTGTATTCCAATTGGCCCATGTCGTTTCGGGAACGGAATTCAAGACCATAGAAGCCTCACGGGTGGATGAAGAATGGATGATTCATCAGATCCAGTCAACTGCTAACTTCGCTACCAAGAGCAAAGTATTGACCTGGTTGCTTGGAGGCCTTAATTTTCAGGTTGAGCATCACTTATTTCCAAAAATTAGCCATGTACACTATCCGGCGCTTAATCGCATTGTGAAACAAACATGCGAGGAGTATAAATTACAATATAACGAATTTAAAACATTCTGGGCTGCTTTCAGGTCGCATATAGGTGTTATTCATGCGATGTCCAGGTAAGCTGAACGGCATTTTATGATAAAGCTCCATTAGGAATAGGCAATAATTAAAGCTCCTTTTTCTGCACAGATACATTGTGCCAGAAAAGGAGCTTTGATATTATATCGAGATATTAATGATGTCTTCGCATCGCTTTTATGGCCAGCCCGGCGGCCATTCCACCGATGACATACCAGGCTACGGTCATTATTTTTGTCCGTTCGGTCTTTTTTATTGGCTGGGTATCTAGTCCCGCCTGCTCCGGGATTGTCAATGTTGCCAGGCCCACCACTGTACCGAGCAAGGCTCCTCTGAGAATGATATGTTTGTCGCCGCCATATCCGATCATGGTATACAACATTGCGTTTGAGGCGATATCAGCACCAAAGGTAGCAGCCACCAGGGCATTTCCCTTTGGCGGTTCAAATCCTGCAGCACTTACCGTCTTTTTCATTGCTTCCTCGCCGACTTCATCAATTGCCGGAGCTTCTGTGTCAAATCTTTTTGCAACGCTGTGGATTACATTGAGGATCACCGCTCCGATCAAGCCACCCAGCATATTTTTATTAAATACATTCATTGTTTTATGTGTTAATTTCTCTATGCCCTGCAAATTACAGATTACATGGAGAACATCGGGCATCACAAAATAGTTCAGCTTGCTGCGATCTTTTTAACTGCTAAAAGTTTCTCGTTGATCTATCCGAATGATCTTGTTGCCTCCGCCTGAGCCTGTAAAATCCGAGTAGTAAGCGGTCATAAAAAAGTGCAACCAGTAATATGATCACAGGCAATAAAAGTGTCTTCCTCTCAAACCAGCCATATATAAATGCCCCCATTATACCGCCTAGGAAAAAACCAGCAATGATGATGATCTTGAGCAGGATACCTCTTTTTAAACGCTTGCGTTCATTTATTTTCTTATAGAAAATCGTTTGGGACAACTCAATTCCTAAGTCTGTAAACAATCCCGTTAAATGCGTCGTGCGAACAACCGACCCTGATATTTTGGTTACCAGCGCATTTTGCAATCCCATAGCAAGCAAAAGCGTACAGGATAGCCAAACAGAGGTGTTGGAACTGGGGATATTAAAAAGTGATACGAATGCAAGTAAAATAATTTCAATGCCGATGGGTATACTATACGAAAAATGCGCCGTTCCCCTGGATGTAAGTTCCATCGTCGTATTGGCTACAAATGCACCCAATAGAAAGGAAATGACGTAAAGTATGCTCAGCAGGGCAAACAGGTAATTATTTCGATAAAGCTCCTCCGAAAAAAAAAGCAAAGTGGCCAGTTACATTTGTTGTCAATGTTTTAAAGGAAAGTACTCCCACGATATTCACTACTCCGGCTACTATGGACAATAATGCAGCTAATTGCACATTATGGATATAATTTCGCCCCTTATCTCGATGCCTAAACATTATGCTGCTTTCACCTACTATTTTATTGTACTACCTTATTATATAAGGAATAAGTCCAATTTACCTTTTTTAATAACGAAATGCAATAAATAAGCAATCATATATTGAGAACGATACGTTTACTTAAGATTTTGCTATTCAATCCCTGATTATTTTATACTTTTGTGTGTATCCAATAATTAGCTAATTTTTTCAGAAACAAGCGCTATGCAGTTTAACTTCACCTTTGATTCCAGTCCTTTTAAGACCCTGATTGCTTTTCATAAGATTATCAAATCTTTTGAGGAAACGGCATTGTCCGAAGTTGAATTCCAGGCTACTTATGCTAAATCTTTGCTCAAAGAAATCGAAAAATATCCGGCACTTGTCGACGGTATCGAAAATAAAGCGGATTTACATCCCTATGAGCCTATTATCAAAGTACTTTTGGCGGATCTATTTCCAAGATCACTGACGAAAAATGAAATCAAGGCCATTACAATTCCGTTCTATTTATATACCTTTAATCATAGCGAACGTTTAGACAAGATCCTTCATGAGGCCGGCGATCATTATGATTTTAGCTACCGCGATATCTCGCCGGATACCTATTATATTCTAAATTGCTGTATGATCATCAGCCAGTACTATGGTGTTAAAGTTGATGCCATGGATACGCCGATATTCCTGGATATTCCGGATAAAAATAACATTATGCATCATTACAGGGTGCTGTTCAATGCAGATTTTATGGATATTATTCCTACAGATCGCGCAGTGGAACTTTCTGAACAAGACATTATTGAGCTAATTGACAATTTTTCGGATATCACCCTCTGGAAATCTAAATTTCCTGAGCAGAGCTGGATCCTGAAAGGATTTTCCATTATGACCCTTTTTGATGCGACAACGGAGAATGCCGTGTCAAGCTTCAAAAGTAATTTACTGCGTGAAGATAAGGCGGCTCAGATGGAAGAAATCCAAGATATTTTCAGATCCATTTACAAAATAGACGATCTACGCATCGGATTGACCTCCTTTGAGAAAATCAGGGAAGAGTTTAATTTGAGGATTGTCGAAAAACAGCTGTACAGCCATCTCCTCTACGATTCCACTATAGCTGAATGTGAGGAAATGCTCTGTAATGAAACATTGGAAAGCCTGCTAAGCAAAGAAGAACTTCTGGTTGTTCCAGACATTGATAAATTACCTACGACGGATCCCAAAAAAGCGTTTTTTATCAACAAACTGAAACAGCAGCATGTGAAGAGCTTTATCTTTGCCCCGCTGATACAGGACAACAAAGTGCTTGGCATATTGGAAATGTCCTCATCCAGGGTGCGCGCACTGAATTCGGTCAATGCGAATAAGCTCGATGTTGTCTTACCTTTTATCAAAGACAAAGTATCCAAGGCATTTTCTGAAACGGAGAATCAGATTGAGGCGATTATCCAAAAAGAATATACCTCAATTCATCCCAGTGTCAAATGGCGCTTTCAGGAAGAGGCGATCCATTACCTAAACGATAAAGCTTTTGGAAAGGATTATACGCTACAGGAAATCGTTTTTGAACATGTTTATCCACTCTATGGCCAGATTGATGTACAGGGCTCTTCAGAATCCAGAAATCAGGCCATTAAGCAGGATCTGATTCATCAGGCGACTGAATTGATCGCGCTGTTTACCGCTATCAATCAAGAATACAAATTACCGCTGTTTGAGCAGAAAATCTTTGATCTGGAGCGAAACCTCGAGACACTTGACAAATCCTTATCAAACGATACCGAACAGGTTATTCTGGATCATTTTAATCTCGACGTACATCCCATTCTGGACAACTTTCGGAAAAACAATAAAAATAGTTCCATTGTCAAGGCAATCGATACCTATTTCGACCGGATAAATCCGGCTATTGGCGGACTTTATGAGGCGCGGCAGGATTACGACAACTCGATCACGCTGATCAATAAGAAGTTGGTGACTATCCTTGACGAAAAGCAACTAGAGGCCCAGGAATACTTTCCGCATTATTACGAGCGTTATAAGACCGACGGTATTGAGCACAACATGTTTATTGGCGCTTCCATCGCACCGGACAAAATTTTTGAGCTCTATTACCTCAAAAATTTACGTTTATGGCAATTGCAGGTCATGTGTGAAATGGAAAGCCAGTTTAGGGTACTCCAACCCGAACTACCCCACCAGTTGGAGGTGACCTCCCTGATTCTGGTCTTTGCAACGCCGATTTCCATCCGTTTCAAGATGGATGAAAAGCAGTTTGATATCGATGGCTCCTACAATGTACGTTATGAAATCGCTAAAAAACGTATTGACAAGGCGAAGATCAAAGGCTCTACAGAGCGTATCACCCAAAAAGGCAAACTGGTCATTGTCTATTCCTATGGACATGAAGAGACCGAATACTTAGGTTATATCAATTTACTGCAGCACAAAGGCTTATTAAATGACGATATCGAAAAATTTGAGGTCGAGGATTTACAAGGACTGATCGGTCTTAAAGCCATTCGCGTTGGATTTCGTGTGCAAGACAATCTTCTAACGGACCAAGGTAACAATTAGTATTAAAACTTATGATTGATACCAAATTGTATGATTTGATTGATCACTGGAAGCAGTTCTTTTCCGATATCTGTCAGCGTATATTCCACTTTTGGAGGTATTTCAGCATAGGATTTTTTATGAACGAATCCCTTATCGCATAAAAACTTAAGTTGACTGATCAACATTTTTTCACTGATCCCTACGATACAGCGTTTCAGTTCGCCATAGCGGATAGTGCGTTCATTGATCTGGAAAATTATCAACATGGTCCATTTTCCACCTATGATTTCAAGCGTTTTTCGTAGTGGACAGTTCTCGTCAGAAATATTTATATTCATTTTATCTAATTGACAGTCAGCTATTCTTAATCTGAGGTAAGTACCCTACTTATAGGTAGGTACTTGTATATAAGAATGCTAAGTTAGACATTTGTACAATATTAATACAGTTTAAAAATTAAAATGATATGTCAAAAAATGTAATGATTGTTCAATCCTATTTTGATGCTGTAGCCAAAGGAGACTTTGCTACAGTAGGCAGTTTATTTGCAGATAATGTCGTATGGCATCAGCCTGGCGATGGGATCCAATCCGGAACCTATAGCGGAAAAGAGGCAGTATTTGCCCATTTAGGCAATTTTATGAAATGGAGCAACGGTAAATTTGCCATTGATGCAATTGATTACCTGAGTAGCAATGCCAACCTTGTCACAGCTTCAATCCATTTCAAAGCAACCGGGAAAGATCAACAACTTGCCATGAAAGGTGTAGACCTATTGCGTATCGAAGAAGGCAAGATCAAAGAAGTCTGGTTGTTTTCGGAGAAAATTGAAGACGAAGATGCATTCTGGAATGCCGTTGCAAAAGAGAACTTTCCGACATCATGATCACTGGCGATTGATTAAATTTTTCTGAACGCTGAAAGAATCAACATGATACTAGGACTTCTATGGTGGAGCTTTCTCTCGCGAAAGAAAGATAAAAACTGTAGATGTTTCATATAAAGTGAATTATTTTTATGACTTTATTTAGGAAAGAAGACTGTTGATATCTTCCAGCGCTACAGAAATGGCACGGTCCGGGTCTGAACGCATTGTGCGGCATATAAATATAAGGCCGCGCTCCAGGTCTGCCAGTCCTGCCCATAAGGTATTCCTTCCTGACTTTTGAGCCATTCATTAAACCCATATTTCAAACGATGATTTACCGCCTTCGTGACAAGTGCGGTGAGGACCACAAGCTTTGCCTCAGCGAGGTCAAATCGCTGCGCTTTCACGAGGGCTGCGATATAAAACCCACAAATAAAT
>Ga0256787_1000560_pt1 | contig 10020 bp, 7 predicted proteins | sample MC6MC0938MT_FD_189994 | JGI IMG/M metagenome (GOLD analysis project Ga0256787, IMG submission 189994) | Metatranscriptome of enriched soil aggregate microbial communities from Iowa State University, Ames, United States - MC6-MC0938-MT... | ecosystem: Environmental > Terrestrial > Soil >... | reverse complement strand
GGGCATGCGAACCACATGGTGCATGGCAAGACGCGCGGGCAAGCGCAGATCATCACCGAATCGTCGCGTGAACGGCAGAACCGGATCGAAGGCATTGTGGATGGGTGGTCGCCCGAAACGGGAAGCAGCGATTTGCTGGCGGCGCTGCACGATACGTTGGGCGCGTTGCCGATCTTGCGTACGGACGAGAAAGACCCCGACGGCGAAAACACGCTGGCGACCGCCGTGTTCGAGATTCGGGATGAGGAAGTGACCTTGCGGGTGTATGACCGTAAGACTCTGGCCGATATCGCGCTGGATGTGATGTCGGACCCGGATTGAAAAGGCCCGCCTGATCAGGCGGGCCTTACTTTCACGACCGCAAGCAACTGCGCGGATTACGCCGCGCCGTAGCCGCCGCCGCCCGGGGTTTCGATCACGAAGATGTCGCCCGGATGCAGTTGCGCGCTATCTTGCGGACCCAGCTCCTGGACCGTGCCGTCAACGCGTTCGATCGTGTTGCGGCCCATCGCGCCGGGTTGCCCGCCCGCCAAACCAAACGGCGCAAAGCGGCGGTTGTTCGACAGAATGGCCGCCGTCATGTCTTCCAGGAAGCGAATGCGGCGCACACCTCCCTCGCCGCCCGGATACCGGCCGGCGCCGCCCGAGCCCTTGCGAATCTCGTAGGACTCCAGGCGCACCGGGAAACGGAACTCCAGCACTTCGGGGTCCGTCAGACGCGAATTCGTCATGTGGGCCTGCACCACCGACGTGCCAGCGAAACCTTCGTCATGCGGGCCTGCCGCGTCAATGCGTACCGGGCCTGCGCCCGTGCCGCCCGAGATGGTCTCGTAATACTGATGGCGCGCGTTGCCGAACGTGAAGTTGTTCATCGTGCCCTGGCTGGCCGCCAGCACGCCCAGCGCGCCATACAGCGCGTTGACGATGCACATGGACGTTTCCACGTTGCCCGCCACCACCGAGGCCGGCGGGTTCGGGCGCAGCATCGAGCCTTCCGGCACGATGATGGACAACGGCACCAGGCAGCCATCGTTCAGCGGAATGTCGTCATTGACCATCGTGCGGAACACATACAGCACCGCCGCCACGGCGATAGCGCCGGGTGCGTTGAAGTTGTTGTCCAGTTGCGCCGACGTGCCGGTGAAGTCCACCACCGCGCTGCGCGCCTGCGTATCCACGGTAACCGCCACGCGAATCACCGCGCCGTTGTCCAGCGGGTACTCGTAGCTGCCGTCTTTCAGCACCGAGATCACGCGGCGCACGGCCTCTTCGGCGTTGTCTTGCACGTGGCCCATGTAAGCGCGCACCACATCCAAACCAAAGTGGTCGCACATGCGCAACAGCTCTTGCACGCCCTTTTCGTTGGCGGCGATCTGCGCGTGCATGTCAGCGATGTTCTGATCCGGATTGCGCGCGGGCCAGCGGCCCGAACCCAGAATGTCACGCGCGGCCTGTTCACGGAATTCGCCGTTCTTCACCAACTGGAAGTTGGTGAACAGCACGCCCTCGTCTTCCACCGTCTTGGAATCCGGCGGCATTGAACCCGGCGTGGTGCCGCCGATATCGGCGTGATGGCCGCGCGAGCCCACATAGAACAGGATCTCGCGTCCGGCATGGTCGAACACAGGCGTGATGACGGTGACGTCAGGCAAGTGCGTGCCGCCGTGATACGGGTCGTTCACTACATACGCGTCGCCTGGCATCATGCGGCCGGCGTTGGCGTTCATGACGGTGCGCACCGATTCGCCCATCGACCCCAAGTGCACCGGCATGTGCGGCGCGTTGGCGATCAGGCGGGCCTGGGCATCAAAGATGGCGCACGAGAAATCCAGGCGTTCCTTGATGTTGACCGAGTACGCCGTGTTCTGCAGGCGGTAGCCCATTTGTTCGGCGATCGACATGAAGAGGTTGTTGAACACCTCAAGCATGACGGGGTCCGCCTGCGTCCCCACCACACGGCGTTCGGCGCGCTCTTGCACGCGGCGGATCACAAAGTGATCCTGCTGCGTCAATTCCGCCTGCCAGCCGGGTTCGACGACCGTCGTTTGATTGGGCTCGGAAATGATGGCGGGACCCGCCACCACATCGCCCCCCGCCATGTCTTCGCGCACGTACAGTGGCGTGTCACGCCACTCGCCCGCGCTGTACATACTGACGACGCGGCGCGGCGCCAAGGCGCCCTCGCGAGTGCGCGAAACGCTGGCTTCTGTGACGCGCTCGCCGCCACCCGTGGCTTCCACCGAAATGGTTTCCACCACCAGTTCGCGGTTGGGCATCAAAAACGAATACCGCTGGCGATAGGCAGATTCGAAGTCGCGGCGCACCTGGTCCAGATCGGTGAACGCCACTTCCAGCGCCGTGTCGGTGCCGCGGTACTTCAGATGCAGACGGCGCTGCACGCTGATGTCGGCTTCCGGCACATGCTGACGGCGCAATTCGCCCACGGCTTGGCCAGCGAGCGTGTCCAGTTCGTCTTGCAGCACGCCCATCAAGTCGGCGTCCAGCACCTTTTCAACGGTCTTCTGACGCATGTCCGTCTGGTCCGCCAAGCCCATGCCATAGGCAGACAGCACGCCGCCCAGCGGATGCGCGAAGACGGTGGTCATGCCCAAGGCGTCGGCCACCAGGCAGGCGTGCTGCCCGCCCGCGCCGCCGAACACGGTCAACGCGTATTCGGTGACGTCGTGGCCGCGCTGCACCGAGATGCGCTTGATGGCCTCGGCCATGTTGCCCACGGCGATTTCCAAGAAGCCTTCAGCCAGTTGTTCCGGCGTCATTTCGCGCCCGGTAGCGGCGCGCACGTCGTCGGCCATGGCCGAGAAGCGTTCGACCACGGCATCGCGATCCAGCGCTTCATTGGCGTCGGGGCCAAACACCTTCGGGAAGAAGTCGGGCTGGATCTTGCCAAGCAGCACGTTGCAGTCGGTCACGGCAAGCGGGCCGCCACGGCGATAGCAGGCGGGGCCGGGGTTGGCGCCCGCCGAATCGGGGCCGACGCGCAAACGCGCGCCGTCGAAATGCAGGATCGACCCGCCGCCTGCCGCCACCGTGTGTATGCTCATCATCGGAGCGCGCATGCGCACGCCGGCGACTTGCGTTTCGAATTCGCGTTCGAATTCGCCGGCGTAGTGCGACACGTCGGTGGAGGTGCCGCCCATGTCAAAGCCGATCACCTTCGGGAAGCCGGCGATTTCGCTGGTTCGCACCATGCCCACGATGCCGCCGGCCGGGCCGGACAGAATGGCGTCCTTGCCACGGAAGCGATGCGCGTCGGTCAGGCCGCCGCTGGACTGCATGAACATCAGGCGGATGCCCGGCAGCTCGCCCGCCACCTGGTCCACATAGCGCTTAAGGATGGGCGACAAATACGCGTCAACCACCGTCGTGTCGCCGCGCGACACGAACTTGATCAGGGGGCTGACCTCGTGCGAGGCCGACACCTGCGTGAAGCCCACTTCGCGTGCGATGCGGGCGGCGCGCTGTTCGTGCGCCGTGGCGTGCCAGGCGTGCATGAACACAATGGCCACCGCGCGGATGCCGCGGTCATAGGCCGCCTGCATGCCCGCGCGCAGGCCCGCTTCGTCCAGGTCGCGGATGACCTCGCCATCGGCCGCCACACGCTCATCGGCTTCAACGACCGACTCGTAAAGCATTTCGGGCAGCATGACGTTGCGGTCGAACAGGCGCGGCCGGTTCTGATACGCAATGCGCAGGCCGTCGCGAAAACCACGCGTCGTCACCAGCAAGGTGCGCTCGCCCTTGCGTTCCAGCAAGGCGTTGGTGGCAACCGTCGTGCCCATCTTCACGCATTCGACCAACTCGGCAGGCACGGGCTCGCCCGGCGCCACGCCCAGCAGCTTGCGAATGCCGGCAACCGCCGCGTCACGATATTGCTCGGGATTTTCGGACAGCATCTTCGCCGTCGTCGTCGTGCCATCGGGGCGGCGCGCCACGATGTCGGTAAAGGTACCCCCACGATCAATCCAGAATTGCCACTTCTTCATGCGTAGTCCTTGAGAACGAACGGCCACGGCGCGTCGCGCCGCGGTTGGTTGCAGGTAAACGGGGCCGTGCCCGAATGGGATTCAGAGAGAGGTTGCCGCCCGGGCCGCTTGGTCGTACAGGCCGGACAATGCGCGCAAGGTGTGCGCCAGCTAGCGGCTGAAATCCAGCCCGCCCCCGCCTGGGCCGTCCAGGCCGGCGGTGAGGCATTGTTCGCGGATGTCACCGTAGCGCTTCAAAATGTCGGCGCCTTCGGGCGTCACGCTGTAGAACACTTCCTTGCTGCTGCGTTCGCCCTTGACCACGCCCAGCCGCTCCAGCTTTTTCAGCGCATAGCTGACGATGTGGGTGTCTTCGACGTTCAGGGTGAAGCAGATGTCGGCCAGCTTCTTGGCGCGCTGCCGGTGATAGACGTGGTGAAACACCATCACGTCGGTGGGCGTCAGGTCGGGCAGCCCGGCCGCGGCCATGCAGCGCACGGTCCAGCGGTCAAAGGCATGGCTGGCGATCATCAGCCCGAATTCCACTTCGGACAAATCGGGTGCGCTACCGCCCGCCAAGTGGGCGGACGAGGCAATCAACGTAGGGCTCATGACACGCTTTCGCCAAAGTTATCTGAGCGAAATACTAATAATTTATGAATACTTCATCCATAAAAAAGTAGTCGAAGACGGCCGAAACCCCCTCTTTCGAGGGAATACCCCTAGCGTTTTTGACGCGGCGGCGCGGGTTTAAGGCACCGACCAGCCCATGGGCAGGTTGGCGCCGATGAGCCAGCCCGCAATCGAGATGCGTGGCGCGATCTCGGGCATCGGGTCGCCCGGGCCGAACCAGCGCGCGTCGGCAATTTCGTCTTCCTGCACGCGGATTTCGCCCGATACGTAGTCGGCGGTGAACGCCACCATCAACGAATGCGGGAACGGCCACGACTGGCTGCCGAAGTACTGCAAATTGCCAACCTTCAGGCCGACCTCTTCATAGACTTCCCGATGCACGGTTTGCTCGATGCTTTCGCCCGGTTCGACAAAGCCCGCCAGCGCCGTGTAGCGCGCCGTGGCGGTGGTGGTGTGCTTGGCAAGCAGGATGCTGTCGCCTTTGCGGATCAGCACCATCATCGCGGGCGAAATGCGCGGGTACGCCGAAAAGCCGCAAGACGGGCAGCGCAGGCAGAACTCGTGCGACACGCGTTCGGTGGGCGTGCCGCAAGCGCCACAGAAACGATGCGTGCGCGCCCATTCCGAAATTTGATACGCCCGGCCCGCCAGCGCGATGCGCTCTTCGTCGAACACGCCGAACAACGAACGCAGCTTCTTGAACGCGTAACCCTCGGGCGCTTCAAGGCCGGGGTCGACCTGCGCGGTGCGATACGGGGACTCAGGCGCCATCCACACCGGCTGCAACGCCGCAGGCGCCACGCCAATGCGTTCACACAACGCCGTATCCGGCAACACGCTGGACGCTTCTTCGACCAGCAATTCATCACGGCGGAAAACGAAATTCACAAGGGCCTCTGCACGGCTTTTTTGACTTCGCAATGTTAGAAGAAAAATGTGCGCATGAATGTGTCCCCGCGACGGTTACCAAGAACTTTGAACCTTCAACCAATGAACAACAGGCGTCCCTAGGAATTACCCGTAAACACGCGAATTCCCGCGCTCTGTTACCGCACAGCAACATAGAATGTGACGGCTTTTCGGCAGCGCGTGACGCGCGCAGCAGTCTCTTTCGCAATGCCTATCGGGCACAACCCGTCTTCATCATTCGCAAAGAAGGACCCATCCATGTACAAGAAAATCTCGCTGCTGGCTGGCAGCATCGTCCTGGCGTTCAGCGCGAGCGCGCAGGCTCAAACCAAATGGGATCTGCCCAGCGCCTACCCGGCAAGCAACTTCCACGTTGAGAACCTGACGACCTTCATCAAGGACGTCGACACGCTGTCTGAAGGCAAGCTAAAGATTCAGCTGCACAACAACGCGTCCTTGTACAAGGCGCCGGAAATCAAGCGCGCCGTGCAAGGCAACCAGGCGCAGATCGGCGAAATCCTGCTGACCAACTTCGCCAACGAAGACCCGATCTACGAACTGGACGGCCTGCCCTTCCTGGCCACCGGCTACGAAGCGTCCTTCAAGCTGTACCAAGCGCAGAAGCCGTTCCTGGAAAAGAAGCTGGCCTCGCAAGGCATGACGCTGCTGTACGCCGTGGCGTGGCCGCCCCAAGGCATCTTCGCCAACAAGGACATCAAGCAGATCAGCGACATGAAGGGCCTGAAGTGGCGCGCATACAGCCCGGTCACGGCCAAGATTGCCGAACTGGTGGGCGCGCAACCGGTGACGGTGCAGCAGGCTGAACTGGCGCAAGCGCTGGCAACGGGTGTGATCGACTCGTACATGTCGTCGGCTTCTACGGGCTACGACACCAAGACCTACGAGTACATCAAGAAGTTCTACGACACCCAAGCCTGGCTGCCCAAGAACGCCATCATCGTGAACAAGAAGGCCTTCGACGCGCTCGACCCCGCGACCCAAGCGGCCTTGAAGAAGGCCGGTGCGCAAGCCGAGGAACGTGGCTGGAAGCTGTCGCAGGAAAAGAACAAGTGGTATCAGGAAGAGCTGGCCAAGAACGGCATGGAAACCATCAAGCCCACCGTGGAATTGAAGGAAGGCCTGTCGGTTATCGGCAAGCGCATGCTGGACGACTGGCTGAAGAAGGCGGGCGCCGACGGCCAAGCCATGATCGACGCCTATAAGAAGCAGTGATATCGCCATGCGCCGCTTTCTAGATGGTCTTTACGGCGCGGCCGGCCTGTTGGCCGGCTTGTGCACGATAGGCGTGCTGGTGTCGGTGCTGGCGGCGATCATCGCCCGCCAGCTCAGCTTCAATATCCCGGGCACCGACGCCTACGCCGGGTACTTCATGGCCGCCGCCGGCTTCCTGGCGCTGGCCAGCACGTTCAAGCACGGCGAACACATCCGCGTGACGCTGCTGTTGAATTCGCTGGCCCCCGCGGGCAGCCGCCGGCTGGACATTTTCGCCTTGGCGGTTGGCTGCCTGCTCGCCGCCGCTTTTGCCTTCTTCAGCGTCAAGCTGACGTATGACTCCTGGCTGTTCAACGACATCTCCACGTCCAACGACGCGACACCGCTCTGGATTCCCCAGATCACGATGGCGGTGGGTACGGTGTTATTCCTGATCGCTCTTATCGACGAACTGGTCCGGCGTTCGCGCGGTCTGTCCGCCGCTACCTCGCAGCAAACCCATGAATGAACTTCTCGTCATTACCCTATTAGTCGTCTCGATCTTCGCGCTGCTGGGCTGCGGCGTCTGGGTTGGCTTGACGCTGGCAGGCACCGCCTGGATCGGCATGGAGATTTTCTCCAGCCGCCCGGCCGGCGACGCCATGGCCGTTACGATCTGGGGCGCGTCGTCCAGCTGGACGCTGACCGCCCTTCCCTTGTTCCTGTGGATGGGTGAAATCCTGTTCCGCACCCGCTTGTCAGAGGATCTTTTCAAGGGCTTGGCGCCCTGGCTGAACCACCTGCCGGGCCGGCTGCTGCACACGAACGTGATCGGCTGCGCCATTTTCGCGGCGGTGTCGGGCTCGTCGGCCGCCACCTGCGCAACGGTCGGCAAAATGACCATCCCCGAACTGACGCGCCGTGGCTACCCCGAGGACAAAATCCTGGGGACGCTGTCGGGCGCCGGTACGCTGGGCCTGCTGATTCCGCCGTCGATCATCATGATCGTCTACGGCGTCGCGGCGGACGTGTCGATTGCCAAGCTTTTCATCGCGGGCATCGTGCCAGGCATTCTGCTGGCCTTGCTGTTCATGGGCTATATCGCCTGGTGGGCGATTCGCAATCCCGGCCAGGTGCCGGCGGCCGACCCCGGCATGTCTTTCATGCAGAAGCTGTCGCAATCGCGGCATCTGATCCCCGTGATGCTGCTGATTGGCGCCGTGCTCGGCTCCATCTACACCGGTATCGCTACCGCCACGGAAGCGGCGGCGGTGGGCGTGGTGGGCGCGCTGATCCTCTCCGGCTTGCAAGGCTCGCTGAACCGTTCCACCTTCATGCAATCGCTGCTAGGCGCGACGCGCCTGTACTGCATGATTGCGCTGATTCTGGCGGGCGCGCAGTTCCTGACGCTGGCCATGGGCTATATCGGCCTGCCCCGCGCACTGGCGGAATGGATCGGTGGCCTGGGCTTGTCGCAGTTCGGCCTGATCATGGCGCTGATGGTGTTCTTCATCGTGCTGGGCTGCTTCCTGGATGGCATTTCGATTGTCGTGCTGACCATGGGCGTGCTGCTGCCGACCGTGCAAGCGGCCGGTATCGACCTGATCTGGTTCGGCATCTTCATCGTTTTCGTGGTGGAAATGGCACAGATCACGCCGCCCGTGGGCTTCAACCTGTTCGTGCTTTCGGGCATGAGCGGACGCGAGCTGCCTTACATTGCGCGCGCGTCCCTGCCCATGTTCTTCCTGATGATTCTTGCCGTGCTGCTGCTCTATGTGGTGCCCGGCATCGCGACGTGGCTACCCCTGCACATGACGCTGTAACGCGTGTTGCCCTACGCAAACCCCGGTCCTGCACCGGGGTTTTTTTTGGAACAATCGCGCCATTGTTCCGCTGACGGCGCGGTTTTCCCAATCTGTAAACCAGGGAAAACGCCGAAAAAAAATTGGTACTGCACAACCCGTAACTTTTTTAGAATCCCCTGGCGCTAATCCGTTGCACCACATTGGCGCAGTCGACCCTGCAATTAAAGCTATTGGGCCTACGCTCCGGACCCCTCGCTTATTCAAAGCGTCGGTGCCAAGGCCCAGCGTCCGACGATCCGCCAGGCGCAACAGACCAGGCCACAAGCCTGGAGCAACCAAAAACAGCTACACAGGAGGAGTCACCAGTGAAACGCATCACCCTTACGCTCGCCGCAGCCGGCCTCGGCCTGGCCGCCGGCACCGCCGCTGCTGAAACCAGCGTCACGCTCTACGGTATTGCCGACGTCAGCATCCGCTACCTGAGCACCAGCGCCGGCAGCGTTGGCCAGGACGGCAGCCGCGTCTCGATGGAAAACGGCGCAATCTCCAACAGCCGCTGGGGCCTGCGCGGCTCGGAAGACCTGGGCAACGGCAACCGTGCCTTCTTCCGCCTGGAAAACGGCTTCAACATGCAGAACGGCAATTCGTCGGCTACCGGCAAGACGTTTGGCCGCCTGGCCTACGTCGGCCTGGACGGCGGCAACATCGGCCAGCTGACCCTGGGTCTGCAAAACACGCCGATGTTCGACCTGCTGGCTGACTACTTCGACCCGCTGACGGTCGGCAACTACGACCAGAACGCCTGGCTGCCCGCCGCCATGTCGCGCGTGCGCACCAACAACATGACCAAGTACGCCAACACCATTGGCGACCTGTCGCTGGCGTTGTCGTGGGCGAACGGCGAAAGCTGGGAAGACCACAAGGCGGGCCAGCAATACGGCGCGAGCCTGCGCTACATGATCGGCAAACTGGGCCTGGGCGCTGCCTACCAGCAGACCTATGACGGCGCCAACTCCGACCTGCGCCAGCGCGTCTGGAACTTGAACGCGTCCTACCAGTTCGATAGCGCCAAGGTGTTCGCCGGCTACTTCAACGGCCGTGACGAAACGGGTTGGGTCAACGCCGTCATGGGCGGCACCACCACCGCCAGCCTGGACCGCAAGGACAACGGCTACTTCGCCGGCGTGACGTGGCAAGCCACCCCGCGCTGGGCCATCACCGGCGCCGGTTACTACGACCAAAGCAAGAACGTGGTCACCGACGGCGACAAGGGCAAGCGCTACGCGCTGGTTGCCGTGGCCGAATACTCGCTGTCCAAGCGTTCGCAAGTCTATGGCACCGTGGACTGGAACAAGGTCAGCGATGCCGCCAGCGGCGAAATCGCCGGCAAGAGCAACCAGGTCGGCGCAGCCGTGGGCTTCCGCCACATCTTCTAAGACCTGCACGCATTGCGGCGAACCCCCGCCGCATAAAAAAAG
>Ga0256787_1000556_pt1 | contig 10033 bp, 7 predicted proteins | sample MC6MC0938MT_FD_189994 | JGI IMG/M metagenome (GOLD analysis project Ga0256787, IMG submission 189994) | Metatranscriptome of enriched soil aggregate microbial communities from Iowa State University, Ames, United States - MC6-MC0938-MT... | ecosystem: Environmental > Terrestrial > Soil >... | reverse complement strand
TGGACCGCCCGATGCCCAGACGTCACCGTTACCTGATCGCTGTTTTGCTGCTGATCCTGGTATCGGTCGGTATCGTGTACCTGCGCAAGGACACGCCGCCAACAGCGCCAACGCTCCCCCCGCACAGCTACGCCAAGGCGCTGCGCCAGGCCCACGAGGGCCAGCCGGGCGCAGCGCGCGTGCTTTACCAGCAACTGCAACGCGACGACCTGACGCCGATCCGTCGCGCCGCCCTGTACGCAGAACTGCCCAACTACCCGTCGCCGCAAGCGCTGAAACTGGCCCGCGCGGGCCTGGAAAACGATGAGCCACTGGTGCGTCGCGCGGCCATCGCCAGCATCCGCCGCCTGCTGCCGGCCGCGCAACGCAGCCTGGTACTGGGGCCGCTGCTGGACGATGACGAGCAAAGCGTACGTTTTGCCGCAGTCGATGCCTTGCTCGGCCTGGACCCGGACGCCATCGGCCTGTACTTCGGCCCGCTGCAGGCCGCGCTGGAGCAGTATCAGCAGGCACTGGAACAACAGCCTGACGACGCCGAAGCCCAGGTGCACCTGGCGCGCCTGTACCTCCATGAAAACGACTACAACCAGGCGGCCGCCGCCCTGCAACGCAGCCTCGCGCTGGAACCAGATAGCACCGACGCCCTCGCCACCCAGGTACGCTTGCTGGAGCGCCAGGGGCATCACGACCAGTCCCGACAAGTATTGGCCAAGGCCTTGGCATTACGCCCCGACTCGGCGTTCCTGCAACACGAACTGGGGCTCTGGCTGATCCGCCATGACCAGCGTGAATACGCCCTGCTCGCCTTGTCGCGCGCGGTTGAGCTGGCACCGGAAAATACCGATTATCGCTACACACTGGCCGTTACCTTGCACGACCTCGAACAGTCTGATGCGGCGCAGAAGCAGCTTGAAACCTTGCTCAGCCGGCAGCCAGCGAACCGCCGGGCACGGGTGCTGCTGATACAGTACTGGAAAGAAACCGGGCAACTGCAGAACGTCCAGGTTCTGCTGGCCGAGCTTGAGCGGCAAAACCCAGACGACCCCTTCCTGCAGCAAGGACTGTAAATGCTTTGAACCCTGGGTGAGTGCCTGAGGTCCAGTGGGTATCGGACCACTAACGGCATGGCCAAGTACGGCAGTGCCTACAAGGAGATCACCTTGGCCAGCTCGTTGTCGCTGGACGAACGTGCCCTGATCCTGGCACCCACGCAACTCGCCGCCAACACCTCCAGGTTTCTGGCGAGTGCGGGTATCGACTGCCTGTGCTCACGCGATATCGCCAACCTGCGAGACGGCCTTGGAGAAGGCGCGGGCTTGGCGATCATCGCCGAAAATACACTTAGCAACGACCAAAGCGGTTTATTGCAAGGGTTTATCGACCAGCAACCGACGTGGTCGGACCTGCCCATTGTGCTGCTAACCCAGACGCCACATGCCTCGACAACCGCCGACCATCCGCTGGGCAATCTGACGTTGCTGGCCATCCCATTCGAGGAAGAGCAACTGCTGGACCTGATCAAACTCGCGCTGCGCCACCGTCGCCGGCAATACCTGGCCCGCGACCAACTGTTTGCCCTGCAGCAACGCCTGGATGCCCGGAGCCAGGCGCAACAGGCTGCCGAGCTAAGCCTGCATCAGACCCGCAAGATGGAGGCGATAGGCCAATTGGCCGGCGGTGTGGCTCACGACTTCAACAATTTACTGACGAGCATAGGCGGCAGTTTTGAACTGATTGACCGACGCCTGAACCAAGGGAGCACCAAGGGCCTGGAAGACATCTTGAGCATGGGGCAGCAGGCTGTGAAACGCGCAGCGCGGCTTACTCATCGCTTGCTGGCGTTTTCTTCCAGGCAATCGCTGCACAGCCAGCGCATCGACTTGCATGCCCTGTTGCAGGCCCAGCGGCTGGAAGCGGTCGTGGAGCATACGGTGTCGCTGCAGTTGCAGGTGCCTGCAGACCTTTGGCCGGTGCAAGCCGACGGTGGCCAACTGCAGGAAGCCGTGGACAACCTGCTGCTCAATGCTTGCGAGGCGATGCCCAGCGGCGGCTTGCTGCGCGTCGAGGCGAGCAACCGGCAGGTCGATGTGCAGCATTTCGCCGGCGGCGGCTTGGCCGAAGGTGATTATGCGTGCCTGAGCATTATCGATGATGGCCAGGGCATGTCGGAAAGTACGCTGGAACACGCCTTCGAACCTTTCTTCAGCACCAAACCGGTTGGCCAGGGTATCGGCCTGGGCTTGTCGATGGTGTACGGCTTCAGCAAACAATCCCAAGGCCATGTGGTACTGGAAAGCCGGATAGGCCAAGGCACCCGCGTAGACTTGTATCTGCCGCGCCATCACGACCAGGCGCAAGCACAGGTGCCCTCGCCGCCGCCGGCCTCTTCGAGCAACAGCCGCCATGTACTGCTCGTGGAAGACGACCCTCATGTGCGCCAGCTGTTGTGCCAGAGCCTGCAGGAACAGGGTTACCCCTGCCGCAGCACCTGCAACGCCAACGAGGCCTTGCAGGTATTGCGTTCACCCCAGGCGATCGACTTGCTGATCAGCGACGTCGGCTTGCCAGGCATGAACGGCCGCCAGCTGGCGGAAATTGCCCGCACCTTGCGCCCACGCCTGCCCGTACTGTTCATCACCGGATACGCCGAGACGGCAATGGCACGCGAGGGGTTTCTTGGCCCAGGCATGCAGCTCATCTGCAAGCCATTCGAACTCAAGCAGCTGCAGGCGCAAGTGGCGCAAATTCTGGGTGATGGCTGACCCGGTTCACTCGACCAGCATGATCAAGGCCTGGTTGCCAAGAGCCGCCAGCTCAAACGGTTTGAGCATCAGCGCCGTGCCCGGCACTTCGAGCAATTGCGGTTCCAGCGGGTGATCGGTGTAGCCGGTGATGAAGAGCACCTTCTGCTCCGGGTTGATCATGCGCATCGCCCTGGCCACTTGGCGGCCGCTGAAGCCGCCTGGTAAGCCGATGTCAGTGATGACCAGGTCGAAGGGGCCATCGTGGCGGAAGCGCTCCAGCGCAGCATTGGCATCCGTCACATCACAAACCGCAAAACCTCGTTCGCTCAAATATTCGCGCATAAGCAAACGCAAGTTGTGCTCGTCGTCGACCAGCAATACGCGCTGCCCACTCGCCCGCGAGGCCGCAGGCACGGGTGCAACGGGTTGTTGCGGTATCGCATCCAGGCAACGGGGGAAAAGCATGCAGACTTTCGCACCTTGGTCCGGGGCCGACTCGAGCCAGATGTAACCACCGGACTGGCCAACAAAGCCATGGACCATAGGCAGCCCCAGCCCGGAACCGCGCCCGGTGGGTTTGGTGCTGAAAAACGGCTCGAATACCCTTGCCACATCCTCGGCCGGCATGCCGTGGCCATTATCCGTTACCTGCAGGGCAATATAGTCCCCGGGGGGCAAGCCACCCTCGCCTGGGAACTCGGAGGCTAACCGCGTGTTGATAGTGCGGATCGTCACATTGCCTTGCCCCAGGCAGGCATCACGCGCATTCGCGCAAAGGTTGACCAGGCTGTTCTGCAACTGTGCGACATCCAGGCAGACCGCCCAAGGCTCCACATCCATTTCCCAGCTCAAGTGCATTTCCGCGCCGAGTGCCTGGCGCAACAAAGGCTCCATGTCGGTAAGCTGGCTGTTCATGTCCAGAGGTGTGGGCGCCAGGGGCTGATGGCGGGAGAACGCCAGCAAGCGGTGGGTCAGGTTCATGGCACGCTGCACCGAATCGCGGGCCAGCGCTACATAATCGTCGATGCGCTCCATACGGCCTTGACCCAAGCGTCGTTGCAACAACTCAAGGCTGCCACCGATCCCCGACAGCAAGTTGTTCATCTCATGGGCCATGCCACCGGCCATGTGGCCAACTGCATCCAGCCGCTGAGTGTTGCGCAACAAAGCCTGGGACTGACGCATGGCCTCCTCGCGGTCCCCGGTAATGTCACGCCCAACAGCGGTCAGCAGGGTGCCGTCAAAGCTGGCATTCCAGCGGAACCAACGGTAGTGCCCATCCACGTGGCGCATGCGTATTTCAAGCTGCTCGGCCCCCTGGTCCCGCACGAAATCGATCACGGCCACTTTCACCTCGGCCCTGTCGGCCGGATGGATCAGTTCCAGAATGGGTAAATGCTTCGCCTGTTGTTCACTCCAGCCCAGGATGCGGTGCCAGGCCGGGTTGGCAGCCTGCAGCTTGAGGTCATGGGTAACGATGATCATCGCGTCACGCGACAGCCGCCACATGTACTCGCGATCATCCATGTAGCGCTTGATCTGACGCTCGAAGGTTTGCACTTGCTTGCGCCATTTGTAATGGACATCGACGCTGGCGGTGGTTTCGATCACGGTATGCAGAAACCCCACCACCTCGTGTTGCTCGTCACGAATGGGCGTATAACTGAACGCATACCAAGCCTTGACACCGGTTTTCGCACACTCGATCCACAGTGGCTGCTCTTCGACAAAGTTGGACCGCCCCTCGAATGCCTTGAACACCCAAGGTCCTACATCATGCCAAGCCCTCTCCCACAGTGTGTCGAAGCCTTTGCCTAATGCATGCCCATGCTCAAGATCATCAAGTAACGTCACGTAGGCGTCATTGTGGATAACCGTCATGTTCGGCCCCCAGACGACGGCACTGGGGAACGGCGACAGCAGCATCATATCGACAGCAATGCGCAGCGACGCCTGCCAGTGCGGCAGCGGGCCTGGTGAGGTACCCCGCCAGTCGAAATGCGCGATCCTCTCACCCATACCGGCTGCAGGCTCAGCCTCGGGAGTCAATTGGACGCCGCGGGACGACGGTTTGTGCCCAGGACCATTAACGATCAATGTGGTGATTCCGCCAGTGCTCTAAGGGAAAGGGTTACTGCATCATCTGCTGCCGGGTTCGCCGCTGCAATAGCGGCGGTGTGAACACGCTCGCAGTCGCGCACTGAGCATTTGCATGCGAGACAGGCCTCACAACAGTAGCACAGCGCCACCACGCAAATGGCGTGGCCGCGAACGGCAGCTATGCTGTTTAGGTTTCCCTGCTCCATGGACTGGCTTCCCCGTTTGACTACAGACAGGAGTGTAGTGATGAGCAAGAAGATTCTGGTGGTGCTTACCAATACCGCCAAGTATCCGAGCCTGAACCGGGCCACGGGCTTATGGTTGGGTGAAGCGGTACATTTTGTCGATACGGTGCAAAAAGCGGGGTATACCGTCGACTATGTCAGCCCTGGCGGGGGCTACGTGCCCATCGACCCGCACAGCCTGCAGATGGCCCCTGAGCTGGATTGGCAATATTACGACGACAAATCCTTCATGAACCGCTTGGGCGCTTCGCTAAGCCCCGGCCAGGTCAAGGCCGAAGAGTATTGCGCCATTTACTACACCGGTGGCCATGGGGTGATGTGGGACTTCCCCGATAACCAGCCGCTGCAGGAGCTGGCACGAAAGATCTACGAAAAAAACGGGATTGTTGCCGCCGTATGCCATGGCGTGGTCGGCCTGTTGAATATCAAGCTCAGCGATAACAAGCTACTGCTCAAAGACCGGCAGATCACTGGCTTTTCCAACACAGAAGAAAAACTTGCCGAGCTGGAAAATGCAGTGCCGTTTCTGACTGAGAACGAATTGGGAGCACGGGGGGGTATTTACAGTAAACATGACGACCCCTGGAAACCTTTCGTTGTCTGCGACGAACGCCTGATGACCGGGCAGAACCCTGCCTCCACAGGCTTGTTGGCCGAGAAGGTGGTTCAGGCACTCAACCGATAATCCGTCTTACGACTCGACTACTTGAATCCTCAGGTAAACACGGTTACGGATTACAGTAGGCACCCTGCTGAATGCATAGGCTCTTCGCTCAACTGCCCATCGTGGGCAATTTGACCAGGAGGGCTTTAGGCCTATGTCAAAATTCAGAGTTATTGGTCGCGGTATGCTGGAGCTGCTGCTGACATTGGCGATCAGCTTGATACCTGTCGCTACCGGTCTGATGGTGATGGTCTACCAGCAAGAAGCCAAACTCAGGGAAACTGCCCACATAACAGTAAAGGAAGCCATTTTTTCCATTGATCTGGCAATTAACCGATTACACGATGCGGCTAGCGCGGCAATGCCATTTGCCGGCAGCGCTTGCGAGGCGGCCAGGGAGCATTTGCTCAAACAAATTCAAGACGTCCAGTACCTGCGTGCGTTGGCACTGACCACCGATGGTCGAACTTACTGCGACACCTTGATGCCTCCTCACGAAAACGACTTTCTTTTTGCCGCCTCGGAGTCACCGGTACAACTGATTTTCGACTCCCCCGCCACTCCCAACGCAGTCCTTGTTGCCTACCAGCTTCGTCACGCAAACCTGAGCGTTGTTGCCTCTGCTTACGGCATTGAACTGCGCAACGAGTTACGTGCATTTCAAACGGGGCTGATATTGCTACTGGAGTTCGGCGATACCTATATCTGGGCAGACGGCGACAGCCGTGATCCTGCCCGCCCGTCTCAATCCGAGTTTTTCATGGCAGAGAAATCGACCGCGTTCGGCTACTCGGTCAACGTCGGCTATCCCCAGGGCTTTGCCGCCAATGAAAGGCGCCAAATGCTGAAGCAAATTTTACCGTCACTCGCCTTGGTCGGGATCATCACGGGTTCAATTTTTTATTGGGGGCTGTTCAGGCATCGCGGCAACCGTAGCCGTACCGCCGCCAGTCACACATGACGGCGGTACGCTGCACTCACTCTACGTTGAGGACACCGCGGCGAACCTGGTCGCGCTCGATCGACTCGAACAGCGCCTTGAAGTTGCCTTCACCAAAGCCGTCGTCACCCTTGCGCTGGATGAACTCGAAGAACACAGGCCCCAGCAGGGTTGCCGAGAAGATCTGCAACAGCAGGCGCTTGTCGCCCGGCTCGGAAGCGCCGTCCAGCAGAATGCCACGCGCCTGTAGCTGGTCAACCGGCTCACCGTGGCCCGGCAGGCGCTCTTCCAGCATTTCGTAATAGGTCTGCGGCGGCGCGGTCATGAAGCGCATGCCGTAGCCTTTGAGGGCGTCCCAAGTCTTGATCAGGTCATCGGTGAGGAAGGCCACGTGCTGAATGCCTTCACCATTGAACTGCATCAGGAACTCTTCGATCTGCCCCGCCCCTTTGGAGGACTCTTCGTTGAGCGGAATGCGGATCATACCGTCGGGTGCCGTCATGGCCTTGGAGGTCAGGCCGGTGTACTCGCCCTTGATGTCAAAATAGCGAATCTCGCGGAAGTTGAAGAGCTTCTCGTAGAAACCGGCCCAATAGGCCATGCGGCCGCGATAGACGTTGTGGGTCAGGTGGTCGATGATTTTCAGGCCCGCACCCACCGGGTTGCGGTCAACGCCTTCGATGAAATTGAAGTCGATGTCGTAGATCGAGCTGCCTTCTTCGAAACGGTCGATCAGGTACAGCGGCGCACCGCCGATGCCCTTGATCGCCGGCAAACGCAGCTCCATCGGACCGGTTTCAATTTCGACCGGCTGGGCACCGAGCTCCAGGGCGCGGGCATACGCTTCATGGGCGTTACGCACACGGAAGGCCATGCCGCACACCGACGGGCCATGCTCGGCGGCAAAATAGGAGGCGATGCTTTTAGGTTCGTTGTTGAGAATCAGGTTGATGCCACCCTGACGATACAGGTGCACCTCTTTGGAGCGGTGGGTAGCCACCTTGGTGAAACCCAGAATCTGCAAGACCGGCTCAAGCACGCCAGGCGTCGGCGAAGCCAGTTCAATGAATTCGAAGCCCATCAGGCCCATTGGATTGTCGAAGATATCAGCCATGTTCGTGTCCTCATCTGCAGCGAAAAATTATTGATTGCACAGGATGTGGAGCACAGTTGGCGGGGCGCAGGAAATACCACGCACGCTGCGGGCGAGGAAGCCACCAAATATCAGCTTGAACCCATGGTATGTCATATGGACCCATTCTCGGAGGAGTTGACCCTTCGTTGATGAAGGACCTTATTGTTGTATCCGTAAACCGATTCTACAGGGCGTAAATTCCTTTGTCGCGCATTTGTTCGCCGAAGGTTCCGACAAACGGCTATCCTCTGCACGTTATTCCTCAAGAAGATTAGGCCAGCATGCCCCTCTCGGTTAAACGTTCTGCCCGCTGGAGTTGGCGCACCCTCCTCCCCTGGGTCATTGGCGTATTGCCGCTTCTGTTCGGCCTGGTGGTGATGAACTGGCAGATCGAGCGCGAACTGCGCGCCAGCAGCCAGGCCACCACGCGCCAGGTGGTGGAGCATGTCGAACGTATCCTGGACAACCTGGCCAATGCTGCGCAAGGGCTGCTGCCCCTGGCTGGCGGCCCGTGCGAGCAGGCTCAGCTGGCCTTGCGCAGCCAGGTCACACGCAACGCCTTCGTGCGCTCGACCAACCTCTTCCAGCACGACAACCTGTATTGCACTTCATTGTTTGGCGAGTTCGATGAGCCCGTCGATGCCAGCGACTACGCCGATGGCAAGCTGTGGCTGATGGACGGCAATTCGGTAACCCCTGGCCACGCGCTGCTGGTGTACCGCTTAAGCGATGGCGACCGCGGCGCCATCACCACCGTGGACGGCGACCACCTGCTGACCGCGCTGCGCCTGATCGGCCCCGACGAGCAGCTGCAACTGCGCGTGGGCAATGCCTGGATAGGCAAGGACGGTGCAGTTCACCAAGGCCAGCCCCCTGCCGCCCCTCTGGCAGAAGTGAGCCTGGGTTCGACCCGCTACCCGTTCAGCGTGCACGGCGGTTATGCCGCCGACAAGCGCGGCGAATTGCTGCGCAGCCACTACCCGGCGCTGCTCAGCTTGCTGCTGTTGCTCGGTGTGGTGGCCGGCACCGTGTGCCGCTGGCAGATCCGCCGCGCCAACTCCCCGCGCGCCGAACTGCGCCGCGCGCTGGAGGCCGATGAGTTTCTGCCGTACTTCCAGCCCGTGGTGCGCAAAGGCGATTACCGCTGGGCCGGCGCAGAGGTACTGATGCGCTGGAACCACCCACACGAGGGCCTGGTACGTCCCGACTTGTTCATCCCCTACGCCGAACACAGTGGGCAGATCGTCGAGATGACCCGCGCACTGATGCTGCATACCGCACAAAGCCTGGCCCCCTATGCGGCCTTGATGGAGGACGGTTTCCATGTCGGCATCAACATCACCGCCGACCATTGCCGCGACCTCGAACTGATCGATGACTGCCGCACCTTCCTTCAGCACTTTGCGCCTGGGCGCGTGGTACTGACGCTGGAGCTCACCGAGCGCAAGCTGATCGAAGCCACCCCGGTTACGCTCGAGCTTTTCGAGAAGCTGCATGAAATGGGTGTGATGATTGCCCTGGATGACTTCGGTACCGGCCAATCGAGCCTCAACTACCTGCGCCAGTTCAAGGTCGACTACCTGAAAATCGACCAAAGCTTCGTTGCCATGATCGGTGGCGATGCGTTGTCGCAGCACATCCTCGACAGCATCATCGAACTGTCTGCCAAGCTGGGCCTGGGCATCGTTGCCGAAGGCGTCGAAACCGAGGTCCAGCGCGACTACCTGGCCCGGCACGGGGTGGACTTTCAGCAGGGGTACTTGTTCGCACGGCCCATGCCTGCAGCCGAGTTTCTTCAGGCATTGGCCACCCGCCCAGGCGTTGCGCGGTTGCCGCAGGACGCGCCCCCTGAGATCATGCGCGGCTGATTCAGCCGCTCACCCCCCTATTCGAGGCATTCGTGTCAAAAGGCATTCTCTGTTCGGTCACGGCATCCTGCCTGTTCGCCGTGATGTACTTCTATACCTCCCTGCTCACGCCACTGGATGGCGAAGAAATCTTCGGCTGGCGCACATTGCTCACCCTGCCCTGCCTGACACTGTTCATGCTCGTCAGCAAGGACTGGAAACGCGTCGGCGACCTGCTCGCGCGCGTACGCCAAACGCCTGTTCTGTTCCTCGGCATGGTTGGCACCTCGTGGTTGATGGGCGTGCAGCTATGGCTGTTCCTTTGGGCACCGCTGCACGGGCGCAGCCTGGAGGTGTC
>Ga0256787_1000554_pt1 | contig 10045 bp, 9 predicted proteins | sample MC6MC0938MT_FD_189994 | JGI IMG/M metagenome (GOLD analysis project Ga0256787, IMG submission 189994) | Metatranscriptome of enriched soil aggregate microbial communities from Iowa State University, Ames, United States - MC6-MC0938-MT... | ecosystem: Environmental > Terrestrial > Soil >... | reverse complement strand
TTTTTATGCAAATAAGATTTTCATCAATCGCAGATACAACAAAATCCACAGGTTGAAGTGCAATTGGGGTATTTCTATGTTTAAGCTTTCTGAGGTCTTTTATTATAAAATTATTCTGATGAGATTTTGCTTTTGACTCCAGCGTATAAAGTTTGGCGATATTTTTCCTATCCGCCAATTCCATATATAACTTTGCCAGATCGTAAGCCGATTGATGATAGCCCAAAAATGTATATACGTTAACAAGTATCAAATCCTGATCTTTTGTTCGATCTGCTTGTTGTAAACGATAGAGCAGATCATACATTTTTGCAATACCTTCTTTCGAATTACCCGTTTTTCGACATGCATCAGCACATTCAATATAGGTGCTTTGATAATCTTTTTCCATCATATATGCTTCCCTTTTTAACTTAGTTATCAAATCTTGATTTAAATTCCTCCCGTTGTCGAAGAACGTCTGCGAGAATTGTCCATATAAAATCATAGGTTCTCAGCTCATAGTTTAACGTCAGGCTTTCTATCTCTGTTGCGATCACATTATTCCGTTGTTCATTTTCGTACGCAAATTTTTGACTTCCTGTTCTCACAGACACAGTCGTACCAGTCATTGTCAATTGATCGATCTCAAAGTATTTCCAGTTTGGCACCGCATAAATTACGATAAACTTTTCGCTTACAATCGCCGGATGTGATGCTAAATCATCACTATGCTGAAATTTATTGTTTGCATCAAGTTCTTGTACCAAGATTTTCATGCCAGTCCCTTCAGTAAACATATTGATGATACTGTTATTTTTATCGTAGTTAAGTGTCTTAAGACATGTCAAAACCCCTTTAGTAAGTTCCAGTTCCAAATTGCAAAAATTTGGCTCTGGGGGAGGTAGAAAGGCATTTTTGTTGTTTAAAGTGCCTATCGCTTGTAATAGTATGCTATCTACAGGTTTTTGTGCTTTTAGAACGATCGTCTTAAAAGCACCAGCAGTCAGTACATCAAAAGACAGTTCGGTATAATTGTCATTGACCTGCAAATCGAAAACTGGCATGCCATAACTATCGTCATAAGGATTTTCAACAAACTCAAAACAGCCCTTGTCTTTTCTGTATTCCAAAATAACACCGTTGTTGGCCGTTGAACCAATATACAATCTGAATGCATCTAAGCTGTGTGGGTTATGCTTCAGATAAAAATTATTCGTTTTGATTATTTTGGACTTGGCTCTTTTCATCCCGAATACAAAGGCGGCTTCCAGAATAAAATTGCTGAGCTCCTCGGTATAGCCATTATAGATAAATCCCCAAAGAAATTCAAGATCCTCCTGCTCCTGTTTAAATGTGGAAAGCTGTTTAAAAATCCATTTTATGCTTTTAGAGATTTCCTTTTGTTGCTTATTGCTCTTCAGCAGCAGCTCAATATATTGATCTAAATCGTCTGCGCAATCCTCAACATTCTTTATACTGAAATAGCGATCCTCTTCGTTTGCCTGTTCATAATCAGCCAACATCTGATTTATTATGGGGCCCTTTTTTAATTTTATAGATTCAATATCGGTCATTTTAACGCTCATATTTTACAGCTCTTTCATTTACAATATTTATATAGCAAGATATTTATTTCCACCTTGCTTTCATCTTCTTAATTTACTCTTCCTATAATATTGTTGTTAGTGCAGCTAAGGCAATTTTCAATTCATTTTCTTCTCCATTCCTAAAATGAATGCATAGAGATAAGTCAGGAAAATTGTTTTGATTAACGATACGAGTCAATTCCAGGTGAAACTGTTTGTCTACTATCTCAAACTTAAAATCGCTCTTTAATACGCTCACATAATTTACCTGATCATTCCATTCGATTTCAATCTCGTCCTCATAGGCCAAAGCATTAAACGAAAGATAATTTTCATGGTTGACAAAGGTTATATTAACAATTTCATCCCAGTTGGTCTTCGTACTATAGACTATTTGTTGACTATTAAACTCCATGATTCTTTGTTAAAAGCAGCAATACTGGTTCAGGTTTTATCATACTAGATCCAATGATATAGCCATTAAAAAATAAATAGTTTCATATCCTCAATAATGGCCGGAAAAAGAAAACTTTCAATCTTATCATAATCCATTCTCTTTTTTAACTCATCAAAATCCTCTTTTTTCACTTTCTTCGAGATCAAAATTAAAAATGAACCAAAGGCATCATAGATAATATCCGCATAAATCCGCGGAGACATTAGGGGCTCAATTTTTGTTGAGATCACAGAGAGTAGCGCAAACTTTAAACTTCGCTGCTTGTTAAATTTTGGTTCAGGACGAAATTTATTCTCAGTGGTATTGAAAAGACAGTCTGTAAAGAATTTATGCTTTTCAGGATCAAATTTCTTTAGATCCAAAGTAATTCTATATTTAAACTGATCATCGATCAATATCTTTTTACCCACCAGTAGATTATGATAAATGTAATCCCAGACATATTGGGCCACCTCAGGTGAAATCCTTGGTGTAGATTCTACTTCTGCTCTTTCAACCATTGTCCTTATTTCGAAATATGCCATTTTATATAATATTGGTTAGTCCATTTTGTCAAATTTATAACTGCCTTCTCAGGCTATTTAAAACTACATTATTTTGACCATATAAAATTAGGCCCATTTAAAATCGATAACATCCACTTAATATTCGTAAGGATTAAAACAAATCATCACTTAGACATCATTCCAGTTCCTCTCCTAAAAGATATCTCACAGAATTAATAAGATCATGTGAAAGACATAAAAGCACGAATTAAATTATACTTGGGTAGATCTTTAGTGCAAAATAATTCACAAAAACAATTGTAATATTTGTAATACATTTGATCTGGCATAGCATTTGCAATGGCAATCCTATAAGTTACTAACTATGAAAATAAATTCAATTTTTGTTGCTTTGGCAGCCGTAGTGCTACTAGGCAGCTGCAGTAAGGACGATAAGCAGTCTACACAGACGACCCCTGTAACCATTAAAATGACTGATGCCCCTGGTTATTATGATGCAATTCATTTAAACATCGATGAAATAGAAATTCGTACGAGCTCAGGTACTGAAAGTCTGGACGTTGATGGAAGTCCGTTTAATATTCTTGCCTATACCATGGGGAAAGATACCGTGATTGCGGGAGATGATGTACCGTCGGGTATGATCCAGGAAATTAGACTTAAGCTTGAAGATGAGGGAAATGAAATTTGGGTTGATGGCGTTCGCCATCCGCTAAAAACGCCTAGTGGGCAGTCCTCGGGTGTTAAGATAAAGGTACACGATGAGTTGATTCCGAATGTTGCCTACACCCTTTTGCTTGATTTTGATGCGTCGAAATCAATCGTAAAAACCGGTAACGGCCAATATTTGCTTAAACCAGTTATCCGCGCGATTCCTGTAGCAACATCAGGAGCAATTACAGGCACGATTAATCCGGCTGCCTCCTTAGCTCACGTGTTCGCCATTAATGGAGTAGATACTGTTGGAACTTTAGCGAATTCAGTTGGAAAATTCTATTTCCCGGGTATGTCAGAAGGTACATATAAAATAGTTATTCAACCTTCAGTTGCAGGCTACTTGGACAAAACCATTGAAGACGTTCAAGTGGTAAAAGGAAGCGTCAAAGATTTAGGTAGTATCTCAGTACAATAATGTACTTTGGTTAAAAAAGGAGCTTATCCTTGCAATCTCCAAAAAGTCAGTAGATTTTTTGGAGATATGACATAGATAATATGCTCCTTTTTACATCTCTATGTAAAAGATCTCGTTCAGAGTAACCTATCAACTTCCAACTACCTCCATTTCCTCTATCGGAATTTTGTATATACAAAATTAGTTTAAATTTACTGCTCTAATCTTTAGATAGAAACAGCCCGCGATCCTGTATCTAATTGGCAAAATTATCCTATTCAATTTTGTTGGGATAATTCATATACATTCCAACCTACATCTTAGCTATGGAAATATAAGAGAGGCACTACTCGATGATCAGTGAACATTTACAAATGTAAGTGATATAAAAAATGTTGAATTTACTGGTATAGTAGTTGTGTATTCCAGTTTATAAACATACATATATGAACAAAATCTTTCATTTTTTTTTCATCGGAATGACAGCCATTACAATTTCTTCTTGCCAAAACAGAGGTAAAACACCTGCTAGTACTGCTATTGATACAGCGGCAATGACAGATACACTATCTGCTGCTGGAAATACCGAACAGGCAACCGCTATACCTGCAATACAAACTCGTTATGCTGGGACAGTTCCCTGTGCAGATTGTGAGGGGATCAAAATGATATTGACTTTGCTGAATGAAACCTATAGTCTTGAGGAAACCTATTTGGGAAAATCAGATCAAGCCCTACAGTCCAAAGGTCCAATGTTGATCGAGCGTGGCTACGAAAAAGACAATGATGCAACCTTATACATCCTAAACCCAGATAGTGATACTGAAAAGCGTTATTTTGTTCGCCTGACGGCACAACCTGGTAAGTTGATCATGCTGGATAAGGATCAAAAGATAATCACCTCGAAATTCAACTATACGCTATCTGAGGAAAAATAAAATCAGTGTTTCACGAATGAGACTGCGATCCACCGATCGAAAGCATATTGGCAAAAAGACGATAGGCTCCGGACACAGCAGCAGGAAGCTGTCTAAATAAAGACAGGCTACTGTAAATATAGTATCCTTTTCCCTTTCTATTGACAAGCAACAACCCATCTTCATTTCCTCGGTCTGAGTTTTGGGTACGCAAGACTGGTTTAAATTCACTATTCCAGTCTTTGGGTAGAAACAACGCGCGGTCCTGTACCCAATTGACAAAATCTTGCTGTTCTATTTTATTTGGATAATTCAAGATTCGATGCGTGGGATCCAAGAAGCTAATGGTCGATTCCATATCGGTAATCCGTTCGCCAGTAACAGTTAAAGGATAAGCCCCCACCTCTTCTAACGGTAGATCATAAGGGGTATTATATTGGGTTATCAAAACACCACCGGCTTCAACGTATTCACGCAACTGCGTATGAAAATTCACCAATTGTGGATCCGTATTATAAATTCGGATGCCTAAGACTATGGCATCAAAACTCGACAGATCTGCATCTTTCAAAGCAGTCACCGATAGAAGTTCTATCTCATTTACCAATTGCTTCAGGCTTCCTACAAGTTCATCCTTTTTTCCAGCGATATAGGCGATCTTCTTAGCGGTGTTCACAACTGGACTATCTAGAACCTGTAAAACAGCTTTGGGATAATATACGACATCCTCAATATGAGGATAGCTGAGCGATTTTAAACTACGTTGGTGGATACCATAAGTACTTTCTATCTCAAATCCAATCCGTTGTATCTGTTCAGCTGATCCCAAAGAAGTCAACTGAAAGTGAATTTTTTCGGAAGCATTACCCTTTAAGGTCAATGTATGTTCTTTAGGAGATAGTGTCAGCCCATCCCCTCCCTTTAACCTCACAGTGACTGACTCCGCTGTAGAGACATTGGATTGTAGTTCAAGCGAGACAGAACGACTGGTAGAATCCGCCATAACGATAATATCTGTATTAAAAGTGCCGGTAATAGCAGGAGAAATACTGATTGGTTTATGGTTATTCAGAACAGGTATACTAATCGCGATGGATAAACCTCCAAACTGCAACTGTAATTGTGCTGCGATCGGATTGTTATGTTGAGCGAGTACAATATCGCTGAAAGATTGCGGAGAATAATTACCCTTATCTCCCTCCTCTGTTAACCAGGATGGCAATGAAGGATCAATGGTGTGACTAAGCCGACCTGTAATTTCTATACGTTCTGTATGTGATAATTGATGAGGCTGATGATATAGCGTTTCAAAAAAGGGAACTGTCACATGGGTCAATACCATATCAGAATCCTGGGGTATATTCGCCTGCAAAAATAAGTTAACATCGGTGCCAGGCACCCAGCTATCAACCAATGAATTTATTTCAAAGGATACCCCAAGTGCGCGAAGTAAAAGTTGCTCCAGGTCAGTACGTTTTTCATGGATTACGCTATTTTTGGATACAGTTCTCATCCAGATCAAAATTGTTGCGATCGCCACTGAAAGTTCACGGCTATCTCCCTGGGCCTGTTTCGCAAGCAAACCATCGACAAGTTTCTTAAAAGCAGGAATATACTTGTCCTCCGTTTCAGTTGAAGTAAATAAAGCGTCAGCAGCTGTTGGATCAACAGACTTTCCCTTCAATAATTCAAAATATTCAAGCGTGGGCGTATGTTGCGTTAAGCTTGCCATCGCCTGAGAACGGTGTTTATTACGGCTTTCAGCAGCAATCTCACCATGATGCACGCCCGTATAACGATTATACACAGGAATAGTGACCGAAAAATGCCGTGGTAAAGGTATTACCTTACCACCAATATCTTTGACGCCACTCTCCTGATAAACATTCCAAAACAAACGCTGTGTCTGCCAGACAGACAATTCCTCCAATTGTTCAGGATAGGCCTGCGGATCCGCAGCGAGATCATAGGCCTTTTGTGCCAGGATCGCCGAACTCTGGTGGTGTCCATGGAGATCAGGAATATTCGGTGAAAATCTAGTGATAATAATATCTGGCCGAAAGTACCGGATGGTCCATACCATATCCGCAAGCACCGCTTGCTCATCCCATCGGAGCATTGTTTCAGTTGCAGATTCTACAAATCCAAAGTCTTTGGCCCGTGTAAAAAATTGTCTTGTGCCCTCGGTCTTCCGCGCAGATAAGGATTCCTGTACCCGAAGTATGCCAAGGTCGGCTCCTTTTTCGGAGCCTATAAAATTCTGTCCCCCTTCGCCGCGCGTAAGCGACAAATAAGCAGCATCTACAAGCTGATCCTGGGCAAAAAATGTCAATAGCTTATTGTTCTCATCATCTGGATGGGCACCCACATACAAAATCCTTCCAAAAACCTTCAACTTGCATAACTCACGCATGAAACCAGCATGGTTTATTTGCGAAGAAATTCCGTTTCTAGGTTGTTTTCGGGATTGTTGTGCGAGAAATTTTAATGCCATATCCATCTATTCTAATAAGTGCGATGGTCAAATATAGTAATAATTTTTAAAAGACTACTAATTCTATAGATATTATTAATAATACTAAATATAATGTAGCCGAAAGCTTACGAAAACGCTTACTCAAGACCTTGTTAACTCTTCGGTCTAATTACGTAGCATGTACCTTGATCTATCCCTCTTAATAAAAGATATTTTTTATCATTTGACCGATACACTTTATAATTATTTAATTCTCTCGTTTCGAGCTGCTCGTATATTTTATTAGGTTGTTTGAAATACAGTGTTTTATGGGGCATCACAATTTTGAAATAACTAGTTCCCTCCCAATGGTCAATATGGGAATGATTGCCTGTGCCCCATCGTAGGTATCTGCCGAAATCCCAAAATGAATATTGAATCCAATTGTCTTTATGAATGTACTCGCGTCGGATAAAATCCAATCCATCATCTTCGTCTGTAAGTTCTCCAGCATATGTTATTTCCAGTTTGCTATCTCTAGACTGGGGATCATCATAGCTATCCGTAAGCAGGTAGTTCCACTGACCTTGGCCATACAGAAATAATTTGTATGCCCCTTTTTCTGAATCGGAAGGTGATACTTGGATCTCCTCCGTTACATATTCTTTAGCTACATATTCTTTAGTGGAAAGCAATTTTTCAATTTCCCTTTTTGAAAACCTTCGGTCCTGATCTAAATTGTTAATCAAATAGTTCGTTGTATCACCCTTGGCTATCCAGTTGTTATAGCTGTCACTTTCTGTATCAATGATATAGCGATCCACTGTTTTATAATTATGCGGTATCGTATTAGGGTAGATATATGTTAATGAGTCTACGACATATCCATTTTGATCGAGCTTGTACCAAAAGTCCTCGATGGTTATTTTTCCATTATTTTCCTTATCCCTACGACCGGCAATCAACAAGGTGCTATCATTAATCTGGAGAATAGGTTCAAAATACTGCGCTTGGATCTCCAGCACATCATAGTCATCATCTTTCAGACTATCCAATGTGCGGCATGTTCTGTACACTTCCGGAACCCGTTGAAATTTCACTGCTAACTGTCTATAATACTTCCCAGCATCGGGCAATACAACGATACAGCCTAGAATGACTACCCCTATTATTATTTTTTTAATCTTCATTTTTTACTATCTCTCAGAACACTTACGGAATATCTGTCTTCGCCATAAAGATACCGAGTTCTACGCAACTAAGGCCTGCGGATATTAATTCGGAACGCTCAATTAAAAAATGAGACAGCTATTTTCCCCTATAAATTGCATCAAGAAATCCATTTTATAGCACAAAAAAACCTGCATTCATATGTTAAACTTTTCGAATTAACACTTTTTAACCGATATATACCGTAGCTTAGCGCTTTATCAACAATTAGATCAACCAAACAGAATGCCCTTTTTAGATCATGTGCTCCAAAAACCCAGCTACGGATGGAAAGACGACAACGGAGACCTTATTAAACCCAGCCCAAAACAAATATTCAGCGAATTTTTCAAAAGATTAAATGTTTTTAAGGACCAACGCAACTGGCTACCTTTTTTTAGTTGGCTGAAAGTAGCTTGCCTTATTCCTTTTTTCTTTGTCTTTCTCTTTGCTCACCTTAGCTGGTGGACTGTGCTGGCTGCTTTTATCTACAGTATGATCATTATGGGGACGCATGGCACGATCTGGCACCATCGTTTTTCCACACACGGCGCCTTTAAGTTCAGCAATCCCTTCTGGCGCTTTTTCACACAGAACCTCACAATCAATGTGATCCCTGAGGAGATCTATGTGATTTCACATCATGTACACCATGCTAAATCAGATCAGCCAGGGGATCCATACAACGCACAGGCAGGATTTCTATATTGCTTTTTGGCCGATGTTAACCATCAGCCGATTGCTAAAGATCTGAATGAAAACTCCTATAACCGCGTCAAGTTGCTTATGAAGCATACCGGTGTTACAGCCAATACTTATGCACAATATCAAAAATGGGGATCCTATGTCAACCCAACACATGCAATCCTATCCTGGGTACTAAATTGGTCATTTTGGTATGTCGTATTCTTTTTAATCGGTGGACATGCCTTGGCCTGTTGTCTATTTGGCGCGGCTGGTTTTTGGGCCATCGGTGTACGTACATTTAACTATGAAGGACATGCTAAAGGAGAAGATAAACAACGCGAAGGGATAGATTTTAATGAAAAGGATAAGTCCATCAATCAATTGTGGCCTGGTATTGTCGCCGGGGAATGGCACAACAACCATCACCTCTATCCCAAAAGTGCGCGAAGTGGTTTCAAACCCTACCAGATTGACTTAGCTTGGTGTTATATCAAAATGATGCACAGATTAGGAGCTGTCAGCAGTTATCGCGATGACAAAAAACGGTTCGATGAACAGTATCATAAGCCTTATCTCGATGCTAAAAAATAGATCGATTATCTGATTCCATGTATCAGATAAAAATAATTATACAATAAAACAGAAAAATAGCTAGTACTAGCTATTTTTTTTGTTTTGGAACAAGCTAATTTTAGCTGCGCGTCCAACAGGAAAAGCATCTCATCAGGAGCTTATATTTTTTACACAAGAAAGGTATATTCTTCGCGATCTAAAGCCTCAAAACATTCTATTAAAAGAGGAAAATGAAATATTAACAGCAAAGATCTCTGATTTTGGCATCAGTAAACTAATCGATTCACAGACCAATAACGCTTCCCTGACCATATGGTATTGAGGCAAGATTTCATCGAATGTCGAACTTTGGTATTATGATGTATGAGCTAGTAACCAACAAACCTCTATCTGAACATCAGAGTGGAGACACTATCGCAAAACAGATTATAACCTCTATCTTATCGGCAGATCTTCTCAAAGAAGTTGATGATATCCCCGAACCTTATCAATCTGTCATTGAAAAATACTGTGTTGCAGATGTCTGGAAACTGATCAAAAAAAACCGCAAATGAACTGATCA
>Ga0256787_1000552_pt1 | contig 10052 bp, 9 predicted proteins | sample MC6MC0938MT_FD_189994 | JGI IMG/M metagenome (GOLD analysis project Ga0256787, IMG submission 189994) | Metatranscriptome of enriched soil aggregate microbial communities from Iowa State University, Ames, United States - MC6-MC0938-MT... | ecosystem: Environmental > Terrestrial > Soil >... | reverse complement strand
GGGCCTTCGTCGTTCAGTTCACGGTGCGGCTCACGCCACCCCGACGATCTTCGGGTGGTGGAAGGTGTCGCCGAAGGCGCGCTCCGAGGCGCCGACCCGGTCGAGGTACGGCGTGACGCCGCCCATCTGGAACGGGTAGCCGGCGCCGAGGATCAGGCAGAGATCGATGTCCTCCGCCGCCGCGACGACATCCGACTCGAGCATGCGGTGGATCTCATCGGCGAGACCGTCTTCGAAGCGCTGACGCAGCTGCTCGGCCGTGTACGGCGTCGCATCCTTCGCGCGGTGCTTGTCGACGATCTTCTGGGCGGCCTTGTCGATGCCCTTGACCTTGCCCTTGGAGTCCTTCTCGTAGATGTGCCCGAGCTCGGCGAGCTCGTGCAGCGCCGCGCTCTCGAAGAAGCGCTCGGGGAAGGCGCCGTGGTGGGTGTCGAGCACGTGCGCGCCGACCTTGAGGCCGACGAGCTCGAGGAGCACGAAGGGGTCCATCGGCAGGCCGAAGGGACGCTGCGCCTCGACGACGGTCTCGAAGGACGTGCCCTGCTCGACCGCGTGCATCGCCTCGCCGAGCACCTTCGCCAGCACGCGGTTGACCACGAAGCCGGGGGTGTCGGTGGTGATGACGGCGTTCTTGCGCAGCCCCTTGGCCGTGACCATCGCGGTGCTCAGCGCCGCGTCGGTCGTCGCCGGCGTCTTCACGACCTCGATCAGCGGCATGACCGCCACCGGGTTGAAGAAGTGGAAGCCGACGAGGCGCTCCGGGTGCTTCAGCTTCGCACCGATCTGCTCGACCGAGAGCGAGGAGGTGTTGGTCGCCAGGATCGCGTCGTCGGCGATGTGCTGCTCGACCTCGGCGAACACCGCCTGCTTCACGCGGAGTTCCTCGAAGACGGCCTCGATGACCCAGTCGCAGTCGGCGAAGTCGGCCTTGTCGACCGTGCCCGTGACGAGCGCCTTGAGGCGGTTCGCCTCGTCGGAGTCGATGCGACCCTTGCCGAGCAGCGTGTCGATCTCGGAATGGATGTACTCCACGCCCTTGTCGACGCGAGCCTGGTCGAGGTCGGTGATGACCACCGGCACCTGCAGACGGCGCACGAACAGCAGTGCGAACTGCGAGGCCATGAGCCCGGCGCCGAGCACGCCGATCTTGCCGATCTTCTTCGCGAGCTTCGGGTCGGGCGCCCCGGCCGGCTTCTTCGCGCGCTTCTGCACGAGGTTGAAGGCGTAGATCGACGCGCGGAACTGGTCGCCCGAGATGAGGTCGGCGAGCGCCTCGTCCTCGGCCGCGAATCCGGTGGCCTTGTCGGTGTTCTTCGCCGCCTTGAGCAGCTCGAGCGCTTTGTAGGGGCTCTTCGGCACACGGCCGATGCGCGAGGCGAGCGTCTTCTCGGCGATGCCGATCGCGACATCCCACTTGACCGCGCGCTCGAGCTTGCCGGGCGCGTTCTTGCGCTTGACCACGGTCTTGCCGGTGATGACGCCGTCGGCGAAGCGCAGCGACTCCTCGAGGAAGTTCGCGGGGCCGAAGATCGCGTCCGCCATGCCGAGGTCGAAGGCCTGCTGGGCCTTGAGCATCCGGTTGTTCTTGAGCGGGTTCGAGATGATGACCTCGAGCGCGTTCTCGATGCCGATCAGGTTCGGCAGCAGCCAGGCGCCGCCCCAGCCGGGGATGATGCCGAGGAACACCTCGGGCAGCGCGAGCGCCGGAACCGAGCTGTCGATCGTGCGGTAGTCGGAGTTGAGGCCGATCTCCACGCCGCCGCCGAGGGCGAGGCCGTTGATGAACGTGAACGACGGCACACCCAGCGTCGACAGCTTGCCGAGAGCGAGGTGCCCGAGCTGCGCCATGAGCAGCCCGGTCTCGCGGTCGGGGATCTCGCCGACCTTCGACAGATCGGCGCCGGCGGCGAGGATGAACGGCTTGCCGGTCACCGCGACGCCGTGGATCTCGCCGGCGGCGGCGCGGTCACGCAGCTCGTCGAGCGTGCGCGAGAGCTCGAGCAGCGTCGCCGGGCCGAGCGTCGAGGGTCGGGTGTGGTCGCGCCCGTTGTCGAGCGTGAGCAGGGCCAGCACCTTGCCGCTCGGCAGGGTGATGTCGCGCACGTAGGAGTGCGTGACGACCTCGTCGGGGTCGAGGGCCGCGAGCTTGTCGAAGCGGCTGAGGTCGGCGGATGCGGTCGTCACGTCGGTCACTTCTTCTTCTTTCCGTCGAAGTGCGGGTTCTCCCAGATGACCGAGCCGCCCTGGCCGAGGCCGACGCACATCGCGGTCAGGCCGTAGCGCACGTCGGGACGCTCGGCGAACTGCGCCGCGAGCTGGATCATGAGGCGCACGCCCGAGGAGGCGAGCGGGTGGCCGATGGCGATCGCGCCGCCCCACTGGTTGACGCGCGGGTCCTCGTCGTCGATGCCGAAGTGATCGAGCAGCGACAGCACCTGCACGCTGAACGCCTCGTTGAGCTCGAAGAGGCCGATGTCGTCGATCGTCAGACCGGCCTTCTTCAGGGCCTTCTCGGTCGAGGGGATCGGGCCGATGCCCATGACCTCGGGGGCGACGCCGGCGAAGCCGAAGCTGACCATCCGCATCTTGCTCGAGAGGCCGAGCTCCTTCGCGGCGTCGGCGCTGGCGAGCAGCGAGACGGTCGCGCCGTCGGTGAGCGGCGAGGAGTTGCCGGCCGTCACGCGACCGTGCGGGCGGAACGGGGTCTTGAGGCCCGCGAGCCCCTCCATCGTGGTCTCGGGGCGCATGCCCTCGTCGCGGGTCGCGAGTCCCCAGCCCTCGGCGCTGCGGATGGCGACGGGCACGAGGTCGGGCTGGATCTTGCCGGCCTCGTACGCGGCGGCGACCTTCTGCTGGCTGCGCATGCCGTAGCGGTCGGCGCGTTCCTTGGTCAGCGCGGGGAAGCGGTCGTGCAGGCGCTCGGCCGTGTTGCCCATGTTGAGGGCGTCGGGACTGACCAGCTTCTCGGCGAGGAAGCGCGGGTTCGGGTCGGCATCGAAGCCCATCGGGTGGCGGCCCATGTGCTCGACGCCGCCGGCGATGGCGACGTCGTAGGCGCCGAAGGCGATGCCGCCCGCGACGGCGGTGGCGGCGGTCATGGCGCCAGCGCACATCCGGTCGATCGCGTAGCCGGGCACCGACAGGGGGAGTCCGGCGAGGATCGCGGCGGTGCGACCGAGGGTGAGGCCCTGGTCGCCGGTCTGGGTGGTCGCGGCGATCGCCACGTCATCCACGCGGTCCTTCGGCAGCGACGGGTTGCGCTCGAGCAGACCGATCATCGCCTTCACGATGAGGTCGTCAGCCCGGGTGCCCCAGTACTGCCCCTTCTCTCCTGCGCGTCCGAACGGGGTGCGAACCCCATCCACGAACACGACGTCAGTTCTCTCGGCCACAGTGCCTCTTCCTCGGGTAGTTCCAGGGACGAGAGCCAGCCTAGGAATCGAGCCTGGGAGGCAGGAATCCTTTGACGGAGACTACGAAGCGGCGTCGGGGCTCTCGGCGTCGACCTGTCGAGCCTCCACAAAGGCATCCGCGATCACCTGTGCGGTTGCGTCAATCTGCCAGGCGCGCGCACCGAGCCCCGCGAGGGCGGCCGCGATCGCGTCGCGGTCGGCGTTCTCGGGCGGCGTCCACGCCAGCCGGCGCAGCAGCTCGGGCGTGAGCAGGTTCTCGACGGGGATGCTGACGTGCTCCGAGATCACGGTGATGCCGGCGCGCGCCTTCTTCAGGCGGCGATCCGCCTCCGGGTCGCGATCGGACCAGATGCGCGGCGGGGGAGGGCCGGCGTCCCCGGGAGCGCGCAGCGATGGCGTCTCCGTCGCGGCGAGGCCGGTCTCGATCGCCGCGAACCAGCGGTCGAGCTGGCTGCGGCTGGCGCGGCCGACGAACTCCTTGATGCCGGCGAGGTCGCGCTTGGTCGGCGGCAGCGCCTTCGCGGCGGCGACGAGCGAGCCGTCGGGCACGAGCCGACCGGGTGCGGTGTCGACCTCCTGCGCGTAGGCGTCACGCGCCTCCCACAGCGCCTTCGCGACGGCGAGCGAGCGCGGCGAGCGGATCGAGTGGATGCCCGAGAGCCGGCGCCACGGATCCGTGCGCACGGGCGCTTCCTTGGCGAGCGTCGCCTGGAACTCCTGCTCGGCGTAGTCGAGCTTTCCGCCCGCTTCGAGAAGGTCGGCGACGGCGTCGCGCAGATCGGGCAGCAGCTCGACGTCGAGCGCCGCGTAGACGAGCCAGCTCTGCGGCAGCGGCCGGGTCGACCAGTCGGCGGCCGAGTGCTCCTTGGCGAGGTGGATGCCGAGCAGCTGCTCGACGACCGTGCCGAGGCCGACGCGGGGGAGTCCGGCGAGTCGCGCACCCAGCTCGGTATCGAAGATGCGCACCGGGTCGAGGCCGACCTCGCGCAGGCAGGCGAGGTCCTGGCTAGCGGCGTGGAGCACCCACTCCTCCTCGCCGATCGCGGCCTGCAGCTCGGAGAAGTCGCCGATCGCGGGCGGGTCGAAGAGGTAGACGCCGGCGCCACGGCGGAAGACCTGGATGAGGTAGGCCCGCTGCGAGTAGCGGAAGCCGGAGGCGCGTTCGGCGTCGATCGCGATCGGCCCCTCGCCGGCGGCGATCTCGGCGACGGCGGCGCGGTAGCCCTCGACCGTGTCGATGACGATCAGCGGCGCGTGGTCTTCGGGGCGGGCGCCCGGTGCGGCGGTGTCAGTCACGTGCCGCCCGGGTCGTTCTCAGCATGGTCACGCCTTCGAGAGTAGGGGGAAGCCCGGCCAGCATGCACAGCAGCTCGGCCCAGGCCTCGACCTGGGCGCCCACGCGGTCGTCGAGCGGCGACCAGGAGGCGCGCAGCTCGAGCTCGGCTCCGTCGCCCTGATCAGCGAGCTCGCCGTAGCCGGTGGAGAGGGTCTTGCTGGCGGTTCCGGAGGCGGCGGCGTAGTTCGCGCCGCGGGCCGCGAGCGCATCCGTGAGCCAGGCCCAGGCGACGTCGGCGACGAAGGGGTCGAGTCCGATGTCGGTCTCGAGCGGGGCCTGCGCGTAGCAGATGACACGGAACGGACCACCCCAGGCGTCAGGCTCCTCGGGGTCGTGCAGCAGCACGAAGCGACCGGTGCCGAGGATGGAGTCGATGCCGTGCTGGGTGGGACGCACATCCGCCGCGAGGGCGAAGGCGCTGGGCGCGAGCCCCTTCGGCGCCGGGATCTCGGTGATCACGACCTCCTCGCGGGGCGCGGCGGCGCGGATCGCGGCGACCGCGGCCTCGAACTCGGCGGGGGCGTCCGTGGGGCTCCCGGGCGGCGTCGAGGTATCGGTCACCCCTGCAGATTAGGGTTCAGGCACGAGCGTGCCGTCGCGGCACGCCGACCTGTCAGGTGCGCCGTGTTAGACGACGCATCCGTTCTCTCGGAGGTGGCATGGCATCCGGTCAGCAGCGTCGTGCGGGATCCCGCGCCCGTCGCGGTCTCGCGGTCGGGGGCGCCGTCGCGGTCGGCGTCGTCGCCGGAGCCGCGCTGCTCGGCGCCGGAGTGGCCGGTCTCGGCGCGCTCGTCGCGCGCACCGTCGTGACGCCGCCGAAGAAGAAGCCCGACGACGTGCGCATCATCGGCGTCGACGAGGACGCCGGTGAGATCGCGCTCTCCCGCGACCACGAGACCGAGGTCGACGGCCGCTACGGACTCTGGTTCTCGGGCGACACCGGCTACGTGCGCCTCGGCGACGTGGTGTCGCTCGGCGACGATCAGGTCATCCGCCGCATCGAGCGGGTCGTCTTCGGCGACCTGGCCGCGGCGGCGGCGGGACGGTGGAGCGGCTGGTACTACCTGACCCCGCGCGACCTGGGCCACGACTACCGCGACGTGGCGATCGACACCGAGCTCGGGCCGGCGCCGGCGTGGCTGATCCCCGCAGACGGCGATGACGCCCGCAACGGCCGCTGGGCGGTGCTCGTGCACGGCCGCGCCGTCAAGCGCGCGGAGACGCTGCGCGCCGTCGACACCTTCCACGACGCCGGCTACACGGTGCTGGCGATCTCGTACCGCAACGACGGCGACGCCCCGTCGAGCGTCGACGGGCGCTACGCGCTCGGCGACCGGGAATGGGCCGACGTGGATGCGGCTCTCGGCTATGCGGTCGCGAGCGGCGCCCGCGACGTGGTGCTCATGGGCTGGTCGATGGGCGGCGCGACCGTGCTGCAGACCATCACCCGCTCGCCGCGTGCGGATGTGGTGCGCGGCGTCGTGCTCGAGTCGCCAGTGGTCGACTGGACCGACACGATCGACCATCAGGTGGTGACGGTGCGCGGCATGCCGGGCGCCTTCAGCCGGCTGGTGGAGCGCATCCTCGGTTCTCGCGGTTCGCGACCGCTGACCGGGCTGGAGCAGCCCGTCGATCTGGCGCGGCTCAACTTCGTCGACCGCGCGGCCGAGCTGCGGCTGCCGATGCTCGTGCTGCACAGCGACGACGACCAGTTCGTGCCGTCGCGGGCGTCACGCGCGCTGGCCGTCGCGCGGCCGGACATCGTGCGCTACGAGCCCTTCGACACCGCTCAGCACACGCGCCTCTGGAACTACGCCCCCGTGCGCTGGACGAGCGCGCTGCGGGAGTTCCTGGGCTCGCTCGACTGACGTCGCGAACTGGCTCGTGCCGGTCGGCTCTCGCGGGTCAGCTCGCGCGGGTCAGCCAGCGCGCGTAGAGGCCGCCGACCTCATCGACGAGCAGCCCGCCGAGTTCGAGCGGCTGCGCAGCGCCCGTGTCGGAGCCGAAGACCGAGTGGCCTGTCGCGGCGATGCGCGGGCTCGTGCTGAGGCAGATCTCGTCGACCCGACCGGTCGCGAGCACCTGACCGGCCAGCGCCGGCCCGCCCTCGCAGACGATCGAGGTCGCGCCGTGCGCGTGCAGCGCATCCAGGAGGGCGTCAGCGGTCGGGCGTCCCTCGTCGCCGACGGGCACGGGCAGGAAGACGACCTCCGCGGCCGTCATCGTCGCCCGCGCGCGCTCCTCGGCCTCGGCGGGGCCGAGCACCAGCACCGAGGTCGCGTCGCCCTCGCGCGGCGGATGCGCTCCGGTGAGATCCCCGCTGACGGTCGCGACCGCCAGGTGGGAGCGTCGAGGCAGCAGGTAGCCCTCGGCGCGCAGCGTCTGCGCTCCGATCAGCACGGCGTCGGCCTGCGACCGGATGACACGCAGGATCCGCCGATCCGCCGGGTTGCTCAGCGTGTCGGAGGTGCCATCCGAGCCGGTCGCCGAGCCGTCGACGCTGGCGATCAGATTGATGCGGGTCCACGTCGTGCTCGGCGGCGCGTAGAGCGCCGTGATGCGGTCGACGGCGTCGTCCGCCCCGTGGTCGAAGGGCTCGCCGACGACCGGGTGGACGCTGCGGAGGATCACGGTGCGGCGATCGCGGCGCGCACCTGGCGCTTCGCGCGGCCGATCATGCCGACCATGCCGCGCAGACGCAGCGGGCTGACCGCCTCGGTCAGCCCGAGCTCGAAGGGGAAGTCGTCCGGCACCGCGAAGAAGGCGTCGATCGTGAGCCCGTCGAGGCCCTGGGCGAGGATCGAGGCGAAGCCGCGCGTCGTCGGAGCCTCCTGCGGGGCCGTCGCGTGCAGGTGCACGTGACCCGCCTCATCCACCTCGGTGATGATGAAGACGGGCGACTGGCACTCCTCGACCCGTTCGAGCAGCTCGGGGTGATCGGCGAGTCGCTCGGGCAGCGCGGGCAGGTCGCGCGAGAACTCCAGCAGCAGCTGGAGTCGCTCCTGCTTCGTGATCGCGAGGAAGTCGTCGCGGATCTCGGCCAGGGCCGGGGGCAGCTCGGTGGCGCTCATCGAGCGCCGACTCTACTTGACGGGAGCCTCGCCGGGCTCCGTCCCCGTGACGATCGGCACGCGCACGGCGCTGCCCCACTCGGTCCACGAGCCGTCGTAGTTGCGCACGCCCTCGAAGCCGAGCAGGTGGGTGAGCACGAACCAGGTGTGGCTCGACCGCTCGCCGATGCGGCAGTAGGCGATCACGTCGTCGCCCTCGGCCAGGCCGGCGCCGTCGCGGTAGATCGCATCCAGCTCGCCGACCGGCTTGAAGGTGCCGTTCTCGGCGACGGCCTTGCCCCACGGCACGCTCTGGGCGGTGGGGATGTGGCCCGCGCGCAGAGCGCTCTCCTCGGGGTAGGCGGGGGCGGTCGTGCGCTCACCGCTGTACTCCTCGGGCGAGCGCACGTCGATCAGCGGGTTGCCGAAGTGGGCGAGCACGTCCTCCTTGAAGGCGCGCACGGCGCTGTCGTCGCGCTCGACCACCGGGTAGTCGACGGCCTCGCGGACCGTCGGCTCGGTCGTGTACTCGCGGCCCTCGGCCTCCCACTTGGCGCGTCCGCCGTCGAGCAGGCGCACATCCTCGTGGCCGAAGAGGGTGAAGACCCAGAGCGCGTAGGCGGCCCACCAGTTGGTCTTGTCTCCGTAGATGACGACCGTGCTGTCGCGCGAGATGCCCTTGCCGCCGACGAGCGCGGCGAATCCGGCGCCGTCGACGTAGTCGCGGGTCACCGGGTCGTTGAGCTCGGTGTGCCAGTCGACCTTCACCGCGCCGGGGATGTGGCCGGTCTCGTAGAGCAGCACGTCCTCATCCGACTCGACCACGACCAGGCCCTCGTCGCCGAGGTGCTCGGCGAGCCACTCGGTGCTGACGAGACGCTCGGGGTGCGCGTAGCCGGCGAATGCGGGGGAGTCGTCTCGGGCGACGGACATGTCTGGCCTCCTGGGCGTCGAGCGTCGGCACCTGGGTAGACTCGGCGCCGTTCTCGAATCTAGCCAGGCGACTGGCGGCCCGCTGGAGTGCCGTAAGGATTCGCAATCTCGTCTCCGTCTGCGAGGCGTCCGATCCGAGGTGCTTTCCGTGAGCGTCGACACGTCCTTCCCCTCCCTGCGCGACCGCAGCCCGGAGATGACCGGAGCCGAGATCGCCCAGTCGCTGGTGCCGCCGCGGCAGTTCGACGGCGCGACCCTGGAGAGCTACCGCCCCGACCCCGACTACCCCTCGCAGTCGGAGGCCGTCGAGCGCGTGCGCGCATTCGTCGCCAGCTGGGGCCCGCGACAGGGCGGCCTGTTCTCGCGCCGTCGCCGCGGGGCCGAGACCCGCCCGGGCATCTACCTCGACGGCGGCTTCGGCGTCGGCAAGACCCACCTGCTCGCGGCGCTCTGGTCGCTCGCGCCGGGCCGCAAGTACTTCGGCACCTTCATCGAGTACACCGCTCTCGTCGGCGCCCTCGGCTACCAGAACACGGTCAAGACCCTCAGCGGCGCCAGCCTCATCGCGATCGACGAGTTCGAGCTCGACGACCCGGGCGACACGATGATGATGAGTCGTCTGCTGGGCGAGCTCGCCGCCGGCGGTACGCGCATCGCCGCGACCTCGAACACGCCGCCGAACGCGCTCGGCGAGGGCCGCTTCGCCGCCGCCGACTTCCTGCGCGAGATCAGCGCCCTCGCCGACCGCTTCGAGATCGTGCGCATCGACGGCCTCGACTACCGCCGCCGCGAGGTCGAGGGCAACGCCGTCATCCTCGACGACGCCGGAGTGGATGCGGGCCTGACGTCGATCGACGGCGACGTCGCCTCCGACGACTTCACCGGCCTGCTCAAGCACCTCTCCTCGGTGCACCCGTCGCGCTACGTGAAGATGGTGGACGGCCTGCGCGGCATCGGCATCCGCGGCGTGCGCACCCTGACCGACCAATCGGACGCGCTGCGCTTCGTCGCCTTCGTCGATCGGCTCTACGACGCGCAGGTGCGCATCTTCTCGACCGGCACCCCGCTCGACCAGGTGTTCGGCGACGACATGCTCGCCGGCGGGTACCGCAAGAAGTACCTGCGCGCGATCTCGCGTCTCGTCGCGCTCACCGCCGGGCGCGACTGAGCAGGTCCCGGCCCATCAGACGGCGTCAGCCGTCGAGCAGCGCCGGGCCGAGCAGCAGCACGGTTGGCACCACGACGAGCGCCACCGCGCCGACGGTGATGAGGATGCGCACGGCGCTCGGCAGCGGCGCGAGCCCGACCCGGCGCACCCGG
>Ga0256787_1000536_pt1 | contig 10213 bp, 1 predicted proteins | sample MC6MC0938MT_FD_189994 | JGI IMG/M metagenome (GOLD analysis project Ga0256787, IMG submission 189994) | Metatranscriptome of enriched soil aggregate microbial communities from Iowa State University, Ames, United States - MC6-MC0938-MT... | ecosystem: Environmental > Terrestrial > Soil >... | reverse complement strand
TCTTTATCTTTCATTTATAATATACCATCATTACTATTATTTTTATAGTTTTTATTTGTATTATTATTTTCATGTAAATTAATTTAAATCATCGATCTCACTATTTATTTATTTTTTAATTCTATTTGTACTATTAAATTATTGTATTATTAATTTTAATTATTTGTATTATATTGTTAATTATTAAATTGTATATTATATTTTTTATTTATTTTAATTTTTAATTTTAAATTGTTAATTTTTTTTTTTTAATTATATAATATTAATACTTATTAGTTGTGTTGTAAATTTATAATAGTTCTTGTTCGTTGTTATCTCTATCATTATCATTATCATATTATATTTTAAATTTAATTTAAAATAATATTTTTCTATAAAAGATTTCCATACTATCAGATTATCTGGTTTCCTTTTATACTCGCAAGTTGTACGATACATTTTAGTGTTCCTTTGAGCGATTACCCACCCCTATTTGTCCGATATCAATATTGGGTGAACCCTATTTGTATTTTTTTTTCTAGACCGACCGCCAAAACCTCTTTGAACACCAAGAGACTTCTACATCCCCTTTCACAAACTATCATCAAAGTTTTTGCCCCACTGACCTTACTACCACACACAATATCATTGCACTTGTGACACTCCACAACACCATAGTTAGCCTGTAGATTTTTTTTTAAAATTCAATTAATTTTGCTTTTTTTCCTTTTTTTTCCATTTTCTAACCAATCCCAAGGGACATTTTCGATTTTTTCGTAGAGTATAAATTAATAACGCTCATCCTCACCGGATCCAAACTTACAATTCAACACTCTAACTTCACCAAAAACAAAACCCCTTAAAGTTAATATTTATAATTATTATTATTATTATTATTATTAACAAACAACAACAACAACAACAATTTCATCATCAAAAAAAACTCAAATATATATTTTTATATTTAGTCCTGTATATTTAATTCTTTAATTCACATATTTATATATTTATTTTATAATAATAATTTAAATCAATCACACTTATTTAATAATACAAAATGGAAAATAATAATATTAATAATAATAATACTAGTAGTAGTGATATGACTACTCCAAATTCATCACCTGATATTTCTTTACAAGAAATTATTTGTCCAAATGACGATAGACAACAACAATTTAAAAATAATGATATTGCAATTGTTGGTATGGGTTTTAGATTACCAGGTGGATCTAAAAATCCAAATGAACTTTGGAATGGTTTAATGGAAGGTTTTGATGGTATTTCAAGTGTTCCAAAAGATAGATGGAGTAAAAACTTTACTGAATTTGGTTTAACTAAAACTAAACTCGGTGGCTTTTTAAATGATTCAGAATGGAAAACTTTTGATCCATTGTTTTTCGGTATTTCTCCCAAGGAAGCTCCATTCATTGATCCACAACAAAGAATATTATTAACTTGTGCTTGGGAAGCCCTTGAAGATGCTTTTATTCCACCTTCTGAATTAAGAGGTTCCAACACTGGTGTTTTTATTGGTGTATCAAATCAAGATTTCTTAAAGCTCCAATATAAAGATCACAATGATATCTCTCCATATTCATCAACTGGTACAAATAGTTCCATCGTTGCTAATAGAGTTTCCTATTGTTTTGATTTTAGAGGTCCATCATTGGCCATCGATACCGCTTGTAGTAGTTCTTTAGTTTCCGTTTATCTTGCTAGTCAAGCCATTAATCAGGGTGATTGCGATATAGCCCTTTGTGGAGGTGTAAATTATTTAGTTGATCCAACTACTTCTGTTGGTTTTAGTAGTCTTGGTGTTCTTAGTGAAGATGGTCGTTGTAAGCCATTCTCTGATAAAGCCAATGGTTATGTTAGAAGTGAAGGTGCCGGTGTTTTGGTTATTAAATCCTTGAGCAAAGCTATCGATGATGGTGATAGAATCTATGGTGTAATTAAAGGTGGTGCCATGAACGAAGATGGTACATTCAACAAATCATCTCTTACTACACCATCCTCTGAATCACAATCAAATAATATTTTAAAGGCTTTGGAAAGATCAAATCTATCAAAGGATGATATCTATTATGTCGAAGCTCATGGTACTGGTACTGCTGTTGGTGATCCAATTGAAGTATCTGGTATTAGTGGTGCACTCTCTGTAAATGATAATGAATTAAAGATTGGCTCTTTTAAATCAAATATTGGTCATCTTGAAAGTGCTGCCGGTGTTGCTTCTTTAATTAAAGTTTGTTTAATGTTAAAGAATCGTACTCTTGTTCCAACTATTAATTGTTCAACATTAAATCCAAACATTCCATTTGAACAATATAATATCTCTGTAGTAAAAAAACCTGAACTATTTCCAGATGATCGCTTAATTAATATTGGTATAAATTCATTTGGTTATGGTGGTGCAAATTGTCATTTAATTATTCAAGAATTCTTAAATGAATCAAATGATTTAGTTAATAGTAATTCAAATAATGAAACATTTAAATATTTAATTCCTTTTTCAACAAATTCTAAACAATCAATGGATAAATATTTAGATTTAATTAAATCAAATTCAATGTATCATAATAGTATATTATTTGAAGAGTTTGTTAAACATCAAATCATTTCAAAATCACATAACCTTTCAAATCGTACAGTATCTTTATGTTCAAATTGGTCAGATTTTATTAATAATGAAACCAATACTATTGTACGTTCAACTAAACAACTTGATAAATCAAATTCACAATCATCAATTGTATTTGTATTTTGTGGTCAAGGTCCTCAATGGAAAGGTATGGGTTTGGAGTTATACAAGACAGATAATGTATTCAAAGATACTGTTGATAAAGTTGATCAACTACTTAGTCAATACTATGGTTATAGTATCTTTGAAAAACTTTCACAAACTCTAGATAATTCAAATGAAATTCATTCACCAATGTTGGCTCAACCATCTTTATTCCTATTACAAGTAGGTCTTGTAGAACTTTATAAACATTGGGGCATTGTTCCTAGTGTTGTAGTAGGTCATAGCTTTGGTGAAGTTACCTCTGCATATGCCTCTGGTATAATTTCCCTAGAGGTTGCTGTAAAAATTGTATATTATAGAAGTTTATATCAAGCCAAGACTATTGGAAGTGGTAGAATGTTAGTTGTAAATATGTCTAGTTCCAAATGGAATGAAAAATATTCACCATTGTTTCCAACTGTTGAAATTGCTTGTTATAACTCACCAGATTCTATCGTTGTCACCGATGACAATGAAACACTTGATCAAGTAGCCAAACAATTATCAGCTGATGGTGTTTTCAATACTTCACTCAAATCACCATGTTCATTCCATTCAAGACATCAAAAGGTTATCAAACAATCTGTTCTTGAATCCCTAGCTGATATTGAATCAAACAGTGCTGCTAGTATCCCACTCTTTTCAACTGTTGATGGAAATATGCATACTAAACAATATTCCGCCAACTATGTATATAAAAACCTAAGAAAACCAGTGTATTTTGAAAAGGCTATTCAAAATATTTGTAAATATCTCAAAGAGGTTTCTGATAGCCCAATCGTATTTTTAGAAATCGCTCCACATCCAACTTTAAATCCATTGATTGCCAAGAGTATTCCCAAAGGATTAAAGTCTGAACCATTAGTCCTCGGTTCATTAAATAGAACTAAAGATGAATTGAATACATTCAAACTCTCCATTGCCTCAATGTACACTCATGGCATTGAAATAGATTTCACTTATCAACTCTACAGTGCCGTTTTAAATAACAAATCCGTTGTTCAAGATTTCACTAGTAACTATTGGAAAGATATCACCAACATACTTCCAAAGTATCAATGGGATTTAGAGACCTACTGGAATGAATGTCTTGAATCAAAGAGATCTCGTTTAGATGGTCCATCAATCACATTGTTGGGTAATCAATTATCAAGCTACAGTGTACCAACATTTGAAACCATTATCAATGTAAACAAACCTGCTTTTGAACATTTAGTTGATCATAAAGTTAAAGGTAAATCTGTGTTCCCTGGTGCTGGTTATATTGAAATTATTTCTCAATACTTTATTCAATTACAAAAATCAAACAACTCTACCACCGGTAAAGACATTGTCATTGAATCATTAGAGTTTATGAATCCATTTGTTATTGTAGAAGGTGAAAATCAAACTCTTCAATCTATCTTTGAACCAATTGCCAAAGATAAATACAGAGTCAGCTTCTTATTAAAAGATTCAACTAAATCAAAGGATGATTTACCAACATGGACTAAAACTTGTAAAGGTGTTGTTAGTCTTTACCCACACAACACCAATATCTCTACCATTTTTGACACTGATATGGTCTCTTCTGGAAATATTATTGAAAAGTCTAATATCTATAGTCACGTCTCTGCCAAACTTGGTTTACAATATGGTCAAGCTTTCCAAAGAGTTGAATCATTATTTGTTTCATCAAATCACCTCAACTCAGTTGGTATCTTATCAACTAATAATGATAAATCTGTTTTAAATGCCTCCATTCTTGATAATGCTTTTCATGGTATGTTGGGTATGATTGATGATAAACAAGATTACGTTGTTGAATCTATTGAACATCTCGTTATCTCTGTTAACAATCTTCCATTACTTTGTCCAAAAGAACTTAAACTTTTATCTAAAGTATCTTCTAAAAAGGTTTATTCAATTCAAGGTAAAGCTCAATTATTAGCCAATGAAAAGGTTATTGCATCATTTGGTAAAATTACAATTAAATCAATTAGTCAAAAGAAAAGATCAAATGCCAAATTGGTTGATATCAAGGTACCAAACAAAGAAACCTATGCAATTGATTGGCAATCAAAGGATTGTCCAATTCCATCACCATCCAATATAGTTTTGGCACCATTTGTAAATGAAGAATCATTTATTGCTAGTAATATACTCAAGGATCCAATGTTTTGTCAATATTGTTCTGATATATTGTATGAAAATCTTTGTTTAGTTAATTCAGATTTCTCATTAGCTTTAAAGGATTCAAAATCATTCATTGAAACCAACAAAATTAATGTTGAATCTCTTCATCTTGAAAGATTCTTTTCAAGAATATTAGAAATCTTTAGTCTTTATCCACCAAAGGTTGAATCTACTATTACTAGACAAGATGTCTTAAACAAATATCCACAATCATTGGTAGAATTAGATTTAATTGAAAAGGTTGCTAAAGTAATTCCAAAACTTATTTTACTTGGTGATAGTTCTGCTCCACATACTCTCTTTGAAGATGATATCCTTTCTAGATTCTACTCTTCTTCTATTTCCACTTCTTTCTATCTTGATAAAGTTTCATTATTAGTTAAACAAGCCATTAGCTCTATTGCTAATGAAAGACGTGTATTTAAGATTTTAGAAATTGGTGCAGGTACAGGTAGTTTATCATGGAAGGTTTTGGAACAAATCCACAATACATTGGTTAATGCACCCATTAAGGAAGCATTGATTGTAGAATACAACTTTACTGATGTATCTTTAGGTTTCATTCCAAAAGATTTACAAGCCAACATGACTGCAAGATTCCCATTGATCAACTTTAAATTCTCAACATTGGATCTTGAAAAGAATGTATTGGAACAAGGTTACATGGCCAATCATTATGATATTGTTTTAATGGCTTATGTAGTCCATGCTGTATCTGATCTTGATAAAGCTATTTCCAATATTTATAACTTATTATCTTCAAGAGGTTGGTTACTTTTCATTGAGCCTAAATCTGATGTTGTATTCTCTGATGCTGTATTTGGTTGTTTCTCACAATGGTATCAATTTAATGATTCTCTTCGTACCAATCATTGTAGTATTACACCAAACAAATGGAATGAAACATTAGTCAAACATGGATTTAATAATACTAAATGTATTGCTGGTGATTCATTTGATCAATCACATACATTTATTATTCATTCTCAAAAGCAATCTATCAGTGAAACCATTCCAACCAGTAATCTATTTGAAAAAGTATTGATTGTTATGGATAAAACTCAAGCTCAAAGATTACAAACTCATAGCAACTCTCAAAAGTTATTGAAATGGATGAGAGATATCTCTACATTATTCCCAAAGGTTGAAATGATTGATACAACTAGTTTCACTGAAGAGGTACATTTAGCTCAACAAAAGATTCAAGATTGCTCACATATCTTACATTTAGTAGGTATTGATACTCTCAACTCCAACTACAAGTCTTGTAATGTAGAGTTGGTTAAACTCATTGAAACCCTCTCACTTTTGAAATCAAAAGCCAAATTGTTAATTGTCACCAAACAAGCTCAAAAGAGTCCAAGAAACTATATCAACTCTTCATTTATTGGTATCTTTAGAACTGCTCAAAATGAACATCCAAATCTCGATATGTATTCATTTGATATTGATTGTGAAGAAAACACCAGTGTTAATACTTTATTCAACATTGGTCATATGGTCCCTGCCAAGTGTGTCACTGATAAGGAATTCATTTTGAAAAAGAATATCTCTTTTGTTCCAAGATACTTTAGATATGCTCTTCCATTGACAAACAATACATTTGCCAATGATGATCAAGTATTTTGTAATGCCAATGCTAGTCTTAATTTCAAATATCAATATAAACCTAATCCATCAGCCAACAATGTTGTCATTAGAGTTATGGCAGTTGGTATTAACTTTAAAGATCACTTGTTCTTTAAAGGTCAACTCCCACAAGATATCTTTAGAAAAGGTGATATCCATCATCCACCCTTTGGTTTAGAATGCTCTGGTATCATTGAAAGTGTTGGCGAAAACGTTAGTGAATTTAAAGTTGGTGATCAAGTATTAGGTTTTGCTAGACATTCTCTTGGTTCACATGTTGAAACTAGTAAAGATTTGATTATCAAGAAACCAGATAACATTAGTTTTACTGATGCTGCTTCTATTCCAGTTGTTTATTGTACTGCTTATTACAGTTTATTCAAAGTAGGTCATTTAGATGCTGCCAGTGAATCTGTTCTTATCCATTCTGCCACCGGTGGTGTTGGTTTAGCTTCATTGAATTTATTAAAATCCAACGGATGTTCTCAAGTTTATTGTACTGTTGGATCACAAGAAAAACAACAATACTTGGAATCCACTTATACTAACAGTAATATCATTAAAGGTATCTATAGTACTAGAGACCATTTAGAATTCTCTCATAGTCTTGAACATAAAGTTGACTGTGTATTAAATACATTGGCTGGTGATGCAATTAATTCCAATTTCCATTGTCTTAAATCATTTGGTAGATTATTAGATCTCTCAGTAACCCATATCTATGCCAATGAACCAATTGGTTTGGGTAACTTTAAGAGAGATATTCTCTACAGTACCATTGATTTAGAAAGAATGATTGATGAAAAACCAGTTTTACTCAAAAATATGTTACAATCCATTGTATCTGATATCTCTTCTGGTACATTAGATTTAATTCCAGTAAAGTCATTCAATGTTGGTGAAACTAAACAAGCCATTGACTATCTCTCTGAAAGAAAACATATTGGTAAAGTTGTAGTTGATTGCTCAGATATCTTTAAAGTTTGTCCAAAACCAAAGAATGTTGGTATACCAAAACCTGTATATAAACTAGATATTGGTGCATGTGCTTTGATCACTGGTCAATCTGGTCTCTCTATTCCTTTGATTAAATGGATTTTAACTCACTCAACTGAAACTACTGATATCATTGTAGCTTCAATCTCTTCCATGAAACCAGCATTGAAAGCTTTGGTTGAAGAATACAAGAACAAGATCCACTTTATCAAAGTAGATATCTCACATCTTGATTTATTTATCTCTGCAATCAAGAATCTTAATAACTCTATTCCAGCCATCTCTTCTGTATTCCATTTGGCTGCTGTATATGACGATGTACCAATGTCTCAAGTAAACATTGACAATATTAACAATGTTCATAATCCAAAAGCCAACGGTGCTCTCAATCTTCATAGAATGAGTATTACTCTTGGTTGGAGATTAAAGAACTTTATTCTCTTTTCATCAATTACTGGTTTAACTGGTTACAATGATCAATGTGCTTACAACTCTGCCAATTGTATCTTGGATTCCTTGGCTCACTTTAGAAAGTGCTCTGGTCTATCTGCATTTGTTTTCAACTTGGGTCCAATGAAAGGTGAAGGTAAAGTCTCTTCAAACAAAGCCATAAAGACTCTTTTCAAAAACAGAGGTCTCCCATCATTAAGTTTAATGAAACTCTTTGGTGCATTGGAGTCAGTTATCAATAACAAAGATATTCCATCCCAATTAATGATTAGTCCAATCAACTTTAATGACTATTTATTAAACTTTTCATCAATGAAAGTTAAAATGTCACATCTCTTTACTCCAAGTGCCAATCAACTTTTAGAAGCCAACAATAGTCTCTCTTCATCTTCATCATCAGGTTTCACTGTTGAATCATTAAACAAGATGGTTATTAGTAAAGTATCTGAACTATTGTCAATCTCTGAAGCAAAGATTCAACCAGATCATAAACTTAAAGAATATGGTTTAGATTCTTTGTTAACTGTTCAATTAAAATCATGGATTGATAAAGAGTTTGAAAAGAATCTCTTTTCTCATATTCAATTAGCCAGTATTACTGTTAATTCTTTAGTTGAAAAAGTATTATCTAAAAAGAGTGTTGGTGATTCTACTGCTGTTAAAGGAGAAGAACAAGTTATTTCAACTACTCCAATTAAAGAATCTATTCCAATTATTATTAAATCAAATGAACCAGTTTCTATTAGCTCAGTTGAAATGTCTCCACTTATTTGTCCAACTGCAGTTCTTCCAATCTCACCAAGAGAAGCTAGTTCAACCTCAACTCCTAAATTACCAAAGTTTATCAACAAATTAAATATGAACTTTTTAGAATCATCACCATCCACTGTTAGTTCAACTATGTCTACACCATCTCTTCTTTCAACCACTCCAAGAACTAATTTAACACCTAGATTCTCTAATTCACCAAGAACTCCATCAGGTTCTTATCAATCAATGAATAGTCCTCATTCATCCACTCTTGTAACTCCACACATCAACAAGAATCCATATATCCTTGGTATTGGTACTGCTGTTCCAGATAAAGCATTGTCTCAAGAGAAACTCTCTGAATTTATTTCCAAAGACTTTTCAGATGAACCTCAAATTCAAGAAAGAGTTAGAAAGATCTTTAATCAATCTCAAATTAATACACGTCATTTAGTTAGAGATTACACTCTTCCCGAGAACTCTATTAAACTCAGATCCAAAGAAACTATTACCGATGTCAATGATGTATTCAAGAAACATGCCCCTGCTCTCTCCAAGAAAGCCTGTAAGAAGGCACTCAAAGATTGGGGTGGCGACATTGAAGACATCACTCACGTTATGTCTGTCTCTTCCACTGGTATCGTTGTCCCAGATATCAACTTTAAACTCATTGAAGCCCTCGGTCTTGACAAAGATGTCGAAAGAATTAGTCTTAACTTTATGGGCTGTCTTGCTGGTCTTTCTAGTCTTAGAGTTGCCTCTGCCATTGCAGCACAAAGCCCTAAACATCGTATCCTCGTCGTATGTACAGAACTCTGTTCCATTCATTTCTCAACCACAGAAGGTACAGATCAAATTGTAGCTAGCTCTATCTTTGCCGATGGTTCTGCAGCCTATGTTGTAGGTATGCAACCAACCATCAACGAAAGACCATTATTTGAAGTTCTCTCATCCATCAATCGTTCAGTACCCAAAACTGAGCCAGCCATGACATGGGATCTCACAACCCAAGGATGGGATCTCGGTCTCGATGCCTCTATCCCCCATGTCATCGGTAGTGGTGTTGACGCCTTTGTCAAAGACCTCATGGCCAAAGCCAAACACCAAACCTCTAATGTCTCTGCCAAAGAATGTGAATTCCTTCTCCATACTGGTGGCAAATCCATCATCATGAACATTGAGAATAGTTTAGGTCTCGATAACAAACAAACTCGTTACACATGGGATATCTATAAATCCTATGGTAACATGTCCAGTGCCTCTGTAATCTTTGTTATGGACCATGCTAGAAAACAACATGATCTCCCTCCCTACTCCGTCTCCCTTGCCTTTGGCCCAGGCTTAGCCTTTGAAGGTTGTGTATTAAAAAATATTGTATAAATAAATTTTAAAAAAAATATTTTGAAAAAAGAAAATTCTCGCTCTTTGGGTCCCAATTTTTCGGGT
>Ga0256787_1000529_pt1 | contig 10265 bp, 1 predicted proteins | sample MC6MC0938MT_FD_189994 | JGI IMG/M metagenome (GOLD analysis project Ga0256787, IMG submission 189994) | Metatranscriptome of enriched soil aggregate microbial communities from Iowa State University, Ames, United States - MC6-MC0938-MT... | ecosystem: Environmental > Terrestrial > Soil >... | reverse complement strand
TATTCTTATTGTAAATGATAAAATGTTCTTCAAGATACTTTTCTTTGAGTAATAGAGACGAGTGTTCCATTATGACATTTATATTTGGATAGTGATGGAGTTGAAGAAACTAATGGAGTTGTTGGATTACTACTAATAGAGGATGATGATGAAACATTTGTACTACTAACAACACTCGTGTTACTAACACCAACACTACTGTTAGTATTAATAGTTTGATTATCTTTCAAATAAGATTTTGAAATTTCAAGTTGAAGATTTCTAAGTGAATTCAAATCATCTCTCTTTTCAGGGAAATAACTAAGGAATTCTTCTAAACTATTGATAGATAAATTTAAAATTGATAATGTTTGATCTAGTTTTGAATTATAATACATATTAACTATACTATTATCTTGATTAATCTTATTATTATTATTATTATTATCATTACTATCATTATTATTATTGTTATTATTATTATTATTATTATTGTTATCAATTTCAGATGATTCATCTATAGTAGTAATTTGAATACTAGTACCACTACTACCACTACTACTACTAGTACTACCACTAATACCACTACTAATATTATTTTGTTGTTGATATAATTTCAAATAATATTTAAATACACCATGTTTGAATAATGAACAATACAAGAGAGTAGCTAATTGTGAAGGTAATTGACCAACTTGTTTCTTTAGACCATAGAGTACTAATTCATTTGTTAGATGATAGAGATCAAATAATAGTTTTTGATATAATACAGCAATACTATTGTTATTATTCTTTGATTCTAAAATATCTTTAAGATTTTCTAATTGATTAACTTCATCAAAACTGAGTTTAAAGTTACTACTACTACCACTACTACCCGTAGTATTCCAAATTGATTCAGTATTATTGATTAAAGATAAAACAGATGATGATCCATTTAATGTTGTTGTATTACCACCACTACTACTAATAGAACCACCACCACTATTTAAACTAGATTGATAGACATTGAACCAAAACTTTTTAAATTTACGTAAGAATTTAGTAACAAGTTGTTCAATGTTTCTGTAATGATAACCACCTTTGAGACCTGATGAAGCAGAGAATGAGGTGAGTTGACCAGTAGTCAAACGTAATGATACAACATATTTTTCAGACAATCTATTCTTATTGTAAATGATAAAATGTTCTTCAAGATACTTTTCTTTGAGTAATAGAGACGAGTGTTCCATTATGACATTTATATTTGGATATACTTTAATGATACCAACACTTGATTTATCAGATAATCTTTCATTGTCATTGAAAACGATTGTAAAGAATTTTGAACTTTCTTTAACAACATAACAAAGTTGAGATTCAAAATTATTATGAATAACCAATTCTTTGCAAGGTGGACCGCCATCACTACCACCATCAAACTCAATATCAAATTTCTTTATACTTGATAAAGATTTAATTGTATTTGAAGATGTCATTGTATTTGGATCTGATGATTTCTTTAAATTTGATTCTCTATTTTCTTTTTTACTTACTACAATTTCAGCATTTGTTGAATCATCAGTTGACGATGATGGTGGAGTATTGATTAATTCTTTTTCCTTTTCTTTTTCTTTTTCTTTCAAGATGATTTTACCTTTGAATACAAGGTTTTGATCAGATAGACTAAGTTGTGGATATCTACATGTGGCACTAAGGTTAATTACTTGTTGATAATCTCTAATTAATCTACAATTTAAAAAGATTTTAACTTCTTTTTGTTGAACAAAGTTGGCAATGTCTGTAGGGGATGGAGATGATGATGGAGCAGCTGAATGGAAATAAACAAATACTTTTACTTGACTGTTGGGTTCTACATACAATGTATTGAATTGACGTAAATAGGATCTTGATAAAGAGAAACATACTTCAGTGGAATCAGTTGGCAATAAACTTGTACTCAACATGAAATCCAATGGCATCGATGAGGAATTGGATACAATGAATGAACGATCAGTGTATGTAATACCATAATATACGTCACCGAGATTAATAGAAGGAGTTGGAGTTTGTTTACCTTCAACCATAACACTGAAATGACTGTTTTGTTTAACAACGACATCCAATGTAATTTGAATGGTTTTCAAATCTGATGGATTATTTTTGTTTTCAATGATAAGGTAACTTGAATACATATCAATCTTTTTAGTACTGAATGTCAAGGTGATTGTATGTCTACCGTGTGACTCTATCTTACCACCATTTCTACTGATATTTAACCATGCATCATCTTGATCAGCTCTAATGGAATATATAGAGTATTCAACTGCCTTGTTAAACGGATTCTCCAATGTAATCTCCCATGGATATGTACCAGATGAGAACTCTTGTTGACTAAGATGAATTTCATAACAATTTTTAATCTTACTAATTGGTGTACATCCTTTTAATGTAAGTTTAGGTAATCCAACAATTGTTAAATTGGTACTATCTTGAGTTTGTTGTTGTTGTTGATCAACACCAATTGTAATTGAATCTTTTTGAGAAACAAGTGAATTTGGTGTATTAATTAATAAACTATTATTGTTATTACTGCTATTAGTACTTGTTAATAATGCTGATGAAGGTAATGATAATGATTCTTTAATAGTTGGAGTATTTAAATTATTATTTGAAGATATGATAATTGGAGTTAATACTGAATCATTTGTAGGGGTTGAAGTATTGCCACTGCTGTTATTAACCATGATTGGAGTTGAAACTAAATTGTTTGGTGTATTGTTACCTGTACCAGTTGTTGATCCACTACCACTACTAACAGTACCATCCTTTTGAACATTATCTTTTTCTTTAATTGTTGGATTATTGTTGGTTGGTGATGTTGCAGTTTTATAATTTGATATAATGTTGATATTTAATTTCTGTGGTTCACTTTGACATTCAAGAGAATTGAATAACAATGATAATGAAGAAGAGGGTGGAATGTCTTCTAAATGATCTTCTGGGACGTTAATGAGGACATTGATACTCATCACTTCATTGGGTGGAATCTCACCACCTTCTTCAGGATCGAGTTGAACACGACCTTGGAAAATTGAGTTTTGTGGAATGATTTTGTCAACTTTGAATTTCAATGGATAGTGAGTAGAGGTGTTTTTGATCTTGAATGAATCGGTTAATTGAACTTGAGGTACTTGTTCCTCGCCTTCTTTGTTGGTGATACGAGACATCACGTTGAAATTCAAACGATTGACAGACAAACTGAATGAATTACCGGGTAAGATAGTACCACGAAGAGGGATATTCTCCACAGGGTAGAGATTAGTGTTGAGTATGATTTTACCAAATGTCACAACATCATCGTATCTTTCAGTGAGACGGGAATCTGCACGAGGTTTAGCACGAATTCTAACTTCAATCAACTCGGATGGACGAAGAGTGAATGATGGAATAGGGGTATTGGATGCCTTGTGTACCAATTCTACTTGAAGTAATTGATCAAATTGACTCAACAACTCTACCTCTGAATTGATCTTTAGTGTCTTGTTTGATGTATTTTCAATGGTGAACCAATCATCTTGAGACGATGGTGGTTGATTGATTAGTGGTGGATGGTAGATAGTAGGCAACACAAATTCACCAGTCTGTTCAAATAATCTACCAAACGATAATACACGGAGTGTATGATAAAGATTAACAGTTAAATCCATATTGTTGAATTGATTATGAACATTTTCAAACAAGAATGGTAAAGACAATGCACCAGCAGTGAATCTTTCAATTTTAGTTGGATCAATTCCAATTAAAATCTGCTTGGATTCCAATGATTGGATTTGGAATTCAATTGGTTGATCAAGTATAATTGGTTCAATTGAATCATTTGTATTATCACCACTATCATCACTACCACCTGTACTTGATTTAATTTGAACAATCTCTTTAGCAAAAGAGGTACTGGAGGATAGTAAGTAGTTAGTTGAATGAGATGGTGGATAGATTCTATTTGATGAAGAGGATGGTGAAGTCACTGAAGAAGATAAAGAAATGTTACCACTACTGCCACTGCTGCCACTGGTTGAGGGGTTGAGTATGATTCTAACAGATTTGGAGGGTAATGAGGACATTCTGAGGGATAGAGGGATCTCTGAAAGATTCTTGATCTCGATAGGGATGAATACCTCTTTCCAACTGTTTTCGTAACCTATTCTACCAATGTCTATGGTCTTTTCGGTTGAAAGACGACCGATGGACATACAATAGGAACCACTGATACTGACTAGCTTGCAGATGTGGGTTTTACCTTCACCCGGTGCAATTGGGTAGTGAGTAGAGTCTGATCGTTCGAAAACAAGTGTTCCTTGGAACTTGACTTTACGACCCTTGAGTAACGAGGTCTTTTGTTTGGGTGTGATGATAGAGTCGGGGTCAGGGGGATGAGGGTAGATGATCACCTTTTGATCGCTGGAAAGGATGAATGGCTTGCCACAGAGTCTCATTGATTTACGTTTGTCGTTGGTGATTGTCAAGAGATCCTCTTTGGTAGGCTCATGGAGGAAGAGGTAGAGGTTGATATTGGATTTAGGGTAGATTCTAATATCATGTTTCAAGTAGTTCTTGACAGTGAATTGGTTCAATTGGTAGAGATACTGGCTAGAGTTGACAGTATTATTGTCAAACTGCTGGTTAGGCGAGATGGTGAACGAGAGTGACTGTTTCTTGTCCTCTTCTAAAGCATTCCAGGTTAATGGGTTAACATAGATGTCGTCAAATCTCAAGAAATCACAACTATTAGAGTCAATGGGGAGGTTGGTCAACAACGACTCATCATCCACGAGTAAACGGATATTGATTTCGATCTTTTGGCCAGTGCAATTGAGATTAGTGACCAGGATACGCTCTTCATAGAGACCATAGACTGATGCCATCAACGAGAATGTGATTTTCTCTTTAGATAATGCATGGTTGACTTCACTACCCTCGAGATTACCCTTCTCTTTAGAGAGCTTGAGGTTCTTGGAGTGGGCAATACTGTACTCGACTGGCAATAATGTGGTGAGATTACTGATTGTGAATCCACTGGAGATCATCTCACCCAACTTTCTCGTAGAGCCAAGATCAATCAAGTTTTTAGCGACACGGAGAATACTCTTACCGACGATCGATGTGAACTTGATGGTGTTTTCGTAGAGTAGATTGTGGTCTGTATCAGATACCTTGACACGAATACCTCCAACCAACTCACGACAATGTCCATCGACAAAGTTCTCTGTGGTCATGCTGGGTTTGAGACATATGTACACTACAGTCTTTTCATAACCATTAAGATAAAGATTGTCAGCTGTCTTACTATACTTTTCATCGGTGAATATAAACACCTGCATAGAAAGATTACTCTTCATAGAGATATACAAACTCTTGTGAGAGAAATTATCGAGTTTGAATGGAACAACTTTAGAGAACCTCTTTGATTTATCATAATAACAATTACCGAAATCCAGTGTCTGTGAATTTGGTAAATCTGGGAACAAGACATACTGCGGTGGTCTTGGAATCAATGTGACTGGCACACTGATCTCTACATTACTATGACTAGATTTAATGATCATAGTATGTGTCTGCTTACCTGGTACCTGTGATTGACAAACAACTTCAATATTCTTTTTACCATATGGTTCCATAACACCAACCTTTTCTTTAATTGTTAATATAGTATTTGTAGGATTAGTTGATGTATTAACTTTAGTTGATGATGTAGCTGATATAGATGATGTTGTAGAGGATGGTTTAATAATTATATCATAAGGTACTTTCTGACCTGTATGATTAGTTAGTTGGAATCTAAATGGTATGTCTTCGTATATTCTAACTTCACCTAAATCAATTTTAGTTGGATTGACTGTAAGGATAGTTGGTTGTTTAGCTTGTGTTGGAATTGGTTTAACTAATGATGTATTACCAAGTAATGATGATGAGGGTATAGGTGGTGGTGGTGACATAAGATTGTTGTTGTTGGTTGATGATGGTGATGACTTCTTGTTATTGTTGTTGTTTGGTGAGAATGGTGATATACTATTGAAATGGTTATTACCACTACTATTAAACAAGTCAACAGTGTTGTTGTTATTCAATGTTACGTTTTGTCTGTAAGTCTCTTCATCAAAACATACGGTAGCGGTGTAGTTTATCTTTTTAGTGACATCAATGTTCTTTGATTCGTAAATTAGGATAGATCCTGTGCCTTCTTCTTTACCATACCATTGTCTTTTACCTGGTTTAGGGATGGGTGAAAAACATACCAAGACATTCTGTATTCCTCCTCCCTCGACTTCAAATGTAATAGAGTTATCACCAATCTTGCAAAACTGTTTCTTTTCTTCTTTGACTGGTATAGTTGCAACGGGTGTAGATGTACCCTCATTAATGGTACTATCTTCATTCTCATTAATCAATTTCAAACTATTAGCAGCATTTAATATAGTGTCACTGGATGGACTGGTGGTGTTGGTGATTTGAGTTGGGGAAGTAGCCCTACTGACAGGATTGGGTGTGATGGAACCCATGTTACGGAGTTTCTCGATTTGCATGTTAATCTTTAATGCTTTCTCATGTTGTCCTTTTCTTCTACAGATCTTGAGTTTACGTTCCAAGAGATCTATCTCTACTTCGGTTTCTTTGGAGATACTAAATGCTGATTTCTCTTCGAGTTTGAAGAATAGTTTGTTTAGACATGTCTCAAAGGACGATGGAGAGTCATCGATGATCTTAAAGATACGGTTCTGGTTACTGGTGTTGGTGAGAGTGATACGCTTGGTGAATGATTTACCCTTGATCATACACAAACCGAAATCAATATCTAGCGTATTAAGGAAAAAGTGACGAGGCTTCTTTACGTTAGCCTTGATGTGTACGATTTGGTTGTTGGCTGAATCGTATACATTCTCAATCACCAATTTCTCATCAAACACGCCAGAGAAGGTAGGTTTAAATACAAATTGTACTTCACGTTTACGATAAGGACGTACAATACCCATACGATCGACATTGACAATACTCAGATTGCCACTAGTGATTGAACCAGATTTCTTGATCCTGTATATAAGCGGCACCTGCGACAGATTATTGATCACCAATGACTTGGTACGATAATCGTATTGCACAATATTACCGAAATTGATATTCCTCTGTGCTAGATCCATAATTGATTTGCATACTTTGGTATTTATTGATAGTTCACGGACTGGTGAATCAACAATATCAATGCCATTTACCTTCTGTAATGATATGAATAACTTTGCTTCCATATTCTTTAATTTACTTCCTAACCAAGGTCTCTTTTTATCATTTACCACACATATCATATAGATTGTAACTTCACTCTTTACCGGTATTGTTATTGTATCCAATGATCTCAATCTACCAGACTGAACCAATTGATCAAGTTTTTTAAATTTATCAATTTGTGTAGAAATATAACTATTCTCACTCTCTGCATCTGTAAACAATGGTATATCATTTTCTTCAAAACTATTTATAAATTGTAATATTGATGATGTTGTACCTGTAGTAGTTGTAGTAATTGATGATCCATCTACACCTGATGAAGATGATAATGATATATTTCTATTACCACCTTTATTAATACTATTATCATCTTGTTGTTGTTGTTGTTGTTGATCTTGAGTATTATTATTATTATTATCTTCATCATTTGTATCAAAACTATTATTAATATCTCTACCTGTACCTGTATTACTACTATTACCAGTATTACTACTACTATTATTATTATTATTTGATGTATCAAAAGATGGTGAATTTGCTCTTGAATTTGCTCTTGAATTTTGAGTAGATGGTGGTTGTTGAGTTGGTTGTTGAGATGATGATGATGATTGTTGATTTGGTGTTGTTGAAGTTGAACTATCTTTTTCAGTTGATTGTTGTTTATCATTATTAGTAGGAGTACTACTGGTGGTTGATTTATCTTTTTTAGTTTTTGGTAAAGCTAAATCTAAATATTGACTGTTTGTATTATTCTTTGCAATTGATTCAACTTCTTCACCTTCGAAAAACTTTGATATGTATTCTTGAAGTGAATTTTGTTTTGTATTTTTGGAATCTGATAGATTACTTGATCCTACACCGGTGGAACTAGAGTTATTTAAGCCACCACTACCACGACCAATGGGGTTATCGCATTCTTGATAGAGTTTGATTTCGTCGGGGAGAGAAGTACTGAGATTGAGTTCCAGTGTGCCTTTACTGATGTTTTTGATGTTGAATGTACGTACGGAAGAGCAGTTGACAATGACTTCACCGAAATCAATGTTGTTACGGTTGAGTGGCATCTCGAGATGATAGTATTTCGAGTGTACGTTGACACTGTGTTCGTCGAGATTGTTGGCACGGATCTCGAGAAACTGTTGATCGTTGTTGGGACACTTGACATTGACAAATGTGATTTGTTTACGGTAATCTGGATTATTCTTTCTTGGCAAAAAGTCGAGTTGGAGATCATAAGATTGTTTAGGCGCTATGACAAACGACAGCGGAGTAAGTGAGATGACCTTGGACTGATAACGGACTTGAAGGGAGGCAGGGAGATCAGACAGATTGTGTAGATGGATGTTCTTTGTCTTGAGATTACCGACGGTACAATCACCGAGATTGATCTCGGTGGGTACTTTGACAGCCGACAAACACACCCTTGATGCGACCTTAATGGTTTTGTTTTTTTGCTTGCTAAGGGTACTCTTTAACAAACTTTTACCATACTTTAAAATGATTCTAAAGTTCTTTGGTGTCAATCTATAGTTTTTAGAGTCTGCTAGAGGGAACAATGTCTTTGGACAATATCTAACCTGTATAACACGTTCACTACCTGGATTAAGAGTAAGTTCATCAATTTGTTCTTTTATATCACTAACATTGGTCAAATCATGATGATGATGATTATGATTCATTTTAGTATCATCATATTCATTTGATCTATGTTCACCAATCATTAATCCTCTTTCCAATGCCTTTAAATCAACATCCTCTTCATGAAAATGAAATGTAAATTCATCATCATTTAAATCACTACTAAAATTAATATCAACTGGATCTTCAGATATATTTTTAATTGTAAATTTTTGATAACTTGCTACATCTGTATAACAATCTCCAAATTCAATTAAATTATTACTAACTTGTAATAATTCAATTTGTTGTTCAGCAGATACAGATGAATGAATCATAATTATTTCATTATTATTTGAATCATTTTTGTTTTCTAATTTAAATTTATATGTAAATTGACCAATTGAATTTGGTTGATAGGTTAAACGCATTGTCATTGATGAATAACTTTGAACTACTTGATTATCAATTGATAGAGGGAACCCTGTTGCATAATCTGTAAATTGAAAGAAATTTATAACCTTTTCTTTACAATAGATTGAAAATCTAAGTGGCATTTCACATTTATTCCATATGGTGATATCTTTTACATATGATGACCCAGCTATACAATCATCAAAGATTAATTCATTGACATCGACTTTAAGTATTGATTTACAAATTCTTGAAAATACATCGACAACCACATCTTTTTGAGAGGGGTCCAAAGGGGGTTCTAATGAGTCCAATAGCGATTCGGCATGTAAATAGATTTTACCTTTAACTTGAAAGTAATTGAATCTGTCTTGACCACCCCTATGATCATCATCTTCGTCATCCATCATGTCTTCGTCTTGTTGTATACAACTGTTTTGTTCATCTTGTGTGCCTGTCTTGTTTTTTGATTTGTTATCTTTGTTGCTGTTTAATAGATATGGTCGGAAACTGATGACAATGTTTTTCGTTTCTTTGGGTGCTAGTGTTACAGAGTTGATGAGATTGACCTCGTTAAACAATTGATTATAATCATCATCCTGTATAGGTGTTTCATCAGAATCATCTTGCATATTCTCATTGTTTAATTGAAATGCAATTTGTTTTAAATCTGATGTTAAATTTACCTGTAAAGGATAATCTACTGTATTGATAAGTTTAAAATTTTTCAATACATAAGTTTCCTTATAAACTACTTCATTTAATTCTAATCTAGATCCATTTAAACTAGTTTTAATAATTGGTAATAATAATGGTGTTGTTATATTTGTTGTAGTTGGACTATTACTATTACTACTAATATTACTATTATTATTATCCATTATTAAATCTTTAATAATAATAGTAGTAGTTTATATTAACTACTAATACTATGAATTAATGTATATCTGTGTATTAATAATATAAAGATATTATATTTGTGTTGTTGTTGCTTG
>Ga0256787_1000528_pt1 | contig 10270 bp, 9 predicted proteins | sample MC6MC0938MT_FD_189994 | JGI IMG/M metagenome (GOLD analysis project Ga0256787, IMG submission 189994) | Metatranscriptome of enriched soil aggregate microbial communities from Iowa State University, Ames, United States - MC6-MC0938-MT... | ecosystem: Environmental > Terrestrial > Soil >... | reverse complement strand
GTTTTATTAAAAGCAGATTTAACCTAACAATTTCCGATAATGTGTTAGAAAAAAGTTTAAATTTGTTATCAGGTGAAAAATGTCATTTAAAAAATGAAGCGTACATCAGATATACAGATAGTTTTGGTAGAAGATGATCGTGTGATCAGGGATAGCTTTCAGTTCTTATTGAATGAAGAGGAAGGCTATGCAGTAACGGGTGCATTTGCCAATGCCGAAGATGCCATAAAATCTGTAGCCACGCTGGATCCTGATGTTGTATTACTGGACATCCAGTTGCCGGGTATCTCGGGCTTACAGGCCCTGCCTAAAATTAAGGCATTGGTACCTGATGCCGCAGTGATCATATTATCGGTAAACGAACACCAGGATACGGTATTCGAAGCCCTGTCCAAAGGTGCAGCCGGATACCTGACTAAAAATACACCACCGCAGAAGATACTGGAGGCCGTCAATGAAGTGATGCTGGGCGGAGGCCCGATGAGTGCACATATTGCCAAAATGGTCGTTAATTCCTTCCAGAGAAGCAGCGAATCACCTTTGACCCGGAGAGAAACCGAAATCCTGGAGCAGATAGCCGCCGGAAAAACAAGAGGAAAAATAGCCGATGAATTTTTCATTGACCTGGAAACCGTGAAGTCTCATTTGAAGAACATTTATGCCAAGCTGGATGTTCATTCAAAAGCAGATGCCATCAAAACGGCCCGGATCAATAAATTTATATAAACCGAAATAACCCAAACCATGGAACAGTACAGCTATTGTCACCACCAGGTAATGCTTGAACTTGTTTCTTTTATCAAACCACTTCAACGCATTGTGTAATGAAGAAATTTTTATTGCTCACTATTCAGGCAGCGCTGGTATTTACGACAGGAACGCTTTCTGCTCATGAAGGCCATGTAAGCTCCGGTAATTCCCTTCAATTTGTGCCTAACCTGGGCCAATGGGCGCATCCTTTCTTGTATAAAGGGATATCACCGAATGCAGATATTTACCTGGAAAAGAGCGGGCTGAAGATACTTGTCGGTCATCCCAAGAACCATGAACTGTTTAAAGCATACAAAGACGGGAAACATGAGGAATCCCCTTTATTTTCTTTTCACGCTTATAAAATAAACTGGGTGAATGGTAACCCGGATGCACAGACGGTACCGGGAAGTGCCCGTGCAGATAAAGTAAATTATTTTTTAGGAAATGATCCGCAGCGTTGGAAGTCTGATGTGTCCTCCTATGGTAATGTAACTTATAAAGAAGTTTACCCGGGCACCGATTTCTTTTTTTATACAGGAGGTTCCGGACTCAAATATGATATCATACTCAAGCCTAATGCGGATCCTGCGAAAGTAGCCCTGGAATATGAGGGACTTAACGGGATGCGGGTAGAAAAAGGCAACCTGATACTGATGACTTCGGTAGGAGAAATTGTAGAACAAAAGCCCTATGCCTACCAATACAAAGACGGGGCAAAAGTGGAAGTGAAATGTTCCTATCGCCTGGACGGTAACGTGCTTAAATTCGACCTGAAAGGTTATGATAAAAATAGTGAACTGGTAATTGATCCGCAGATCGTATTTGCCTCCTTAACCGGCTCTGTCGCCGACAACTGGGGCTTTACTGCCACTTATGATAGCCAGGGTAACTTATATGCGGGCGGAATCGCGTTGGGCGCAGGTTACCCGCTTTCTACTGGCGCCCTGCAAGGGAGCTATGGGGGCGGTAATGCGAATGGAAGCTTCGGGATTGCTTGTGATATCGCCGTTTCAAAATTTAATGCCATTGGTAACACATTGCTGTACTCTACTTACATCGGGGGCAGCGGTAATGAAATGCCGCACAGCCTGGTGGTTGATGCCAACAATAACCTGGTGATTGCCGGTAAAAGTATGTCTGCCAACTACCCTACACTCGGTACCAGTTATAGCCCTGCACATAATGGTGGTTTTGATATCGTATTAACCAAACTGAATGCAGGCGGTACGGCGCTTATCGGCTCAACTTATGTAGGCGGTTCCGGTGATGATGGGGTGAATATAAGTGCAGCCTTTGCTGCTCAAAGTTCCTTAAAACATAACTACGGTGATGATGCGCGGAGTGAAGTGATTGTAGATAAGCTAGGCAATATTTACCTGGCGGGGAATACGCGGTCTACTAACTTTCCGGTTACCTCTACAGCTTTAAAATCCAGTATCGGTGGTACCCAGGATGGGGTTTACCTGAAATTTAATGCGAACCTGTCCACGATGCTTTATGGAACCTATATCGGTGGTTCTGCGGCCGATGGGGCCTACAGTATTGCCCTGGATACCTCAGAAACCAAAGTATATATTACCGGAGGTACGGAAAGTAATGATTTTCATACGTCATCGCTGTCCGGCGCTTACCAGGCCACAAAGCCCGGTGCGATTGACGGCTTTATTATGCGCTTCAACAATACAAATAATACCTTGATCCGAAGTACTTATATCGGGACTACTGCTTATGATCAGATATACGGGGTGCAGGTCGATAATAAAAATGCCGTTTATGTGATGGGCCAGACACAGGGCAACTTCCCGGTGTTCCCTGCAGGCGTTTATCAAAATGCGAATTCCAGGCAATTTGTAATGAAGCTGGATAGTTCTTTAGCAACGGGCATTTTCTCGACGGTTTATGGTTCCGGAGCGGTTGCCAATGTCAATATTTCCCCGGTAGCTTTCCTGGTCGATACCTGTGAGAATATTTATATCTCAGGATGGGGAGGACTATCAACCGCGGGTCCCCCTACCACTGTTATCGGGATGCCTATTACGGCTACAGCTTTACAGCCGAATACAGACGGGGCTGACTTCTACTTCATTGTATTGAAAAAAGATTTGCAAAGTCTTCTATATGGTAGTTACTTTGGTTCTTCAGGTATAGAAGAACATGTGGATGGGGGGACAAGCCGGTTTGATCCTAATGGGGTGGTATACCAGGCCATTTGTGCCAGTTGCGGACCCACATCTTCCTTCCCCGCTACGCCCGGATCGGTGGCTACTACAGAGAATAGTGGGAACTGTAACCTTGGAGTAGTTAAAATAGCCTTTAATCTGGGAAGTGTAAGCACGAACGCCCAGGCTTCGCCCTCGGCTACGGGTTGCGCGCCATTCACGGTCAACTTTTTAGATAACTCTACGAATGCAACTGCCTGGTCCTGGAATTTCGGGGACAATACCACCAGTAACCAGCAAACGCCTAGCCATACTTATACTACACCCGGCGTGTATACCGTACGCCTGATCGGCTCTAATCCAGACGCCTGCCGCGTATTGGATACCAGCTATGTAACCATTACCGTTACCGATGATGCCATAAACCCGGCATTTACCACAACCATTTTGGATAGTTGTGAACTGTTGCGGGTAGTGTTTAATAATACTTCAACAGGTATAGGCGGCGGCCCGACTACAGGGGCTGGTTTCTTCTGGGATTTTGGTAATGGTAATACGTTTAACGGGGCTAATCCTCCGGCACAGGTGTATAACACTCCGGGCACTTTCCAGGTCAAACTGGTTATGACTATGGCCGGGGCCTGTAATACACCGGACTCGGTTGTACAAACCCTTACTTTTAATCCGCTTTACGTAAGTGCCCCGCAGCTGCCGGCATTGGAAGCTTGTGTAGGGGCACCGGTTAACTTTCCAACAGGTGGCACTAATGTTACGGACTATCAATGGGACCTGGGAGATGGTAACAGTAGTAATGCTGCTGGCATTAGTCACACTTACGCGGAGCCGGGAACTTATAATATTATCTTGATTGTAGGCAACCCTGCAAGTTGTAATAAATTTGATACAGTAACTACTTCAGTAATGGTGAGACCGGCTCCTACAGCGGCCTTTGTCTATTCGCCGGCTATTGCTGAAACCAATGTTCCTTTTACGTTTACCAACCAAAGCCAGGGAGCCACTTCTTATAAATGGGATTTTGGCGATAATAGAACCAGTACCGAGGAAAACCCGGTACATGAATACCAGAAAAGCGGTCTTTACGAGGTTTGCCTTACAGCGACCAATCAATATAACTGTTCCGATAAAATCTGTAAAACCTTAGAAGCAATTGTCTATCCGCTCGCAGATGTGCCTTCCGGCTTCAGTCCGAATGGTGATGGTAATAACGATGTATTCCGGGTGCGGGGATATGGCATTGCTACCATGAACCTGAAAGTATTCAACAGGTGGGGCGAGCAGATCTTCGAAACCTCTGACCAGGATGTGGGTTGGGACGGTACCTATAAAGGAAAACTACAGGAAATGGACGCTTATGGTTATGTGCTTGTTGTTGAATTTGTAGACGGTACGGCTACCAAAAAACAAGGTAATGTGACTTTATTGAGATAATAGAAGATATACAGAAGTAAAAGGACATAAGCGATAAGGCTTATGTCCTTTTTGTTTTAGGCTTTAGCTGCAAATATTATACCGAAATGAGCCAGGTGTTCACCTTAGCTCTTACAGGGAGAATAGCAGGTATTATGTATTTCGTTAAATTTTATTTGTTTTAAGTCTACAGGGTTGACACTGATAAGATTATGAAATAAATGTGCTATTTTAGTAGCTTGAAATGTTGGGCATTTACCTTTTCGAGTTTGACTGCTCAGGGGGCAAGAGTAACAACACATAATTCAGATTATGGTAAAAAAGAAGTCGAATATTGATCTTGCTTTATTGCTGTTAAGGGTTTTTACCGGTGGTTTAATGCTGTTTCACGGTATTGCCAAGCTGATTCATGGGCATGATAAGATCAAGAGCCTGCTCAGTGCCAAAGGTTTGCCGGAAGCGATGTGGCTGGGCGTCCCTTTTGCAGAAATTCTGGCCCCAATACTACTGATCTTCGGGGTGTTTTCCCGGATATCTGGTCTGCTGATTGCTTTTGCCATGATCTTTGCGCTCTACCTTACCACCGGCTTTAATGCATTTGGTTTAAGTAAAACCGGCGGTTTGAATGGGGAACTGAACTTCTTATTCCTGATCAATGGTATCTTCCTCTATATTACCGGTCCGGGAAGGTATGTGTTACTCAGTGTGAATAAACGTATCCTGCAATAAAGTTTGCGGTTTATACCTGCCAGTCAATAGGAGTTTTACCATGCGTCATTAAGTAATGGTTACAAGTGCTAAAGTGCTTGTTGCCGAAGAACCCGTTATGAGCCGATAAAGGCGAAGGGTGTGCCGATTGCAGGATCAGGTGTCTGTGCTGATCTATTAATGCGACCTTAGAACGGGCATGGCCGCCCCATAAAATGAACACCACATTTTCTTTACCGGAAGAAACCTTCTTAATCACAGCGTCGGTAAAGCGTTCCCAGCCAATTTTACTGTGCGATCCTGCCTGTTGTGCCTGAACGGTTAAGCTGGTATTGAGCATTAACACGCCTTGTTGCGCCCATTTGCTGAGATTTCCGTGAGCAGGAATTATGAAACCGGTATCGCTGTGTAATTCTTTGTAAATATTAACCAGTGAAGGGGGGATCCGGATGCCTTCGGGCACCGAAAAGCAAAGGCCATGTGCCTGCCCTGGACCGTGGTAAGGATCCTGCCCCAGCAGTACCACTTTTGTAGCTTCAAAAGAACATAGTTCAAAAGCTCTGAAGATATCTTTACCATTCGGATAAACCTGGATACCATTAGCGATGTCTTGCTTTATCCTTTCCGTTATTTTATGAAAATACTCCTGCTCAAATTCTTCCTGAAGCTGCCGCTGCCAGCTTTCTGCGATGTTTACTTTCATGATGCCTGTGCTTTAATATCCAGTACTTTTATTTGAAGCGTTTGCATACCGCGCCACTCATTTTCTTCAATAGTATAAACAAGGTCAAAAGGCTGCCCACTATCGATAATAGCAAACTTATGCGCCAGGTTAAATCCTATGCCGTCGATCCGCTTACTATCGGTCTGGCAAACGCTGAATTTTATATGCTGATCTTTAACGATCCGGGATTCGTTCCTGTAATTGCTGACATTTTTTGTATAAAATACAGGACGCATATTTTCAGGGCCAAAAGGCTCGAACTGCTTCAAGATATTGTAGAAATTACTGTTGATCTGGGCCAGGTCTATTTCGGTATCGATTAAGATCTGTGGTAGCAGGGAGACTTCGGTGATGGTACTTTTTACAAATTGTTCAAACCGCTCTTTAAACAGGCTGAAGTTTTCTTTAGGCATAGTAAGACCGGCAGCAAAATAGTGCCCGCCGAAATTTTCCAGCAAATCGCTGCAGGCGGCTATAGCATCGTGAATGTTAAAGCCGAAAACAGAGCGGGCTGACCCGGTAATTTTTTCGTTTGATTCCGTTAAAACGATCGTTGGTTTGTAATAATGATCTACCAGCCGGGAGGCAACGATACCTACGACACCTTTATGCCAGTGTGGCCGGAAAACAACAGAGCTGAAAAATTGATTCACCTCATGCTCCTCTTTCATGATCAGCAGGGCTTCATCAGAAATGGATTTGTCCACTTCCCGGCGGTCCGAATTGTCGGATTGTAAAGCCTCGGCAAGGGCGCGCGCACGGGTTTCGTCTTTCTCAATAAATAAAGCTACTGCTTTGTTGCCGTCATCCATCCTGCCGGCGGCATTGATACGGGGGGCAATGCTGAATACAAGATCAGATATCTGGAATATATCTTTGCTCTGGATCAGGTCTTTGATCACCTTTATGGCCAGGCAGGGTTTTGTATTTACCTTTTGCATGCCAAAATAAGCCAGTGTCCGGTTTTCGCCATCAATAGGTACAATATCCGCAGCTATAGAAGTAGCTACAAGGTCGAGGTATTCTGTTGTGTATTCAAATGGTAAACCCCACTTCTGGCTCAAGGCACTTATGAGCTTGAAGCCAATCCCACAGCCACTTAGTTCCTTATAGGGATAAGGGCAATCCAGCTGCTTAGGGTTTAAAATGGCTTTGGCATCGGGTAAGCTGTCCTCATCCGGAAGGTGGTGATCGCAAACAATAATGTCAATACCGATGCTTTTTGCCCGGGCTATTTTATCTACCGATTTGATCCCGCAATCCAGCGTGATGATCAGTGAGATGTCTTTTTCGGCACAAATATCTATGGCTTTATCCGATAAACCATAGCCTTCGGTGTAGCGGTGCGGAATATAATAACACAACTGTTCTTCCTTGTCAGGGGAAGGTGCGTGTTGTCGTAAAAAATCATAAACAGTAGCAACGGCAGTAGTGCCGTCTACATCATAGTCGCCAAAAACCATGATTTTCTTACCTGCCCTGATGTATTCATCAATGCAATCTACAGCGATGTGCATACCTTTCATCAGGAAAGGATCATGTAATTGGTTGATATCAGGCCTGAAGAACTTCCGGGCAGATTCATAATCCCGGATTCCTCTTTGTGCCAGCAACTGGCAGAATGCCCGGCTTATTTTTAGATCTTCCTGTATTTTGAGTACTACATTTTCATCATAAGGCTTAAACTTCCATACTTTATCTAATCTCATCGGGTGTTATATCTAGTTTGTCGGCATCACGCCATTGATTGGTGCCTGACCATCTTTTAATTTCAAAATCGGGACCAGGTTTTTCACAGATTGCCATTGGTAATTGCTCCATTTGAGTCCATCCAGCTGCCCGGTAGGGACCAGGGTATTTTTACGTTGTGGCTGGTTGATCTCGGACTCCAGGGCATTATATACGACCATTCCTTTCTCTGTATCATAATTGAGGGAAACCTGTGCCCCTTTTTGATACTCTATAATAAAGCGTTTATAGCCTTTTTCAAAATAATCACCGCCAAAAACAATACGATTACCCTGGATACTGAGTAGGTCAAGGGATTTTACACTGGTGTTTTTATTATTATGGTTGACCCCAAACATAAAGTAAAGGGTTTGCCCATTCGCATCTTTCTGACTCAGGATCCTGTAGTATTCTACGCCGTACCAGTTTTTATTGTCCAGCAGGCCCAGCAAGTCGCTGTCTTTTATAGTTTCCGAGTTGTCAACCAATGGGTAAACAGTGCCATCTGCTTTCTGTATAGCGCCATAATACCTGAAATGTGCCGGTGCATACTCTACCGGCCAGTTAAAGATCCGGAAGCTTTTATCTTCAGGATAAATAATATGTATTTTCTTGGCAAGTTCGGTAAAAGGGTGCTGAAAGCTGTTCGGCTGCTTCAGCAAATGGCTTAGTTGCTTTACAAAAGCATGGCAATATTCAATTCTTTCTCCATGTATGGCCACTCTGTTCATAGAGTCTACTGCGCTCATTAAAGAATCTTCACTTTTTTGAAATGGAGTAGCTTGTGTTGTGCTTGTAGCAGGCTTTTGTGCCCGGGCGAATGATGCGCCCATACAGATGCCCAGTACGAATCCTATTTTTAAGATATATTTCATTGTTTTTTATTTCCTATACTTTCATTGCCCGCAATCTGGAGCGAAACAAACAGAAAGCTAATTTACAATAAATAATCTAAACTAACTTTTTTGCTTCATTCCATAGCAAATCCTTAGCTGCAAGTGATAAAGCAGCAAAGTCCTGCTCCCTGCTTCCTGCCAGGCTTTCCATTTTTTCAAAGCGCGATTTGAATTTGCGGTTAGTTTGTTCCAGGGCAGCTTCTGCATCTATTCCCAGGTAGCGCGCATAATTGATCATAGAGAATAAGAGGTCGCCGAATTCGGCCTGCATTTGCTCCCGGTCACCTTTGACCACTTCTGTTTCAAACTCAACAAGCTCCTCTTTGATCTTTTCCATTGCACCTTCTTTATCTTCCCATTCAAATCCTACCTGCTTTGCTTTCTCCTGCAAACGGGTTGCTTTTACGACTGCGGGTAGTGCTTTCGGTACGCCACTCAATACAGATTTTTTGCCCTCTTTAAGCTTTAGCTGTTCCCAGTTTTTCTTTACCTCTTCTTCGTTCTCCACCTTTGTATTACTGTAAATATGCGGGTGCCGGCCTACAAGTTTATTGCTGACCCCTTCTATCACTTCGCCTAGCGTAAAAGCCTGTTCTTCTCTTGCGATGCGGGTATAGAAAATAATATGGAGAAGCAGGTCGCCCAGTTCTTCTTTGATACCCTGCCAGTCATTATGGTCTATAGCATCGGCAAGCTCATATAGTTCTTCTACCGTTTGCATTCTCAGGGAATGAATCGTTTGTTTTTTATCCCAGGGACATTGCGTCCTTAGTTCATCCATGATACTGATGAGCCGTTCTAAAGATTGGTTATAGGGCATTTTTTATCGTGTTTTTGAAAGATAATTATGTTTGTTCAGGGTTCCGGGGAAGGATTCCTGGCTGGCTGTAAGCCTTTCGATCTTATTGATCCCTTTGTGAAATTTGTAGTATTCCTGTGTATCATCCTGGTAATGGATCTCAATAATGCAATCTTCCCTGATCTGCCATTTTCCTGGAATAGTTGCTGTTGTTCCATTGTCTTTTTCCAGGTTTTTACTAAGGATGTTTTTTGTTTTGAAATGCAGTGTGGTCACCGTTGTCCCAAAATCACTGCATTCATCGCCAAAGCAAGGTAATTGACCGGAAAATGAATTGAGCTCAAACCCGCAGCTATAAGTTACAGCAGTATCCGGAGCATTCAGCACAACCGGAGGTGGGGGTACTGCTTTTTTATTGGTAGCACAGGAGCTCAGCATGATTACACTCAGGAGTGTAAATATCGTTAATGGCCAGCGGATATTGAGGTTATGTAAAGTCAAATTTTTAGGTTTACAGTGTAAGGAACGGGTACGCCAGGCTTAACCTACAAATTTAAGCTTATTACAGCACATTGATTTGTTAATAACCTGATACATACGGTATAGATTTTAACATAATAACTACATTTGTGGTAATGAAAGATTTTAGTGTAGAAATAGGGTATAAAACAGCCCGTAGCGGAGGAAAAGGCGGACAGAATGTAAACAAAGTGGAAACTATGGTGGAAGCCCGATGGCCTGTTGCGGCTTCAACGGTATTTACGGATGAGGAAAAAACCAAACTATTGCAGGTTTTGGCCACGAAATTGAACGGGGAAGGTGTTTTGATCATGCGTAGCAGCGAAACCCGTTCGCAATTGGAAAACAAACAAATTGTAACCCGGAAGATGATTGCACTGGTCAATAACAGCCTGATCCCGAAAAGACCAAGAGTGGCTACCCGGCCCAGCAAAGCGGTAAAAGAAAGAAGACTGGAAAATAAAAAACATCAATCCGAGCGGAAAGCCAGCCGCAGAAGAGATTGGGATTAGTTGTCAATAAGGATAAAAACAAGGGGAAACTGATTCAGTTTCCC
>Ga0256787_1000506_pt1 | contig 10446 bp, 5 predicted proteins | sample MC6MC0938MT_FD_189994 | JGI IMG/M metagenome (GOLD analysis project Ga0256787, IMG submission 189994) | Metatranscriptome of enriched soil aggregate microbial communities from Iowa State University, Ames, United States - MC6-MC0938-MT... | ecosystem: Environmental > Terrestrial > Soil >... | reverse complement strand
GCGGCCTTCAGCTTTTATTAGCACTAAACGATAATTATTTAGTTAAGCTCTTTAAATTATTAGCGTATTCTGCTTCGTAAGGAGTACCTTTAGCCCCTTCAGCAGCTAATTTAGCAGCAGCAATAGCTTCAGTCTTCTTACCCATTTTGTTTAAAATCTCGGCCTTTACCCAGTGGATATAAAAAGCTTTCGGGTTTTCTGCAATTGCTTTTTCAGAATAATCTAAAGCCTGATCCAGGTTTTTACCTTTTTCAAAGTAATACCTTGCAGCTACCATATAAGGTGGTTTTTCAGATTGTAAAGCTTCAGTCAGATAGCTTTCAATTCTTTGGTCATTGTCCGCTTTAACAGGAACGACTACTTTAGTATTTTCCCAGGCTAAAGTAAGGTCACAGCTGTTTTTGGTAATATTGTCCATGGAAATGGTAAAAGATTCCACTTTCTCTTTTGTATTGATCACATTAGCTTTCACAGAAGCAATGTTTTTGCTTTTATCATAGCCTGACAAGCCCCAGTTCTCTGTTTCCGGGTTAAGGATTACCTCCCAGGAAGTTTTATTAGGAATCGTATAAATGGAGTAAGTACCGGCAGGAACTACTTTGCCGCCAAAAATTACTTCTTCGCCAAAAGTGATTTTTGTAGCACCATTAGCACCGGTTCTCCATTCTTTACCAAAAGGGACCAGATCTCCAAATATTTTTCTTCCTTTTACTGCAGGGCGGCTATATACGATCTCTATTTTTGAAGTAGAAAACTCTTGGTTAATGGTAGTGGAAGGGCTTGGAGCAGGCATTTTAAAATCCTGGGCAAAAACGCCAGATCCAAGTACCATACCTGTAAATAGTAATAAGGAGATCTTTTTCATTTATTCTTCAATTTTTTGATGTTAAAAAGTACGCAATATTACTAAAAATATAGGCGGAAGAATGTTAAATTAATGGGAACAGCGGGTCCTGCATTTTTGCTTGTAGTACTTTTGCAAACATGAGAAGAAGTTGGGGATTCCTGTTGACTTTATTAACCCTGATCAGCCTTGTGGAATATTATTGTTACATTGCTTTTAGGTTAAGCATTTCTACATTAAATCATACACATAAAAAGTGGGCCACGATAGCCTATATTATTATTTCGGTCATCGGTTGGGGCGCTTTATTCTGGTTGCGCTATGTGAGTACCCACACCTTTCCCAGGAATGTTAAGGCACTTATACTTGCGGCTTTGTTCGGCTTTGTGGTCGGCAAATTACTGATAAGCGTATTTATGCTGTTAGGGGATGTTTACCGGTTTTTTCAATGGGTGTTCAAAAGTGCCCGTTCTGCACCGGTCCACCTGCAGGCAGAAAGTATAGCGCAGCAGACCGCCAATACCTTTCCCCGTTCTGTTTTTCTTTCCCGGATGGCTTTGCTCGTGGGGGGATTGATGTTTGGCGGCTTTGTCTGGGGGACTACAAACCGGTACCGGTATCACCTGAAAAAGATAAAACTTACAGTAAAAGATTTGCCGGAAGCGCTTAAAGGCTTGAAACTGGTACAGATATCGGATATCCATTCCGGAAGCTTCGATAATAAAGAAGCAGTGGCGGCCGGTGTAAAAATGATCCTGGAACAAAAGGCTGACCTGATCGTTTTTACGGGAGATATCGTCAACGACAGATCCGATGAGTTAAAGCCCTACCTGGACGTATTCAGCCAGTTGAATGCTCCCTTGGGCGTTTTCTCCACATTGGGTAACCATGATTATGGAGATTACGTAGAGTGGGAGAGTGATGCGGCTAAATTGGCCAACCTGGATACGCTGAAACAGTACCACAGTGATATGGGCTGGAAGCTGCTGATGAATGAACATGTCGTGCTGACTAAAAACGGGGCCGAATTTGCCCTGCTGGGGGTAGAAAACTGGAGTGCCAATCCCAGATTTCCCCGGTTGGGGAGACTGGAAAAGGCCTATGAGGGTTTAGAAGGCAAACCCTTGCCGCTGAAGATACTGCTAAGTCATGATCCCTCCCACTGGGATGCCGAAGTGCGCAAAGAGTATACTGATATAGACTTGACCTTAAGTGGCCATACCCATGGGATGCAGTTTGGTATTGATCTGCCCTGGTTCAAGTGGAGCCCTGTGCAATATGCCTATCCTCAATGGGCCGGCCTGTATGCAGCGGCTAACCAGTCTTTATATGTGAACCGTGGTTATGGATTTTTGGGTTACCAGGGCCGCCTGGGTATCCTGCCAGAGATAACGGTAATAGAATTTGTCTAGGCTTATATTATTTTTTGTTTTTATTGGTTTGGTGTTTTGATATCAGTAAAATAGTCTTACTTTTGCCCTGATTTATGAAAAGCCTTAGCTTTATTTGTGTCTTTGCCTGCCTGGGATTGGCAGCTTGTAGTAGTAATTCGCATAAACTGGATGGCACCTGGAAGCCCGTATTACCTGCTGAGAAATTAGCATTGATTGAAAATGCTTTCCGTGAAAATGAAGCCGAGATCAGCAGTATTTCGGAAGTAACTCCCGGCCTGGCCGAGCAGTATGGTACTGCAAACCTGGATAGTTTAAAAAACAAGATGCGGGAAGAATTGAAGCAACAATACGAACCACAGGTCCACAATGCGTATAAATTTACTAAAAACGGGTTCGTGATTTTGTGCAATGAGAAGAATCAAAGAGAAGACACTTTATTTAACTTTGAACTGGATGGAAATGAAATTAATTTCAGTTTAATTGATGAACGTAAAGCTTATACCGAATCAATATTTGAAGAAGGGGGGAGTCTGAATATTTATAAATTAAATAAAGACAGCCTTATACTGACGATGTCGGCAGGTACCTTCGAAGATACCATATACATGAGAAAAGAGAATAAGTAAATATATATAAATTATCTAATTAAACATGCGCAAAACATTCATAGTAATAGGTCTTCTGGGTGCTGCATCACTTACTGCCTGTAAAGGTGGCGGATCAGGAAACATTTCTCAAAAATGGGAAGTAGTATATGATAATACTTCAAGAGACTCTGCATTTAACGAACAAATAAAGGGAGTTGATACCATGACTGCTTTTCCTCCGGATTTCATCAGTATGAAAGCGGAACTGGCAAAAATGAAACCAGATTCCATTGCTACTTTACCACCTGAAGTGGTAGAAATGCTTAAAATTGAAGATTTAGCGACTTTAAAGGCTAAAATCAAAGAAAACCTGATGGAAGGTAAAAAACAGCAGGATTCTTTGGAAGCTAAAAGAGCCGTAATCTATGATTTCCAGAAGAATGGCGTATTGAAAATGTATGCTTCAGATATGCCGGATCAAATGGTGGATACTTCTACCAAGTATACCGCTGATGTAAAAGCTAAGAAACTGTTCCTGTATGCTAACCAGGCAGTGGTTAAAGGCGGAGAAATGGCGAATGACACCATTACCTTTGATATCTTACACTTAAGCGGGGATAGCCTGAGCCTGAAAGTTGATCCTAAAAGCAAGGGTGTTTCTGGCCCAAGCATGAAGCCAATGGGTTTCAGATCATACAAAGAAGAAAAGAAAAAATAATTCATTCATAAATGATACTACAAGAGCCCGGAATTCCGGGCTCTTGTAGTATCCGGCAGTCAGGGTATACCGGTATCCTGTAAAAAAGATTTTTAAAATCTGAATTTGTTTAAGACTTTGTTTTATTTTCAGGTCAATACTTTATATTTGCGCACACAACATCAATTCAAACCATGAATTTTAGCAGAATTAACAACATTAGCGGCTGGCTTGTATTTGGAATTGCACTCCTGGTGTACCTAATGACTATGGAGCCAACAACCAGTTTCTGGGATTGTGGGGAATTTATAGCCTGCGCCTATAAACTACAGGTGACGCACTCCCCGGGAGCTCCTTTATTTATGTTGCTGGGCAGATTATTTGCCATTTTTTCGCCTTCCCCGCAAAGTGTGGCCCTGTTTGTAAATGCACTAAGTGCTTTTGCCAGTGCTTTCACTATTCTGTTCCTTTTCTGGTCAATTACCCATTTTGCCAAGCGATTAATAAAAACAGAGGAAGGTCACTTCTCTCCGGGAAATATGATCACAGTGATGGGTGCCGGATTTGTAGGCGCCCTGGCTTATACCTTCTCAGATACTTTCTGGTTTTCTGCAGTAGAAGGCGAGGTTTACGCAACTTCCTCCTTCTTTACTGCTTTAGTATTCTGGTGTATTCTTAAATGGGAAGAGGCTAATGATGTTTATGCAGACAGATGGCTGGTGTTGATCGCTTACCTGATCGGATTATCTACAGGTGTTCACTTGTTAAGCTTACTGGCAATACCTACCATCGCATTGATCTATTATTTCAAAAGATATAAGCCTACACTCAGAGGTAGCTTATTAGCTTATTTTTTAGGGGGTGTAGTTTTATTGGTCGTTCAATACGGGGTAATTCAATACATTCCTATCCTGGCCTCTAAGTTTGAACTGGCCTTTGTAAATAGTATGGGGATGCCATTGCACTCCGGAGCGATCTTCTTTTTAGTACTTTTCGGGGCTATTTTGGCGGGAATTATCATTTTTGCCAAGCGCACAAAAAGGTATACGCTGCACGTAGCAATGCTTTCTCTCGTGTTTATCTCAATTGGTTATACTTGTTATGTACCGGTAATTATCAGGGCAAAAGCAGGGGTTTCCATTAATATGACTAACCCGGACAACATTGTTTCTTTAATCCCTTACCTGCAAAGGACACAATATGGTTCTACACCATTCCTGACCGGCCAATATTTTACTACACCGGCTACTGTAGAAAACGGAGATCCTATTTATTTGCCGATTACGAAAGATGGTAAAACAAGGTATGAAGTAGTGGATCACGCGGTTAAAGTGAATTATGAAGACAAGCATTTCTTCCCGCGTATCTGGAGTAGTGAGGAGAGCAGGGGCCATCCGGCTTACTACAGGAACCAGTTGGGACTGGCTGAAGGTGAAGAGCCTACTGCAATGGATAATATGAAGTTCTTCATGAATTATCAGATGAACCATATGTTCTGGAGGTACTTTATGTGGAACTATGCCGGCCGTCAGAATGATTACCAGGGAACCGGTACTGAGCCGCACCAGGGTAACTGGATCACCGGTATTAATGCAATTGATAAGGCCATGGGTAGAGGTGACTTTAACAAGCTGCCGGATGCCTATAAAAATAACCGCGCACATAATACCATGTTCATGTTACCATTTATATTAGGTATCCTGGGTATTGTGTATCAATTTAAGAAAAACAAACTGGATGGCTGGGTTGTTTTATCCTTCTGGTTCTTTACCGGAATTGCCGTTCAATTGTATATTAACAATACGCCATACCAGCCAAGGGAACGTGATTATCAGTATATTGCTACTTATGCTTATGCCATCTGGATCGGTATCGGTGTGTTCTTCCTGAGAGATCTGTTAATGAAGGCGATAAAGAATCCGGCTGCTTCAGCAGCTATTGCTACTATCGTCTGTTTATTTGCAGGGCCGGTATTGATCGCTTCTCAGGAATGGGATGATCACGATCGGGGCAAGAAGACCTTAGCGATCGACAATGCAAGAAATATGTTATCTACCTGTGACAGCAATGCGATCCTGATCACAAGTGGTGATAATGAGACCTATCCTTTGTGGTATATCCAGGAAGTAGAAGGGTTTAGAACGGATGTCCGGATCTTTAACTATAACCTGATGGGTACCGACTGGCAAAATATCCAGATGTTCAATAAAGTGAATGACGCTCCGCCTATTTCTGTTTTATGGAGCAAGGATTTTGTGGAAGGTTATGGTAATTTAAATTACTACCATATCAATGAAATTCCTTCTTTAAAAGATAAAGTCTTTAGTGTAAATGAAGTGATGAGCTTCCTGATGGATGAGCGTAATGGTGTTCCTTTAAGAACAGAGGATAAAAAAGTGCCATTTATCCCGGTGCGTAATATTGCTATTCCATTGAATAAAGAAGCAATGATGAAGAATGGTAAAGTAAATATTAAAGATTCTACCATGCAGATTCCTAATGAGCTGATTGTTCAATTTAAAGGATCTTATGTTACCAGACCTGATGTGTCTATGATGAACATCATTGCCGGTATCGCGAAAGACGGCTGGAACCGCTCTTTGTATATTTGTGATGGTATTTCGGTTGTAGGACTGGAAGGATACCTGAAGAAAGAAGGGGTGCTGAATAAATTAGTACCTGCGGTAATGTCGCCCAATCAGAATTTTACAGATATTGACCGTAACCTGGAATTGTTTACCAAAGTGTATACTTTAGGTAAGGCGAATACCAATCAGGTGTATTATGATGAGCCAAATAAACGTACATTCTTTGGTTACAGAAGTGATGTAGCAGCTTTTGCCATAGAATTGCTCAATGCAGGCAGGAAAGAAGATGCGATAAAAATCCTGGATCATTCTATGGCCCAGATTTCAGAATCCTCCTTCCCTACAGATATTTCTATGATAGAAATGACTAATGTTCAGATGTTCAATTCTTACCTGGCTGCAGGAGAGGTGAAAAAGGCAGAGGCAATCGGGGATCGTTTGGCGAAGTTTGCTAAAGATTTCACGAACTATTATACCGATCTTAATGATAATGGCCAGATGGGCGCACTTGGCTATATTGAAAGAAGTATTCGTACCCTTAATATGCTTTCCAGCAGCGCTACAGGAAATAATCAACCTGCGCTGGCAAAAAAATATACAGATCAGCTGATGGCGATGTCGCAAAGGCTGGAAGCCAGTTCCCAGATCTTTAAAGAATATATGACGCAGATGATGCGGCAGCAGCAACAGCAACAGCAGCAAAATCTGCCTGCCAGTCAATAGTTTTTGCAATCCAATTGTTAAATAGGCTTAGATTTATATTAAATCTAAGCCTATTTCTTTTTTGTTAAAATTATTTTAATATTTTTGTACTCACTAATTTACCTTTTGAATTAAAATACGTTACCATTCTGTAAACTTTATTTACAGATGATAAGGGTTTAACATGTCTTTGCTAATCTTGCAGCTGGATAGGCTAACGCGGTTATATATCATAACTGATGCTAGCTGGATGGTGCTGCCATCAACTTTATTTGGGCAAAATAAGACAAATTTTAATGAGAAAGAATTTACTATTATTGGTATTCGCTTTTTGCGTTGTAGTGGGCAATGTGTGGGCGCAAAAGTTAGAATTGAGTACCAAAACCATCAATGCCTGCTCGCAGACGACTGTACAGGTATGCGCTACGACCTATCAACCTGATGTGATCAACAGTGCGCAGCAGGATGACTTTTTTACAGATACCGTTAATCTCGGGTTCAATTTCAATTATTTCGGGCAACAATTCAGTGCTATCGTTATTTCTCCCAATAATTTGGTGAGTTTTGACCTGGCATTGGCCAATCTGTATTCTGAATGGGAATATGGAAGCGCTTTGAATACCGGGCAGTTGAATAAGGCCATCATGTTCCCGTTCCAGGATTTACATATCGGGGGAGCAATAAGGTATAAAATGGTAGGAACAGCACCCAACCGCAAATTCGTTATTGAATTTTGCCAGGTTCCCTTCTATTTCTGTTTAGCAAACACTACGACAAACCAGTTGATATTGCATGAAAGCACAAATGTTATTGAAATGCATATCGCTTCCAAGCCTTATTGTGCCGGTTGGTCCGGAAGTAATTATGCTTCCGCTATCCAGGGGATTAAGTCAGGTTCCAATGAAGTGTTTGTGGCGGGCCGCGGACCCAATGGCGGACCCTGGTCCGTTAGTGCTCCTGAAGCGCGCAGATTTAGCCCTAATGGTAGCAGTTCCTATACTGTAAGCAATATAGCTTATAACCCGGTAACATTAATAGAACCCGGAAATGGCAATTTTCAGTGGTTTGCAGGGAACAGCACAACGCCTTTCGCTACTACGCCTTGTGCGGGTATTACTACCAGTCAGAATATTAATTACTATGTAGTAAAATATACCGGTAGCAATTTAAGTTGTAATCCGCTTGCGAATGGAGTGATAACAGATACTGTTTATGTAAATCATGATGAGGTCGAAGCAACGACAACACTTACTTTTTGTCGGGATCAATTACCGGCGCAATGGAGAGGAATTACTATTCCCAATACGGCTATTACGACCAATAACTATGATTCTGTCTGGGTGAATGGCCTAAATGGAGGTTGTGATACCAACTTTATTTTAAACTTAGTGGTTAATGATTATCAGCAGGCGCAATTCACACCTCTTGGTACGATCTGCTCGGGTACTACGTTCAGCCTGCCGGCTACCTCCAACAACGGCATAAGCGGTACCTGGTCCCCGGCCATTAATAATATGGCAACGACAACCTATACCTTCACGCCTGGTCAGGGGCAGTGTGGCTTACCGGTAAATATGACGGTAACTGTACAACCCAGCGATACTCCATTTTTTAATCAGGTAGACACCATTTGTGCCGGAGCCGCTTTGTCTCCCTTACCAACTACTTCTCTGAATGGTATTGCCGGTACCTGGTCCCCTGCATTAAATAATAACGCAACGACTACTTATACTTTTACTCCTGCGAATAGCAATGCCTGTATTATTAGTCCGACAATGACTATTGTCGTAACCCCGTTTGCAATTCCAACGTTTAACCAGGTTATGCCGATTTGTTCCGGCGGGGCTTTAAACCCTTTGCCAACTACTTCTTTAAATGGGTATACCGGCACCTGGTCTCCGGCAATAAATAGCTCCGTAACGACTACTTATACTTTCACTCCGGATCCTGGGCAGGGTTGCGTAAGTACCACTACCATGACGGTTAATGTGAACAACATAAATACTACCCCTGCCTTTGTAAATCCGGGGGCCTATTGTGAGGGCTATCAGTTTACGCTGCCTGGTATTTCTCTGAATGGTATAGAGGGTACCTGGTCTCCTGCTTATAATTATCATGATACTACTACTTATACCTTTACCCCAAATCCGGGACAATGTGGCGATACCATTTCTATGACTATTGGTATTGTTCCTTATGTTGTGGCTGATTTTACACAGGTACCTCCGGTTTGCCTGGGAGGTACTATTAACCCATTACCTGTAATTTCAAATAATGGTATTCCGGGCAGCTGGTCTCCGGCATTGAATAATACGCAGACCACAACTTACACTTTTACACCATCAACGGCCTACTGTGCTAATGCTGTTACCATGACTATTGTGGTGGATAGCGGTGCTACACCAACTTTTGCTATTGCCGATTCAGTCTGTTATGGTACAATCGTAAGCCCATTACCAACCACATCTTTGAACGGAATAGCCGGGACCTGGAGCCCAGCATTCAATAGTACTCAGGCGACGACTTATACATTTACCTCAATTGCTCAATGTGCTCCTCCTGTAACTCATACCTTAAGCATATTTGCAAGAACAGAGCCGACGTTTACCCAGATTCTTCCGATATGCCAGGGGGAGACATTAAACCCTTTCCCTACAACTTCATTAAATGGGATAAGCGGTACCTGGTCGCCGGCACCTAATAATATGGCGACGACTACCTATACATTTACCCCGGATACTGCATTCTGTGCCACTCCGGCAACGATGACGGTAGTAATCAATAGTAATGGCACATTACCGGTTTTTGATTCTATACCTAATATGTGTATTGGTACCAACATCAGTCCGCTGCCTACAACCTCTTTGAACGGGATTAATGGTACCTGGTCTCCTGCATTGAATAATACACAGACCACTACTTATACCTTTACCCCGGTAGCTAATTCTTGTGGTATCCCGACAAGCTTAACTATTATTATTGATACTTTAGTTATTCCCGCATTTAACCCGGTTACACCGATTTGCCCTGGAACTAACTTAAGCCCTTTACCATTAATTTCCAATAACGGTATTAAAGGGAACTGGTCACCGGCTCTGAATAATACACAAACGACTACTTATACTTTTACGCCATTATTTGGTCAATGTGCCGTTACTACAACGATGATCATAGAAGTGGATACAGCTGTTGTGCCTGTTTTTGTTGCAATCCCTGCTATTTGTGAAGGCGGTGTGCTCAATCCTTTACCAACTACTTCCCAGAATGGTATCACAGGAACCTGGTCACCGGCATTAAATAATGGTGCTACCACTACTTACACTTTTACACCCAATCAGGGCCAATGTGCAGCTGTAGACTCAATGACCATTGTGGTAAATCCGAATGTTACGCCTTCATTTACCCAGGTCGATGCGATCTGTGCAGGAACTGCGCTGAGTGCTTTACCAACCACATCTAATAACGGGATCATCGGTACCTGGTCTCCGGCTTTGAACAATACGCAAACAACTACCTATACATTTACACCGGCTGCCGGTGCATGTGCCGTGCCAACCACTATGACGATTCAGGTGAATGACGGTACTGTACCAACTTTTACCCAGGTAGGCGCTATTTGTGCCGGCGCAACCTT
>Ga0256787_1000498_pt1 | contig 10574 bp, 9 predicted proteins | sample MC6MC0938MT_FD_189994 | JGI IMG/M metagenome (GOLD analysis project Ga0256787, IMG submission 189994) | Metatranscriptome of enriched soil aggregate microbial communities from Iowa State University, Ames, United States - MC6-MC0938-MT... | ecosystem: Environmental > Terrestrial > Soil >... | reverse complement strand
GTTCTCAAAAGAATTAAAAATCAAAGATTTTTAAAGGCTTTGTGTGCTTTTTAAGCCTTAAATAGAAATATCTAAATCTTTTGCCTCTTTTGTAGTTAATAAAAGTTTAATATCGAAAATGAGTTATAATGTAAAATGATATATTTGCATATCGTAAAAGAAAAAATTGTCTGAAAATTATGGGAAAGAAAAAGTATAAAAAACAATTGCTCAACACTTTAAAGGCTCTTGGTAAATCTGAACATTTAATCCTTGAAAACATGACCGACCTTATGCTGAAAGGAGAATTAAAGAAAAGTAAAATAGAGTTTAAAAACGGTGATACATTTAGTTTTAAAGATAATATTTTTGATTACAGCGAAGATAAAAACATCAGAAAACTGGCTAAACTTCGTAGAGAAATGCTGATCACCATGAATAAACTCGTGGCAAAAAACGAATTTAAAGACAAAGAAATTAAGTTTTTAAGCTAAATTTTAACTCTTATCATCTAAATTACTAAAACAAAAAAAGTCCCAGATATTCTGGGACTTTTGGTTTATATCGAAACGAAATTATTTCTTCGCTTTCTCTTTCAACTCTTCTTTATCTTTATCTGAAGGATTCCAAACTTTTACGTCTGAGTTTTTATCAATTCCTGAAAGAATCTGTACATTGATTCCGTCGCTTGCTCCTAGTTTCACATAGACTTTCTTAAACTTCCCGTCTTTCTGTTTTACCTCAACAAAAGGAATATCTTTTCCGTTTTTCTTTTCGTACTGAATTAAAGATTCATCCAAAAGCAATGCATTTTTCTGAGAGCTCATTACGATTTCTCCATTAGCAGAAAATCCGGCTCTGATGTATTCATTATTCGGATTGTTTACATCACCTTCAACCGGGAATTTTATAGTTCCGTTGGTATCTTTACCTTTTGGTGCAATCATCGTCAGTTTCCCAGGAAATGTTTTATTCTGCAAAGCTCCGATGACGATTTTCATATCCATTCCCTGCTTTAGTTTTCCGGCTTGAGCTTCGTCAATTTCACCCTGGAAAATCAGTGAATTCAAGTCTGCAATCGAACAAATTGTAGTTCCTGCATTGAAAGAGTTGGCTTCAATTACCTGACTTCCTACTTTTACGGGAACTTCAAGAACGGTTCCTGCAGCTTTAGAACGGATTTGCGTTGTTGCCAAACCTTGTAACTCAGGAGTTGCACCCGTTTTTACAATCTGCAATCTTTTTTGCGCAGTCTGAAGTTGCTGATTAGCATTTTTCACGCTTTGCTGCATTGAATATAACTGCTGCTGAGAATTTAGAAATTCCTGCTTTGAGATTACTCCCTGTTTGAAAAGTTTATCCTGCATCGCAAATTGTTTCTGCATATTATCAACATTCATTTTTGCATTACTAATCTGAAGTTGAGAATTTACCACTTCCTGTTGTGCATAATTTACTTCGGCAATATTCGGGATAATTCTTACCGTTGCAATCAATTGCCCCGCTTCTACTCTATCTCCTTCATCAACTAAAATTTTATCAATAATTCCTGCAATGTTTGGCTTAATTTCAATTTCTTCTTTAGGAACAATTTTTCCTGTTGCCATCACTTTGTCTTCCATGTTCTGAATAGAAGGTTTTCTCGTAAGGAAAGCTTCATTTTGCTTGGAATTTGATTTTACAACATAACTGATTCCTGAAAATAATGCTACTGCAAACAAAAGCCCCAAAAAGATGTAAATGCCTTTTTTCCAGGTAAATTTCTTTTTCATACGTAAATTTTTATTTTTTTATGGTCATATGTAATCGCTTACGATTTCATATATCTAGTTTATTTATTTTTTTTAGATGTCAGATAATAGAAATCAGATATTAGACTTTAAATGTTTTGTCATTGTTTAAACTCATAATTTCCAACTTATAATTCATAATTTATTCACTTCTCAATGCTTCAATCGGACGTATTTTTACTGCTCTCTGTGCAGGAATCATTCCGATAATTAAACCTAAAATCACCATCACCGCCATTGCACTGAAAACATTTCCATAGTTTACTGTTGGATTATAAAACGGAAAATCATCCTGATTTTGTGTTAACGAATTCGCAATCATTAAAACAAAAATCCCGAAAATAAATCCGAGTAAACCCGAACTTAATGTAATCACAACACTTTCCAACAAAATCTGGTTTCTTACTTCCGAAGGTTTAGCGCCTAAAGCTCTTCTGATTCCAATTTCTTTGGTTCTTTCCTTTACCGTAATCAACAAGATGTTTGAGATGGCGATAACTCCTGCAAGAATCGTTAATGTTCCTACAATGATGGTTAAAAGCTGCATTCCGCTCAAAAATCCGGTCAGTTTTTTAAATTCTTTTCCAAGATTAAAACTTCCGAAAGCATTGGTATCTTCCGGTGAAACCTGGTTTTTCTTTTTCAGCTCGTCTTTTACTTTATCTTCTACGAAATTTACATCTGCATTAGGTTTGCTTACAATCGCAAAAACATCCACATTATCTCCGTCATTAAATATTTTGGTGAATGTAGAAAGTGGGATAAAAACAGTTTGGTCATTATCCATTCCGCCTCCTTTTTTTACTCTGAAAACTCCGATTACATTAAAGAAAATTCCTTTTACATTAATTGATTTTCCAATCGGATTTTCCTTCTTTTTAGAATCGAAAAAGTTTTTATAAACCTCTTCACCAATGACGGCTACATTTTTATTTTGCGAAACATCTGCATCGTTAAGATACCTTCCGTAAATCAATTTTTTCTCTGAAATTTTATTCCCGATTGGGTAATCTCCGTTTAAATTATAGGTTGCGGTCTTTCCGTTTCTCGACATTTGTTCGCCTGCAGATCCGAAATTACCTCTTGAGTTTTTTGGAGAAATATATTCAATTTCATTCACTTTTCGCTGCAACATATCGATATCCTGAAGCTTCAGATTCATTTGTCTTCCTTTCGGAAAACCTTCATAAGGAATCGAAGTATTTTGCGCCCAAAGAAAAATAGAATTCGTTGCAAATCCTGAAAACAATTTATCAAAACCGTTTTCCATTCCTTTTGCAGAACCCAGTAAAACTACATAAAGGAACATTCCCCAACCCACGCCAATCATGGTAAGAAACGTACGAAGCTTATTATTCTTGAGTGAATAATAAATCTCCTGCCATGTATCTTTTTTAAATAAAATGTTCATTTTTTTTAATTCGTTTCGGGGTTTGAGTTCCGTGTTTCGAGTTTTTTTAATTATTCTGTTCTTAATGCTTCAATCGGTTTAATTTTCGAAGCCCTGTAAGCGGGAACAAATCCGGCAATCAAACCTGAAAATACCAAAGCAATAAATGCGGCGATAATTTCAAACCAACCTACACTTGGATTTTTAATAAAATATTCTTCTAAATTATCTCCAATTAAATTTAAAGCTAAAACTCCCAATCCAACTCCTACAAATCCTGAAACAACGGTAATCACAACACTTTCCTGAACAATCAATGCAACGATACTTCCCGGTTTTGCACCGATTGCTTTTCGTACACCTATTTCTTTGGTTCGTTCTTTTACGATATACACCATGATGTTGCTAATCCCGATAATTCCTGCCAATAAAGTTCCAATACCGATAAAACCTACAATTCCGGTAAGAACAGCCATAAATGTAAAAGTATCGCTCATGTTTTGGGCGTTGTTCCAGACGCGAACTCCATTTTCGTCATCAGGAGAAACATTTTTCCTGGATTTTAAACGGCTTTTAAGCTCGTCACCATATTTTATTGCCTGCTCCGGATTCAAATTTTCATTATAGGCGATATACACTGTACTCACCGTATCTGAACCTTTTTTCATCTGCTGCAAAGTCGTGATTGGAATAGAAATATGTCTTTCATCCCAGTCTCCGCCATCGTCAGAAAAAACACCGACTATCTTGAACATCGTCCCGTTGATATCTAAATCTTTACCAACCGGACTTCCGTTTTTAATCAAATCCCGCTGCACCATTCTACCAATTACCGCAACGTTTTGTTTACGCTGCAAATCCATCGGTGAAAGATAGCGACCTTCCAACATTTTACGGTTTTCAATATATTTTTCTTCTGTATCGGCTCCGTTAATTTGATAATTACCGCTTTCTTTGCCGTATTTTACCATCAAATTTGCTGTATACCTTGGAGATGAATATCCTACTTTTTCTTTGTCGTTATTAATCAAGAAATCGTAGTCATCATTATCCATCGTTACTTGTCGGTCAGACTGCAAACCATTGTAAGCAATCGTTGTTTTTCCTGTAAAAATAGAAATCAGGTTTTGGGCATCTCTTGCAAAACCCTCGGTGAAAGCATTCTGCAAACCTTTCCCAATTCCGAAAAGAACAATAAAAATAAACAGACCCAAAGCCACGGTAAAACCCGAAAGCACCGTTCGCAATACATTACTGCGAATTGAACTGAATATTTCCTGCCAACGATCTAGGTCAAACATAGCTTTTATTTTTAAGAGCCAAGTAAAAAGATAAAAGAGCCAAATGAAAGACAAAAAAGCCGACTTTGGATCTACATCAGATTACTCGATTTTTTTTGGATTTTTTATAATATTTAAATATAATTTTCTGTTTAAAAAGAACTTAAGTTTTTAAACTTCATTCTTTTGCCTTTTTACCTGATTCTTTTAAAGCACAATCTGCTTTATAAACTCATCACTTTCTATAATTCCGTCACGTAAGATGACGTTTCTTTTGGTTTGAGCGGCAACATCAGGTTCGTGGGTTACAACGATGATTGTTTTTCCTTCGTTGTTGATATCCTGAAGAAGTTTCATAATATCATGCGTGGTTTTTGAATCTAATGCTCCAGTTGGTTCATCGGCAAGAATTACTTTTGGATCTGTAATTAATGCTCTTGCAATGGCAACTCTCTGTTTTTGTCCACCCGAAAGCTCGTTGGGTAAGTGATTTGCCCATTGTGCCAATCCTACTTTCTCCAAATATTCTAAAGCCTTTTGGTTTCTTTCTTTTCTTGAAACATTTTGATAGTATAAAGGAAGTGCTACATTTTCTATAGCGGTTTTGTACCCAATCAAATTGAAAGACTGAAATACAAATCCCAGAAATTTTGACCGGTATTCCGCAGCTTTCACTTCATTTAGGTGTTCGATAGGAATTCCATCCAGCTCATAAGTACCTGAATCTTTTTCATCCAAAATTCCGATAATATTCAGCAAAGTTGATTTTCCGGAGCCCGAACTTCCCATAATAGAGACAAATTCACCTTCAGAGATATTGAGGTTAATTCCTTTGAGAACGTGCAGTTTACTCTTGCCCGTGTCGTATGATTTATTGAGATCCTGAATTACTAACATTAAGCTTTGGATGTTTTATGTCTTAATAAGTAGCCACTATTCTCATTTTGTTACAAGATTAAAAAATTCTTTTCATTTTGCGCCTGTTTAATATATAAATAATTAAATACCAATTAATTAAAAAATATTGTTTAATCGAAATCAACGTCAACAATTTATTTCCGACACTTAAGTTCCTCTAACCCAATGGTAAAGGGTGTTTCATGTAAATGTGGAAAACTTTTAAGGTTAAAAGTCAACCAATTACTCTTTACCCCTTTTAAAATAGGCTTCTGTTTTCTAACTTTGTAGGTAGATTCTGAAAGAAAGTAATTGCTGATCAAGATAAAAAAATCACTTTATTAACTTTCAAAAAATCAAATACTTATCATTTCAACGGTTGTATTTGTAGAATTTTATTTTTGACAAAACAAAAGACATAAAATTTATAATATGGGAATTTTCGATAAAAGAATTAGTTACAAGCCATTTGAGTACCCTGAAGTTCTTCAGTTTACAGAAGCTATCAACAAATCGTTTTGGGTACACTCGGAAGTAGATTTCACGGCAGACGTTCAGGATTTTCAGTCTCAGCTTGAGCCGCACGAAAAAAATGCTGTAAAAAATGCACTTTTAGCGATCGCCCAGATTGAAGTTTCGGTAAAAACTTTTTGGGGAAATCTTTACAACCACATGCCAAAACCTGAGCTTAACGGTCTTGGAGCTACTTTTGCAGAGTGCGAATTCCGTCATTCTGAAGCGTATTCTCGTTTGCTTGAAGTTTTGGGTTATAATGAAGCGTTTACTCACGTTGTAGAAGTTCCGGCTCTTAAAAAGAGAATCGACTTCCTATCAAACGTTTTGAAGCACGCCAATTCTACCACTCCAAAAGAGTATGTGTCTTCTCTTTTGTTATTCAGTATTTTGATAGAAAACGTTTCGCTTTTCTCACAATTTGCAATCATTCTTTCTTTCACAAGATTCAAAGGATACATGAAAAATGTTTCCAATATCATCGCTTGGACTTCTATTGATGAGCAGATTCACGCCAATGCAGGAATTTATCTGATCAATAAAATCCGTGAAGAGCAACCCGATCTTTTGACTGATTCTGATATTGAAGATATTTACACTTTGGTTGACCAATCTATCGAATTGGAAGGTGAAATCATCGAATGGATTTTTGAAATGGGTGAATTTAATTTTTTCACAAAAGAAGACTTGTTAAACTTCATGAAATACCGTGTTGATGACAGCTTAAAGAAAATCAACATGGCAACCCGTTACAACATCACTCCGGAACAATACAGACCTATGGTTTGGTTCGAAGAGGAAGTTTTTGCGAATTCTATGGATGATTTCTTTGCAAAAAGACCAGTAGATTATACAAAGCACGATAAGAGTATTACGGCGAACGATTTATTTTAAATATTAATTATTTGGGCGCCTTTATCCGCCTTCCACTCCCGCTTTTTTGTCATTGCGAACAACGTGAAGCAATTGTTGCACTATTTGCGAAACGCAATAACAAAAAGAGCTCCGTTCAAGTCGGGGCGCGAGCGAAGCGAGCGCCAAAACAGTTAGAATTAGAGATGTCATGCTGAGCATAAACTGAAAGTTTACGAACGAAGTTCACGAAGCATATAAAAATAGAGATTATTCGTTCTTCGGAAATAGAAGATTCGGCGTATCCAATGACAAAATTGAAAACATTAATAGGAATGAGCATGTCATTCTGAATGAAGCTAAAGCGAAATGAAGAATCTCAAGCTTAAATATTTTTAAAAACTTAATTAACCTTAATGGTTAAATTTTAAAGCAATTAAAACATTAAGATAGAATTAAGAAGTTAAGATTATTAAGAGATTGCTTCGTTCCTCGCAATGACAAAAAAAGATAAAATATGATCAATGTAATCGTAACTTATACCGTGAAACCTGAATTTGTTTCTGAAAACAAAAGCAATATTCAGAAGTTTTTGAATGATTTTAAAAATTTGAATCAGTCAAAATTCGAGTATAAAGTTTTTGTAAAAGAAGACGGCGTTACGTTTGTTCATTTTTCAAATTATGAAAACGAAGAGGTGCAGAATATGGTTTTAAATATTCCGTCCTTCAAAGAATTTCAAAGAGTAAGAGACGAAAGCGGACTTAATGATTCTCATAAAGTGGAGTTTTTAAAATCTGTTGGAGTTGAATAAATAAAATAGAGATGCGAGCGAAGCGAGCGCCAAAACAGTTAGTATTAGAGATGTCATGCTGAGCATAAACTGAAAGTTTACGAACGAAGTTCACGAAGCATATTACAAAATAAAGATTCCTCGTTCCTCGGAATGACATAATTGAAAATAGCAATAAGCATATCATTCTGAATGAAGCGAAAGCGAAATGAAGAATCTCAAGCTTAATATTCTTAAAAACTTAAATTAACCTTAATGGTTAAATTTTAAAACATTAAGATAGAATTAAGAAGTTAAGTTTATTAAGAGATTGCTTCTTGACGAAGTTCAGAGGTAAAGAAAACAAATCGTTGTCTTAGCCCTGATTGAGCGGCGTGTCTGAGCTCTTTTTGTTATTGCGACGGACAGACAACTCATTCAATGGATTGCTTCACGTTGTTCGCAATGACAAAAAAGCGAGTAGCGAAAGCAGGTAGAAAATTGAGGAGAAACACAAAGCGTGATGCTCCTAAAAAATAAAAAATCAATGTACAACGTACATTTTACAATATAAATGAACATGGAAGAACAAAATACAAATATCTGGTGGCTCAACGAAGAATCTGAGCAAATGTTGAACAGAGGTTACCTTCTGAAAGGAGAAACCGTAGACGGAGCGATTGACAGAATCACCACTGCCGCTGCAAAAAGATTATACAAACCTGAATTACAGCCTGCTTTTAAGGAAATGATCACCAAAGGATGGATCAGCTTTTCTTCTCCGGTTTGGGCAAATATGGGAACACAGAGAGGTCTTCCAATCTCTTGTTTCAACGTACATATTCCCGACAGCATTGAAGGAATTACCCACAAAATGGGTGAAGTGATTATGCAGACAAAAATCGGAGGCGGAACTTCAGGGTACTTCGGGGAACTTCGTAACAGAGGAACTGCCGTAACCGACAACGGAAAATCTTCAGGAGCTGTTTCTTTTATGAAGCTTTTTGATACTGCAATGGATGTGGTTTCTCAAGGCGGTGTAAGAAGAGGTGCTTTTGCAGCTTACCTGGATATTGACCACGGAGATATTGAAGAATTTTTATCAATTAAAGATATCGGAAGTCCGATTCAGAACCTATTTACCGGAATTTGTGTTCCTGATTACTGGATGCAGGATATGATTGACGGTGATATGGATAAACGTAAAATCTGGGCAAGAGTTTTGGAAAGCCGTCAACAAAAAGGTTTACCCTATATTTTCTTTACCGATAACGTTAACAGAAACAAACCACAGGTTTATAAAGATTTAGGATTAACGGTAAATGCAAGTAATCTTTGCTCGGAAATCATGCTTCCGTCAACAAGAGAAGAATCATTTATCTGCTGTCTTTCTTCAATGAACTTGGAATTGTATGACGAGTGGAAAGATACTGACGCTGTAAAATTAGCAATCTATTTCCTTGACGCTGTTTTATCTGAATTTATCGAAAAAACAGAAGGAAATTATTATCTTCAGGGAGCCAGAAACTTCGCAATGCGTCACAGAGCACTTGGTTTGGGAGTTTTAGGTTACCATTCTTACCTTCAGAAAAATATGATTCCGTTTGAAAGTTTTGAGGCGACTCAGTTCAATGCAAGAGCTTTCAAAAGAATTAAAGAACAGGCAGATATCGCGACAAGAGAATTAGCAAACATTTACGGAGAACCAGACTTGTTAAAAGGTTACGGAATCCGTAATACAACAACAATGGCGATTGCTCCTACGACTTCGAGTTCGGCAATTTTGGGACAAACTTCTCCTGGAATTGAGCCTTTTGCTTCGAATTACTACAAAGCAGGTTTGGCAAAAGGAAACTTTATGCGTAAGAATAAATATCTTGCTAAATTGTTGGAAGAAAAAGGTCTTGACAACGAAGATACATGGAGAACAATTATGCTTAACCATGGTTCAGTACAGCATTTAAGTGAGCTGACTGACGAAGAAAAAGCAGTATTTAAAACATTCAAAGAAATTTCTCCAATGGAGATTATTTCTCAGGCTGCACAAAGACAACAGTACATCGATCAGGCTCAGTCTCTGAATTTACAGATTCCTTCAACAATGCCTGTAAAAGACGTTAACTATCTTTATATCGAAGCTTGGAAAAAAGGAGTAAAAACTTTATATTACCAAAGAAGTTCATCTGTTTCTAAGGAAATGATGGTGAATTTTGTAAGCTGTTCTGCTTGTGAAGCTTAAGAAAGAGCCAAGTAAAAAGTAATAAGAGCCAGGTTTAATGGCAACAATAAATTTAAAACCGTAGATTTTTTCTGCGGTTTTTTTCTTTCTCTAAAACTTCGTTTTTTATAAAACGTAATAAAAAACACATTATTTGGTGACAAGCTACAAGTATAATCTAAAGAGATTTTTTAAAAAAAAATTATAAATTATTATAACTCAGATACAAAAGCAATTCATATATTTGTGATATCAGTTTACTTTACTAAGGTAATTGATAATTAAACACATAATGACATGAAAAAAATTTTATTTACACTTGGTGTAAGCTGTTTCTCTTTAGCTTATGCGCAAAATTTAAATTTTGCAGATTCTAAATTCAAAGCTTTAATTTTAAGCTCAAATTCAACGAATGAAATCGCCAAAGACTTAAATGGAAACTCTATTATTATAGACGCAAACGGTGATGGAGAAATTCAGGTTTCTGAAGCACAGCTAGTGGTAATTCTAAATGTGAAAATGGACGAGACCCAGAAATATGATGCAGTAACCGGAGAAATTAATTTCCCATATTATTTTAGTCATCTTCCAGAAAATATTTCTGATGCTTTGCTTTTTTCAAATGTTGAAGAACTCTACATTTCAGACACTAAAAATGCAAATATCAGTTTTATAAATAATACTAAAATTAAAAAACTGATGTGCTTGAACCGTTGGTTTTACAAAGAAGGATCTTTCAACGGAAGCTTTTATGAAACAGATTTTTTCCCAGTCGATTTCACCGTTGATAATTGTCCGTCGATTCTAACGATGAATGACATTAGCGCTTCTTATCATCCTTATTTTTTAGGACAAGCTGTTTTTAGAATTAAAAATAATTCGC
>Ga0256787_1000487_pt1 | contig 10711 bp, 2 predicted proteins | sample MC6MC0938MT_FD_189994 | JGI IMG/M metagenome (GOLD analysis project Ga0256787, IMG submission 189994) | Metatranscriptome of enriched soil aggregate microbial communities from Iowa State University, Ames, United States - MC6-MC0938-MT... | ecosystem: Environmental > Terrestrial > Soil >... | reverse complement strand
TTGCCGCTACGCTGGTATTGGTAATGGTTAAACCATAATTTACACCATTGATCGTAACATATGCTGCACCATTGAAATCTATTACGGGTGCCGCATCGGAAGTATTGGTTATGGTAAGTCCCGTAACCCCTGTAGCGGGTTGAATCGTTAATGTTTTTGCCGCATTGATACAAGGGTTGTTAGGAAAGGTTATAGGGAAAGTTTCATTTGCCGAGGTACCAACATAGCCACTTTGTAAAGCCAGGGTAGTATTTCCTGCCAGTCCATTTGCATTAATATAGGCTAAGGCATTGGTAAGAGAGGTAAATCCGCCGGCAGGGGTATTGGGTAAACCCGGGCCTACGGGTACCGTTCCGGTCATCGTACCGCCGCAACTGGAAGTGGTAGCCACTCCTGTTAAAGGGGTTGTGGTTAAATATACCGGTCCGCCACAGGTAGTACCTGAATTGTAGGCATAAACGTAGTAGTCATACTGTGTACCCGGGTTTAAACCGGTACCGGTAAAGGTAGTAGTTGTACCTACCCCTACAACAGTACCTGAACCTAAGGTTTGGCCTACCGTATAAGTAGTACCGGAAACTGGGCTTGTTGTGGTTGCATTATGAGGGTATTGAACGACTAAATAACCACTGGGTGTTCCGGTGGCAGCCGTGAAGCTTCCGCTAATTTGTGTTAATGCAGGCGTAAAGGTTAATGCAGTAGGCTGGGCTGTAGGTAATATACAGGGTGCCTGTGCGCCCATGGCAAAAATGTCGAGCTTAGAAGTACCGTTGGTTGTATTCGTGAAGGTAACGGAAGTAATCGTCTTGTAATAATTTGCAGGATCAATATTTATAGGCAATTCATATAAATATTGGCAAGTTGCACCATTACAGCTTGTCGCTGTTCTTGTGATTCTATAATAGCTTTGAGCGGTTAACCTGTAAGTGGAGGCTCCTCCGCACCAGTCCGGAGCCTGAGTACCTGTAGTAATCGTTTGTGAGGTAGCATCAGAGAAATTGACTACTGCGGTGTAGTTGGTCGCACCGCTACCACCCATGGCCACTATGTAGAGTTTAGCGGCAGATATCGGTGTTGCAAGCGTTAAGGTGCCACTTGTGTTGTAAGGTAATACCAGGGCATTATTACTGGTTCCTGTTCCGGTGCCTGGTGATTGTAGGGTATAAGTAATGCCCGTGTTGGTGGTGGTATTGGTGCTGGTAATGCTTAGCGACGAAGGCCATGCAGTAGCTCCTGTGGCACATAGGGTTGTGCCAAAGCCGAAAGTAGTACCTACAAACACGTAAGCCGGGGTTGCTGAATCAGCACCTGTAGTCGTGGTAGCGGCCGGGGTCGTACCTGCTGTCCCGTCAGCAATGACATCTGCATTAAAAGATGCAGGTGTTATGGGCACATTACTGAATTGTGCCCGGGCAGAAAATATGCCTAAGCCTAAAAGTAATGAAAGGGTAAATTTTTTGATCATAAAACAATATTTAAAGGTCCGATCTGACAAAATCCTATTGCCTTATAGGAGGAATAGGAGTAATGGCAGACAACCATATGGTGTTTTTTAATAAGAGAATAGATAGTTTATTTTTCTAATATTATAGGGTTGTAAAATGAATAGTCAGCGATGAAAACCGATTTTTATAAAGGATCCTGGCTTAGGGAGATTAGGCTAAGGTTATTAATAACTGATTTACCTTATTTTGATACGTTATAAATTTTTACTGTTGCCTGTGAATCGCTTTTTTTAAAGCTATTTCGATCGCATTTTTAACTGATTCGTTTTATTATATAGGGTGAAAAGAAGGAATGATTTAATTGCCCGTGTCCGGCAGGTGCGGGTTTATGATATTAACAACATTGCTTGTGAAAAGCGTTCTGTGGCGGAAAACGGGAGTAGTATACTCAAGCCTTTTGCGCATTTTAAACATACTTGAAGCTGCCCTCCTGAGTATGTTTTGGGGTGGGGGGTAAAATAGATGTTTCATCCTTGTAATTTAGACTTTTAAACAAAAAAATTGCAGTTTGTTGAACCTCATAGGACAAATTGCTTATCAAATATAAAATTAAATCGTGTTATTTTAAATATTTGTATATGAGTTCACTTTTTAGTGAAGATTAAAAATTTAACAATTGTACCTACATGGATTATGTATTGCTTGTTTTTTGCCTGCAGTAGATAGTTTATGTGAGTTTTTTTGCTAAATCGACAAAAAAAAAGGCAGCTTAAAATAAATTAAGCTGCCTTCCAGACTTTTGAAGATAATATTACTATTTCACGAACTCAAATTTCCGGTTTACTGTGCCCTTATCTGTTTCGATTTTGATCAGGTAAGCGCCAGAAGCAAGATTATTCAATTGAATGCTTTGCTGTTTGGTGTTTTTGGTTTGCGGCACGATCGTAGTTACCTCTTGTCCGATCATGTTGAAGATACTTAATTTATTGATGTAAGTATTTTCACTTTCTAAGGCAACATTCAATACACTGCTGGTTGGGTTAGGGTAGAGCTTAACAACAAGATCAGTTGCTTTTACCCTGGTTACAGAGGTATAGCGATCCACGTAGATCTCTAAAGTTTCCGTTGATTCCGCACAGCCGTCTGATACGGTAAGCTTAACTACATAGTTACCTGTGGTCATATAGTCATGCTCTGTAACGGCGTCATTAGCTGTAAATCCGTCACCGAAGTCCCAGCTATAAGTATAGTTCGGGTTCAGATCAATCGGGGTAAATCTTACGCGACCTGGCTGAATGTTGAACAATGGTTCGAAATCAAAGCCGTTGTTGACAATTGGGGCAACCAGTGTAACGTTGATGGTATCCGTTCCTACACAGCTAGCTGTATTAGTTACGATAACTGAATAAGTACCTTCCTGGTTTACAGAAATAGTCTGTGTGGCACTGCCATCGTTCCAGGCATAAGCTGCGCCGGCATTTGCCGCATCAAGAGTTAAGGGCCTGCTTGGACAAATAACCGTATCTGCTCCTAAGTCTACAACCGGGAAAGCGAGATGGATTATGTTAATGGTATCGCGTGTTACACAGTTGAAATTATCCGTAACGGTTACCGCATATTGGCCTGGTGTCGTTACTTCAATAGTTTGTGTCGTACTGTTATTGCTCCACTCATAAGTAGCGCCCGGGTTGGCTGCATTTAATTGTAATGTTTCATTACCACATACGGCCGTATCGTTGCCCAGGTTCACAACGGGTTTAGGAACCACGATGATATTTGCTACTGCAGAAGTATCGGTACAACCATTACCACCAGTTACGATCACATTATAAGGTGCTGCTTGTGTTACCGCAAGGGTATTGCTGTTTTGTCCTGTAACAACGGTATTGTTCCTTAGCCAGATATAGGCACCTGCACTGCCGGAAGCAGTAAGGGTTTGTGTTTCACCGGCACAAAGATTAATATCGCCGTCCGGAGTCAGGGTAGCCGTTGGCACATCCTTGATTGTCGCTACAACTGCTGTTCTTGGAGAGGCACAGGTGTTATTGAAATTAAACCTGATGTTTGGTCTTTTCGAAATAGTTGGGCCGTCTACATTACTATTGGCAGTCGTTTCCGAACACATATTGTTTTGCGTACCATCCAGTCTGTGAACGGTATGAGATACGAATGAAGTGGTTGTATATCTAACTTGTGCAGAGGAGGCGTTGACCCCACTGTTGTTGTTGTTATAACAAGTCTGAACGATCAGATTCGAAGTACCGTCCCAATAGAAAGGAGTATTGAAATTGTAAGTATTCCATCCTGCAGTCGGGGTAACGTTACCTGTGAATACATTGGTGCCGCCGGTAGCAAATGTTGCCGTGGTTACCGTTTGTGTCGTAGGAATCAGGCTGATATTAAAGTTGTTGAATACAACGGTGCTGGAACCTACAGTCGCTACATCAAATGCCAGTGAATTAATATTTCCTGCGGTTAAGCCCAGGGCTTGTAATTCGGAGGCACGGATAAGCATTTGATGCTTATAGTTACCGTAGTGATACACATATGGAGAAGTACCTTCTGTTCCACTTGAAGCTGTTGTTCCGGTACCCACAACCAGAGAGTCTGGTCTGCCGGTATTCGCAGAGACATAGTAAGTGGTATTTGCCGTAATATTAGGTGTATTAAAGCTGTTGCCGGTGCCTAAAATGGCAGCAGAGGTTGCTGTTGCATACCAGGTTGGCTGACCATCTACAGCTGTTGCGTTTAAAGTTAAGGTACCCGGACCACATCTTTCCGCAGCTACCGTTTGCGTGATTTGCGGATGCAATACTTTAACGGTATCGGTACTGGTGATACAGGTAGCGCCATCGCTGTTCCTGATCGTGATGCGATAGTACTTAGTATTGGTAAGTGTCGGGGTTGTGTAGCTGTTACCTGTTGCACCATTAATGTCTGTAAAGGTGATATGGTCATCAGAACCACTCCATTGCTGCGTGAAGCCGGTCTGGCTTATCGAAGGGGTAAAGTTAACCGTTGCCACACCGCTTTCACACAATACCTTAGGTAGTGCTTTTGCCGTTACAGCAGCGGGTAAGGTCTGGATTTTTACGGTATCAATATTAGCACAGTTTGTGGTCGTATTACCGGCACTTGCGGTAATCATAGTATTGCCGGCTGTGGCATTTTTGTAATAAACCGTAGCAGCATGGGTACCTGCTGTATAAGCAGTAGTTGCGGCTGCATTAGTGTACAGGTTAGTAACCGGAGACCAGGTGATATGGTTATAATCACTACTACCGTTGGTTACGGTAAGTGTGGTTACAGCGTTATTACAAACTGTTTTGTCATTAGTAACATCAAATGCCGGTGCAGGAGTTACGGTAGCAACAACAGTTTGTCTTACCGATTCACAAGGAAGGCCATATCCAAAAATCATTTTTGGCCTGGCTTGTGTCAACGGACCATCATTACTTGCATTGCCTGCAGTAGCACCACATACATTATTTTGTGTTCCATCAATCCTGTATATATTGTGAGAAACAAATGATGTTGAATCATATCGAACTTCTGCACTGCTGCCAACTACGCCGCTATTATTATTGTTATAGCAAGTTTGTACGATCAGGTTAGACGTTCCATCCCAGAAAAACGGAGTGGTAAAATTGTAGGTGTTGATACCAACGGCAGGAGTGACAGAGGTTGCACTAAATACATTTGTTCCGCCTGTTGCAAAAGTTGCGGTTAAAGCATTTAATGTAGTTGGGATCAAAGAAATATTGAAATTATTGAAATTGGCTACTGGCGTTCCTGCTGTGGCTACGTCAAATCCTAATGAAGTTATCGGGCCGGGAACAACTCCTAATGCGGATAGTTCCGAAGCGGTAACTAAGATTTGGTGTTTATAGTTACCATAGTGGTAGGCGTAAGGACTGGTTCCTGAGAATGTAGGTGTATTCGCATTACTCGTATAGGCGCCGGCACCAAGCTGGACGGTACCAGAGTTATCAGTACTCGCACCTACATAGTAAGAAGTGGTAGTACTGATAGTTGGTGTGGTAAAACTAGTACCGGTACCGATTGCTGTACCGCCGGTTAAGGAAGTGTACCATTTTAAGGTGGTTCCGGCTGAAGCGGTTGCTCCTAAAGTAAGCGTACCCATACCACATCTTGTAGCGGGAGTGGTACCGGTTACTGAAGGATTATATACTATAACCGTATCGGATACCGAGTTGAAACAGGTAACGCTGTCACTGTTTTTTACAATAGCTCTGTAATATTTGGTGCTGGTTAAGTTACCGGTAGCCAATGTATCGGCCATAACAACGGATCCTACGTTGGTAAATGTTACATTATCGTCTGAAGTTTGCCATTGATACAATTCACCGGTTTGTGGAATAGATGGATTGATGCTTATTTTGCTTGATCCTGATAGACACAAAGATCCCGGAGTTGCAACAGCTGTTATTGCAGGTGGAATTACCTGAATCTTAACGGTGTCAATACCGCCGCACAGGGTAGTTGTATTTTGTGCCGTAGCTATATAATCCTGGCTGCCGATTACATTAGATTTGTGATAAACAGTGTAAGCATGGGTGTTGGCAACATAGGGAACGGTAGCTGCAGCGTCTGTAAACAGGCCGGTAGCCGGGCTCCAGGTTACATTATTGTAGCTGGCTTGTGTTGACGTTACCGTTAATGGCGTAGTACCATTGTTACAAACCGTTTTGTTATCAGTAATTGTAAATGCAGGAGCTGTATTAATCGTGGCGGTTACCTCAGCCCTGTTTGAAGCACAAACTGCAGGCTTATTATTGAGGATAAACATGGGCCTGTTTGTAGACCTGGTCGATCCGGACGATTGTGTACCTGTCAAACTTAACATATAAGCTGCGGTCTGATTGTCCTGGCGGTTCATCTGGGACATATTACCAGTATAGCTATCATACTTGATCGTGGAGCTACTATTTAAACTGTTGTTATTACTCCAGGATATGGAAATAATGAGATTGGAAGTACCATCCCAGTTGTAAGGGCTTGAAAATGCCAGGTTGTTGACTCCTATTACCGGCGTAAACAGGCTGGTTGAATAAACCGTATTTGTTAAAGCTGCTAATGATATAGGAGTAGGGAATTCATTCAATGTGGTACTGCCCATTTGGATGGTAAATCCGGACAGGTTAGACCCGATAGCTGTAAATTCAAAACCTAATGAGGTAATGTTACCGGCAGTAAAACCTGCAGTAGTCAATTCCGAAGCCCGGATGATATATTGCGCTTTTAAACCGCCAAAACCTCCCTGGGTAAAATTGTAGGAAGTACTAACGCCTGTCAAAGCACCGCTCCCGATTGTAGCTGCTGCCGGGCCCTGAGTCACTACTGCTGCTTCAGCATAAAAAGAGGTAGTATTGGCGATTACAGGAGTAGTAAAGCTGGTGCCTGTACCTAAAACTGTACCACCGTTGGCAACATCATACCAGTTGATAACAGTTCCTGTATTTGCAGCGGCATTTAAGGTCACCGATCCTGCACCGCAACGTTGCGCGCCGGTAGCATTAGTAATATTATTGCTATAAGTTAATTGAACCGGTGTGGAATAGACCGTATCCGGGCCACCGGAACATACTACTCTGCATCTGTAATAAACAGCAGTTGCATTGGTAGAGAAAGTACTGGTTGTTGCTCCCGTAATGTCTACATAATTGGTACCATCCAGTGAAGATTGCCATAGATAAGATAAACCCGGTCCTGTAGGCACAGTTGTCAGGGAAAAGTTTACGGGTGCACCGGCACACAGGTTAGTACTGCTGCTGGCAATGGTTGCGCCGGGAGCCGGAGTGCCGCAAAGTGTGGTAAAAGTTACTGAAGAGGCTGTCCAGGTACTTTTATCAGAAGTACCACAGTTGGAACGCACCCATACATAATGTAGCGTAGCCGGAGGTAAACCGGTAATCACTTTAAAAGAATCCGTAGCGGTTCCTGTAGGGGGAGTACTCGCGGTAGGTGCTGTATTAGTAGTGCTTACATAGTATTCATAGCCATTTGCTGGGATAACCACCGGTTTGGTCCATCTTATAGTAGCACCGTTATTTGTGGCAGAATTTGCAACATAAGTAAGTGCGGTTGGCACCACACAGCTAGGCAGGGTGGTGAAGTTAACCGAAGAGGTCCAGGTACTTTTGTCATTAGTGCCGCAATTGGAACGTACCCATACATAATATTGGGTAGATGGCGCTAAGTTAGTCAGTAATTTAAAGGTATCTGTGGCTGTACCTGTTGGGGTACTGGAGCCAGTTGGTGCGGTGTTGGTTGTACTCACATAATATTCATAGCCATTGGCCGGGATTGCTGTGGTGGGTGCATTCCATTTAATAACGGCACTCGTGTTGAGTACGGTATTATAGTTGAGCGCGGTAGGAACAAAACAGGTAGGAGTTGTTGTAAAGGTACCTGAAGTGGTGTAGCCATTGCCGGTACCTGCAGCATTGGGTATATGCGACCAGATAGAGGATGCTGTTCCGTTTACCGCTTGTACCTGTACTTGATAGGTAGCCCCCGGAGTTAATCCGGTTAAAGTAATGGCAGTACCGGTATACGGGTTACCCGTTGCTGAAGTCCAGTTGCAGGCGCCTAAAATTCTATATCTTACATTATAGTTAGCCGCACCGGAAGGAGCGGTAAAATTCATTGTGGCAGTATTGGTCGTTATCGCAGTAACCGCTGAAAACGTTCTTACCGGAGCTTGAGTACCAGGAGTCCAGGTATAGGTAAGACCGGCAACCGGGGTAATAGCCGTATTTGTATTCGCCATGTAAAAAACAGAGGAACTCTCATAAGCAGTTACCGCATTAGTCCAGTCACAAGTAGTACCTGTTGGGATATTGCCAATCATCAGGCTGTTAACATTGCTCAAGTAAGTCGTACTGTTACCACGAATCCCAACTTGTGGGGTACGGGTATCGGTACCAATTACAATCGGGCCTCCATACACAACTTTAATCTGGCCATTGCTGGTATTCAGGCGTATCTGAAAAGATACACGTTCATTAGTAGAAACCCATCTTTTAATGTCCGTATATTGAATTACATATTCATTTCCATCCGGACCGTGCTTGATCTCACTTGTAGCACCGGTAGTGGCATTGCCAGCACTATAGCCAAGATCGGCAGCAAAACCAGCAACAGCACCGGTTATGCTTGATGTAGTTGTGACCAAGGGAGTATAGTTAGTTCCTGCAGGGGCTGCGCCGAAAGTAACATAGCCGTTAGCTGCAATATACATAGTGGTAACTGCTGTACCCCCGAAATTAAACGAAGGGATGGTTATTGCAGTCGAAATTTCCTGGTCAAAAGGAGTATTAGCCGCAATAAATACAGTACCGCCGGTAATTGGCGTATAGGTACCTACACTCTGGCTAAAAGTGTAATTGGCAATGTTGGTTTGCGCAAAGCTGCTCAAGGCAAAACTACTGACCAGTGCTAAACTGCTTAGGAGTTTTGTTCCGAGTTTTCGAATGTTAAAAAAACGCGTTTTCATTAAAGGGTAAATAGTGATTTAAAAAGGGTTTACACTCGTTAATAAGGTGATTAATCAATTACAGAATCATAACAAGCTGATGGCTGCAATTGTTAAAAAATAGGCACAAAGATAAGCATTTGATCCCTCTTTTGCCCGCCAGGCGCGGGTTTCGGTTTGTTAACAGTACTAAGTCGCAGGAAATCAGGAGGGGGGTAGATGTTATTTAGCTAAAGTGTTGATATACAAGAGAAAAGTTGCTGTTTTTCGTATATGCACAAAAAAAAGTGCAAGTAGTACCTGCACTTTTTTCAAAGCCTTAATTTAAAGATAATATTATAAGTGGATCGCTTCACCTAAAGCTACTTCGATCGCATCTTTAACCGCTTCACTCATTGTAGGGTGTGGGAAGATGGTATCTAATTGCTCATGGTAAGTAGTTTCCAGTTTACGTGCAGTAACGGTTTCTGCAATGATCTCGGTAACGTTAGCACCGATCATATGGCAACCTAACCATTCGCCGTATTTAGCGTCGATAACCACTTTTACAAAACCTTCTGTAGCACCGGCAGCACTTGCTTTACCAGATGCAGAGAATGGGAATTTACCTACTTTGATCTCGTAACCTGCTTCCTTAGCTGCTTTCTCGGTTAAACCAACAGAGGCGATTTCAGGAGAGCAATAAGTACAGCCCGGTACATTGCCATAATCTAATACAGCCGGTACGTGATTGTATTTGCCTTCTTTTTGTGCGATAGCTTCGATACAGATTACGGCTTCTTTCATCGCAACGTGTGCCAAAGCCTGGCCAGGAACGATATCGCCGATTGCATAGATACCTTCTACATTTGTTTTGTAATAAGGATCAACAGTTACACGACCTTTATCCGTAGCGATGTTTAATGCTTCAAGACCGATGTTCTCAATGTTAGTAGCTACACCAGCAGCAGATAATAAGATCTCCGCTTCTAAGGTAACTTCACCGCTAGCTGTTTTTACCGTAGCTTTTACACCTTCACCGCTAACGTCTGCTTTCTCTACAGAAGAAGAAGTCATCACAGTGATACCTTTTTTCTTGAATGATTTTTCCAGTTCTTTAGAAATATCCGCATCTTCAACCGGTACGATTCTATCCATAAATTCTACGATAGTAACCTGAGTACCTAAAGCGCTGTAGAAGTAAGCAAATTCAACACCAATCGCGCCGGAACCTACAACAATCATAGATTTTGGCTGAGTTGGTAATGTTAATGCCTCTCTGTAACCAATGATTTTTTTACCATCGATCGGCAATGCAGGTAATTCGCGGCTGCGGGCACCTGTAGCCAGGACGATGTGTTTGGCAGTATGTTTGGTTACGCTACCGTCAGCAGCAGTAACTTCTAATTCTTTGGATGCATTCAGTTTACCAAAACCGTTTAAAACGTCGATCTTGTTCTTCTTCATCAGGAACTGAATACCTTTGCTCATTTTGTCGGCAACACCGCGGCTACGCTTGATAATCGCATCAAAATCGTGCTTTGCACCTTCTACAGATACCCCGTAGTCTTGTGCATGGCTAATGTATTCGAAAACCTGTGCTGATTTCAATAAAGCTTTAGTCGGGATACAACCCCAGTTCAAGCAGATACCACCAAGGCTTTCTCTTTCTACGATTGCAGTTTTATAACCTAATTGTGCAGCGCGGATAGCAGCTACATAACCTCCGGGACCGCTACCTACTACGATTACATCGTATGCCATAATATTAAATTGAGTTTAGTTTTTT
>Ga0256787_1000485_pt1 | contig 10718 bp, 9 predicted proteins | sample MC6MC0938MT_FD_189994 | JGI IMG/M metagenome (GOLD analysis project Ga0256787, IMG submission 189994) | Metatranscriptome of enriched soil aggregate microbial communities from Iowa State University, Ames, United States - MC6-MC0938-MT... | ecosystem: Environmental > Terrestrial > Soil >... | reverse complement strand
GAAAAAAGGAGGCACTCCCTATATGACAACTAACTTTGTAAACGGCTACTTAATTTCATTCAATACTTATTTGCTGCAACCTATTCAGCATGACTCCAAAGTCTTCACGCATGTTATTGATAAGCATAATGAGCTGATTGTTACACGCAAACCGATGCATGTCCTTCGAAAATCCTGTCTCTCATTAGGATCAACTTATGAAGCCGCAAAACAATCTGCTAAACGTTTTTTCGGCAATCAACACAAGCTACCAATCGTCGTGGCCTTTGATTATGGTTATCCCTGTATTTTTTTGCCAACTTATTCACCCAGCTCCATTCACAATATATGGATAGGGCTTCATGCAATTATTAATATTACTCCTAGTGAATTGGGGTGTATTGTAACGTTAAAAAATGATAAACAAATCGAACTACCTATTCGTTATGCTTCCATTAGTAAACAATTTCTTAACGCATCTATGCTGTATAAATATTACATGAATGAACGAAAACAGCTGAGCCAAGATGCACCCTATCATCCACCCTTTTAACAAAAATTCCCCAAGAGCATCTCACTCTTGGGGAATCTGGGTATTAATTTATTTTTGAACGTAAATAGGCATTAATAAATGGATCTAAATCGCCATCCATCACAGCACCCACATTACCTGTTTCTTCATTTGTACGATGATCCTTCACCATCGAGTATGGGTGGAAGACATACGAACGAATTTGGGAGCCCCAGCCTATTTCTTTTTGCTCACCGCGTATTTCATCTAATTGTGCCTGCTGTTTATCAAGTTCTAATTGATATAGCTTCCCTTTTAACATCGTCATCGCTTTTTCACGGTTTTTAATCTGGGAGCGCTCAGCTTGACATTGTACGATCGTACCTGTAGGAATATGCGTAATACGAACGGCAGAATCTGTTGTATTAATATGCTGACCACCTGCACCTGTTGCACGATACGTATCAATTTTTAAATCCTCTGTACGAATATCGATTTCTATATTGTCGTCAAACTCTGGCATAACATCACAGGAAACGAAGGACGTATGACGGCGGCCAGACGAATCGAATGGAGAAATGCGTACTAGACGATGCACACCCTTTTCCGCTTGTAAATAACCGAAAGCATTGTGACCTTTAATCGACAATGTTACAGATTTAATCCCAGCTTCATCTCCTGGTAGATAGTCCACTGTTTCCACTTTAAATCCACGCTTCTCAGCCCATCGTGTATACATACGTAATAGCATTGAACCCCAGTCCTGTGACTCCGTACCACCAGCACCAGGATGCAGCTCTAAAATGGCATTGTTTTGATCGTATGGGCCACTTAGCAGTAATTGAAGCTCAAAATCAGCCATCTTTTGTTGGAATTCTGCTAGTTCTTTGCCTAGTTCTTCTTGTAATTCTTCGTCTGGTTCTTCACGCAAAAGTTCCAGTGTCATATCTAAATTTTCATGTGTTTCCACTAAATCTTTATATTCATTGACAATCGCTTTTAAGCCATTTCCTTCATTGATAATCACCTGAGCACCTTGCTGATCATCCCAAAAGCCTGGCTCTAGCATCATTTCATCTAGCTCCTGAATACGTGCCTCTTTGTTCTCTAAGTCAAAGAGACCCCCTAAAGTCCGCCAATTTTTTGGCTGTAGTGTCTAACACATTGCGTACATCTGCTAATTCAATCATCGTTAAATCCTCCGAACGTTAGTCATGGAGCTAACACTTTAATCATAAAGCTCCGTATCTTTTTATTATAACGTTTTTAGAAACGAAAACATACTATCTAGCAGATGTTTTGTGGAATTAAGTCAACTATCCTGCGTCTCGTCCTCAAACATATTCTTGGCAAGACGTTGAAATACTTTCACACGGTCATACTGAACAAGTAAATATTTTGTTCGTTTCTCTAGTCTATATTTTAACAAAAAAGCTCTTTGAATCCGAGACTCTAACGCATTGACACTGACATCCACAATAAATTCCTTGCCATTCATAAAAGTAACCTTTGTCCTCTTTTTATCCACAGCGACATAGTCATCTATATGATGAACAGCGAACCAGATACAGTCAGGATGTAAAGGAGACCTACTAGGGAACCATAAAATATTACAACGTTCGTGCACGACGATAGGATTTTTATTAAGCTTGCCTAGGATCATTTTCGAGCCATCGAACGCTCCTCTTAAACTAGAACCAAAATAACGCAGATTAAAGTCCAATAATTTCGTTGGTGGTAGCGTAGATATATACTCATTATTTTTCTCATACACCTGCGTACATAAATTTCCAAAGGAATCATACACAGGCATATACATCATTGTTTCACTATTCATAATATCTTTTTTATGCATCTATAGTCCCCCTTTATACATTTTATGTTGCTTCCAGTCAAAATAAAAAGGAATATACAATTATGCGTACATTCCCGCTATTTTCAATGAGTAAGATTGCTTGAAAATTCCGATCCTCCTTAAGACTTAGTATCACCATCAAAAATTCAGGATAATAATAGGATAAATAACTTGTACTATATGCCTATTATTACAGCTATTGTATACCCATATTTTTCAATTGTCTATAAATTCTGACTTTTTATACTAAAATTTCTTCATTTTTAAGTAATTTTAAAAAGAAAAAATCATTTTAACACGTAGTTAAAATGATTTTTTCACCTAGATATTATTGAGCTGTGCCATGACAGTTTTTAAATTTCTTGCCGCTACCACATGGACATAAATCATTACGGCCAATGTTTTCAGCTTTACGTACTGGTTGCTTTTTCGGCGCAGAGCCACCTTCTTCTTTTGGATTAACAGCCTGCCCCTTTGCCACCTCTTCACGCTCCAGATTATTGCGGATTTCTGCTTTCATCGCATATTTCGCAACATCCTCGCGAATAGAGGCTACCATATCCTCAAACATCGCAAAGCCTTCTTGTTGATATTCACGAAGTGGATCGTTTTGACCATAAGCACGCAGATGGATACCTTGACGTAGTTGATCCATTGCATCAATATGATCAATCCATTTTGTATCGATTGATCGTAATAAAATAACCTTTTCAAACTCACGCATACGCTCTGGTGTCAGTTCTGCCTCTTTTTCATCATAACGAATATGAACAGCATCAGAGATTAGCTGATTAATATCTTCAGCAGACTTGCCTTGGAAATCAGATACTTTAAGTTGACCTTCCTCTAAAAGATTAGCCGCTACAAAGTCTTCAATAGCCTTTAGGTTCCAATCCTTCTGTTCACCTTGAGTATACAGGCTAACAACATTATCGATTGTTTCTTGAATCATAGACTCAACAAGCACACGCATATTTTCTGTTTCTAGTACATCATAACGCTCTTTATAAATAATCTCACGTTGCTGACGTAGTACATCGTCATATTGTAATAATCGTTTACGCGCATCAAAGTTATTACCTTCGACACGTTTCTGCGCTGATTCTACAGCTCTCGACACAACTTTAGATTGCAATGGCTGGGAATCATCCATACCTAAGCGCATCATCATCGACTTCATATTATCAGAGCCAAAACGACGCATTAAATCATCCTCTAAGGATAGGTAGAATTGTGTAACCCCTGGATTCCCTTGACGACCAGAACGTCCACGAAGCTGATTATCAATACGACGTGATTCATGTCGCTCTGTACCGATTACCGCTAAACCGCCAATTTCGAGTACTCCTTCGCCAGGTTTAATATCTGTACCACGTCCAGCCATGTTTGTTGCAATTGTCACTGCACCCTTTGTACCAGCGTTCGCAATGATTTCAGCTTCACGTTCATGATTTTTCGCATTTAATACATTATGAGGAATTTTATGTTTATCCAATAGTTTAGAAATAATCTCAGACGTTTCAATAGCAACTGTACCAACAAGAACAGGTTGACCAGCTCTATGACGCTCTGCGATATCAGCAGCAACTGCTTTATATTTCCCTTCCATCGTTGCAAAAATCAAGTCAGCACGATCATCACGAGCAATTGGTTTATTCGTTGGAATAGCGACAACATTCATATTGTAAATATTACGGAATTCCTCTTCCTCTGTTTTCGCTGTACCTGTCATCCCTGCAAGCTTTTGATACATACGGAAGTAGTTTTGGAAGGTAATTGTCGCCATTGTCATCGATTCATTTTGAATCTCAACGCCTTCTTTAGCTTCAATCGCTTGGTGTAAGCCATCAGAATAACGACGACCCTTCATCAAACGACCAGTAAAGCCATCAACGATCACAATTTCGCCATCCTGCACAACATAATCGACATCGTTATGCATACTTACATGCGCCTTTAATGATTGATTGATCGCATGATTTAAACGAACATGTGTCAAATCAAATAGATTATCGATGCCAAATGCTTTTTCTGCCTTTTCCACACCTGCATCTGTTAACGTAACACCTTTTGTTGACTCTTCATACGTATAGTCTGTCTCTGCATTTAACATACGCACAAACGCATTAGACTGTTTATAAAGCTGTGCTGATTTCCCAGCTTGACCCGAAATAATTAATGGCGTACGAGCTTCATCAATTAAGATCGAGTCCACCTCATCAATGACAGCATAGTGCAATGGACGTTGTACACGTTCCTCTTTGTAAAGCACCATGTTATCACGTAAGTAGTCAAATCCTAGCTCATTGTTTGTACTATACGTAATATCTGCCTCATAAGCAGTACGTTTTTCATCTTTTGAAAGGCTATTTAAATTAAGCCCAACAGATAAGCCTAAGAAATTATAAAGTTGTCCCATTTCAGCAGCATCACGACTCGCTAGGTATTCGTTGACTGTTACAACATGTACACCTTTACCAGTGATGGCATTTAAATAAACAGCCATTGTCGCTGTTAAAGTTTTACCTTCCCCGGTTTTCATCTCCGCAATATTCCCCTCATCAAGAGCGGCTGCCCCCATGATTTGAACGCGGAATGGGTACATCTCTAATACACGTTTTGCCGCTTCTCGACAAACAGCAAACGCTTCGGCACGAATCGACTCTAAATGCTCACCCTCAGCATAGCGCTTTTTAAATTCATCTGTTTTCGCTTGTAGTTGATCATCTGAAAGCTGTTCCATTTGAGAAGCGAAACGCTCAACTTGGTCAGCGATTTTTTCTAATTTTTTTAGCTCACGTTTATTGAAATCAAATAATTTATTTAATAGGTTTGCCATGAATGTTTTTCACTTCCTATATAGATTCAACTTTCATTTTACCATTGTGTAACAGTTTCATGCAAACTGTCACCCCGGCTACATATGATTGTCATACCAAAAAAAGGCCCTCGCCATCGCGAGAGCCTTTGTCATCATGAAGTTTTAAGTTGTTTCAATTAAGCCATATTTTCCATCTTTACGTTTATATACAATATTTGTGCCGTTCGATTCAGCATCTGTAAAGACATAGAAATCATGTCCAAGCATATTCATTTGTAGAACTGCCTCTTCTTGATCCATAGGTTTTAAATCAAATTGCTTTGTACGAACAATTGAGTATTCTTCTTCCTCTGACACAGCATCAGCGGCTGCTTGAGTAGTAGCAAAATAAAGGCCTGCACCTTCACGCTCGCGGAATTTACGGTTTACTTTTGTTTTATGTTTGCGGATCTGACGCTCTAATTTATCAACAATTAGATCAACAGCAGCATACATATCATTATGACGCTCTTCAGCACGAAGAGTTAGATTCTTCATTGGAATAGTAACTTCCACTTTAGTTTGTTTGTCATTGTAAACCTTTAAATTGACATTAGCGTTGGCATTAACATCTTCGTTAAAATAGCGTTCAACTTTATCGATTTTGTTCTCAACATACTCTCGAATAGCTGGAGTTACCTCAATATTTTCACCACGAATGTTAAAGTTTAACATGTAAACTCCTCCTTTATAACTGCTATACTATCTATTTCTACACAAGTGTGTGAAATTCCTCTAAAATCATTCTTTTTTTTACAAAAATTTTTATAAATTATTATTTTGTTTTTTCGCTTCTGCTGCTTCCTTTTTTCGTCGAAGCTTTAGTTCTTCAACAATCAAATCTTCCACGGGTCCTTGATTATTGAAATAGATGCCGTATTGCTTGCCGCTCCCAAATGGACGACTCCAAATCACTTCTCCATAAGCGCGAACTTCTTGTGTATCAAGCACAAAATGGATATCTAATGGAGGAGGGGTTATACCTAAATCCACTTCCGTAAACATCTTTAATCCACGTGGGCTTATATCCAACAAGTCAGCCATAGCCGTTTGTCCATGATTGACCTTCCCATTCTCATAAATAGCAAAAGTTATTTGAATAGGCTCCTTAAATTTAAATCGGAAACCTTCTTGACGCTTAAAAATCATATTCCCACCCCAGTACTCTTTTAAACATGTTTATTGCTTTGATTATGCCATGATGCCCAACTAACAGCCACAGGGAATAAGTAACATATTTTACCGTTGAATAGCCTAATTTATGACTATTTCATGATCATAACGGTTTAACAAAAAAGAGACCATCTCTTTCGATGGTCTCTAATTGTGTCTAAATTTGTCCGCTGTTTCCCTGACCAAATTGCTGTTGTCGATTAATGCGAATTACTTCCTTCCACGTATCGCGAAATTCCGTCACAAATCCTTCCACTTCCTCAATAATGGCTACATCATTTTGAATGTTGGCTTCTACTAAACGATGATTCATATATTCATAAAGAGGTAGCATTTGTTTCGAAATCTCAATATCCATATTGAGTGTAGACATCAGTTCACTAATAATCGCCTGAGCTTTTTGAATGTTTGTATTTTTCTCTTGAATATTTTTATCTTGGATAGCTTGTTTCGCCTTATGCAAGAATTTTAAGCATCCATTATAAAGCATTAATGTCAATTCGCCAGGTGAAGCTGTAGTCACACTATTTTGTTTATACGCGTTTTGTGCTGTTAAATTTGCTGCCAATAAAGGACAACTCCTTTGAAAGGTTACTTATTTACTAGTTTAAACCATTTTCAGAAGAAAAGCTATTTACGTCTCAGCGTAAATTTGTCTGGATTTTGAATTGTATGATCACAATTCACTCCTTTTAAAATCGGATGACATCTGCCAATGCTTTATCTTCATTCAGCTAGCAACTTCCAGCACGATGAATGAAGATAAACTATTAATTTTTTTTTTGTCATAATACATGCCATCCATTACGCGAACATTCGAGTAAGGATTATAATATTGCTGTTCACTTTTCTTCGTTTTTTGTAGGTTTGCCATGTCTTGTTTGACGGTATTCATTACAACAGCCAATCGTTCTTTTATACCATTATCTAATTCTAGCAATGTTCGATGAATACGATTTTGATTATCAAAACGAAATCCTTCTTTCATTAAGTTTTCCATAATCGTACCACGCTTGTCCAGCATGTTGTTGATTACTATAATGTAATCGTCGCGTTCTTCGCCTTTAGGAATATTACCTAAATGCTTAAATAAATTAGCTGAAGTCTGCAATAGTTGTTCTATTTGCTGCATAATATTTCACCTACCTTTATTAGAAGCCTCCACCTTGCATGAACATGCCTGACTGCTGATTTGCTTTATTAATGGCTTGTTCCATGGCTGTGAATTGTTTCCAATATCGTGCTTCAATATCTACTAGTTTAGCTTGTAATTTAGAAATACGATCATCAGACTCTATAATTAATTTACCTAAACTATAAGTTTGATCTGTTTTGCCTTCCTTACCAGCCTTCTTCTCAATGCTTTTAGTTAAAGCATCTATTTCATCTCTTAGACGTTTCGTAATCCCCCGTGAATCTTGGGTTACTTTTCTACCTTTTTCATCAGTTATGGTAGTAACGCTGCCTTGATTAGTAAACATTTGAATAACTTGATCTGGATCTTTTTCTAATGCTGCATCAAGTTTCTTGTCATCTATTACTAGCTTTCCACCATCTGATAGTATCTTAGATGTTGTAATCCCAATTTCAGCTAAAGAATCAATTGTATCATCACCCAATCCTTTGACAGACGATACGAATTGCGAGCGCATCTTCGCTAAACCATCGCGAATTAAAGAATCGCTACGTAATAAACCGCTTTTAGCTTTTTCATCCCACAACTTTTGCTCGCTTTCAGACATATCTTCACGTTGTTCTTTTGTCAATGGTGGATAATCACGATATTTCTTCTCTTTTAATAGACCATTCAGCGTATCAAGCATTTCATTATAAGTTTTCACAAATTCTTGAATACTTTCTTTTATGCTTTTAGTATCAGTAGTAGAAGTCAAACCAACTGGGGCTACAGTAGGAGAAGTATCACCTGCTGTACTACTCTCTGCAGCCTTTGCATTATCATAAGATTTTTGAGCCTCCGCAATACGTTTTAGACCAGACTGTACATCATTTTCTGCTTTTTTATATGCTGCTAGATTCTCATTATTAGTTTTCTCAACTACACTAAATTGTTTAAAATCTTCTAAAGATCCACTTAAATTCGCTAAACGGGCTAAATCAACTCTATCCATCTTTTCGAATTTTTTCTTAATAGCATCATCTTTTCCTGCTAAAATTTGATCTATTTCACTATTATCCTTACCTTTGATTTCAGATAAAAATGCTATATCGTCTGCAGACAGGTTACTCAAAAAAGTCTTATCTAAAGATTTATAGGAGTTTTCAAAATCTATTTGATGTGCTCGGTCGAGTAATGCCCCTCCATCTGTACTTTGTAAAGATTTTAAGTCATCTGCAGATAGTCTTAATAGTTTTGCCTTTTGTTCATCTGTTAAGCTTGAATTGTTAATCGATGTTTTAATACTGTCTGCATCTGTATAATCGATGCTCAAAGATTGTAAATCATTCAAATCAGTAGAATTTAGGAGAGCAACCTTTCCTACATCTGAAAACTTATCAAATTTCCCTTGTTGATCTACTGTTAAATTATTTTTCCCAAAAATACGCTCGTGCTCTATTTTATACGTATCATTATAATAAGTATTGTATTCTCCAAGCTTTTTATCTCTATCAGCTTCTAAAATTGGCTGTGCATCTTTCGCATTATTTAATTCTATAAGTGCTGTCGCTACACGATCAGCTGCTCCTGCTTTAGCATTGAACGTTGACTTCAGCGTTACTTCATACCCAGAAATTGTAAAAGTATTTGATGAACGCTCCATTGAAATACCATTTACTTTTAGTATTGCATTTTTTCCTGATATTGGGGTTGCATTATCCATACCTAATGCATCAAAAAGTTCTTTCCCTTGTCCAAAAACAATCTCTCCACTACCACTTTTTACACTACCTGTATTATTTGCAGTTAATGAAAGTTGTCCATTTTCAAATAATGCTGTAACCCCAGCATTGCTCTGATTGATTTTTTTCACTAAATCATTAATTGTATCTTTCGATGGGTCAAAAGTAATTGTAGTTGCCTTTTCTGCTAAATTACCATTCTTATCGATTGATTTTAGCTCTATTGACTTAACAGATTCTCCCACCAAAGCTGATAATTTTGTTGTACCTGTATATCCTTTTTGCTCACCAATCAGCTGAGTTGCAGTGGCTAATTGGGAAACACTTTCAATATTGAGAGAACCTGTCGCTGTATTTGTAGCTTTAACAGTTGCTAGGTTTTCATTAGAAGATGTAGCAGTTTTTTTCATCATTTGACTCTGTAACCACATCTTTTCCTCTAAAAATTTATTGAGTTTCTGTGTAGCTACATTCACATTTCGATATGCGTCACGTTGCCATTCTAATGTTTGTTTTCTTTGAAATGCTTTATTCAACGGCATTCTTTCTGCTTGCATCAATTTCTCAACTATACTGTCAATATCCATCCCTGAGGCTAATCCACCAATTCTTGAAACCATGTTTCATCCTCCTATTTTTCCTTTATATTTTTTCGTCTACAATCATTCCTACCATTTTTTTCATCTCATAAAATGCATCTAATAATTTTTTTGGCGGAATTTCTTTTACTACTTCTTCGGTATCACGATTTACGATTGTTACATAATAACGTTCTAATCCCTCATGATAAATAAATTTAGAGGAACTGTGATTAATTTCCAAAAATTCATTTACAACATCAATTGCCTGTTGTAGTTTATCCTTTGAAATTTCTTGATCTTCCTCTACTGCTGTTGCTTTTTCTATCACCGGTTTAGAGTTTGCTGCCGAAACAATAGGTGCTATATTTTCCTGAGCATTCGTAGCTCTTGTATTAGTTGGTGCAGTAATCGTATCAATTGACTGTCCTTGCGATACAATACGCATGTAACTCAACCTCCCAAACTTTTCAATTGCTTACCATTATTATCGGAAGTATTTTGAATTGTTTCACGTTTTTTGACAAACAATCGGTTTCAGTCTTTTTAAGAATAATAAAACCTCCTAATCTTTATAAAATAGACTTTGGAGGTTCAAATCAATTATTTAATTAGTTCATGTATATAATCTTCAATCTTAGCTAGAGTTTTATCTGCCTCTTTTTTACTTTCCTTTTTAACACCTATATAAATTTTACATTTAGGTTCTGTTCCAGAAGGTCGAATACAAATCCATGAATCATCTTTTAATCTAAATTTGAGAACATCTGTTTTCGGTAAAGTTAATGCATGTTTTTCACCATTTGCAAGATATGTAAAACCAATTTTATAATCTTCTTTAGCTACAACCTTGATTTCAGCTATTTCAACAGGTTTTTTGTTTCTAAGGTGCTCCATAATATT
>Ga0256787_1000483_pt1 | contig 10727 bp, 7 predicted proteins | sample MC6MC0938MT_FD_189994 | JGI IMG/M metagenome (GOLD analysis project Ga0256787, IMG submission 189994) | Metatranscriptome of enriched soil aggregate microbial communities from Iowa State University, Ames, United States - MC6-MC0938-MT... | ecosystem: Environmental > Terrestrial > Soil >... | reverse complement strand
GTTGGATGCGGATAAAGGGTATCTGGGAGATGCCGATACCGTCAGCTGGCCGGCAACTATCACTAAATTAACCCAGGCTTATCCCGGTGTGAAGCTGGTGATTCCCGGTCATGGCGCTGTGGGAGGTAAGGAACTGCTGGACTATACACATGACCTGTTTGCCGCAAAGAAGCCTAAATAATCTTCATTACCTTAAATCTTTAATGTAAGTTAGCAGTTCAGAATTTTTAAGTATTGGTGCAACATCAGATTGTAATTATCGGTTCCGGTTTAGGCGGTCTTTTAACGGCGGTGTTCCTGGCAAAGGAAGGCTATGACGTAGCCATACTGGAGCAGAATAAGCAAATAGGTGGCTGCCTCCAGACTTTTTCTTTTGATAAAAAAGTATTCGACAGCGCAGTACATTACATCGGTGCATTAGGAGAAGGAGAAGTATTGAACCGTATATTTGATTATGCCGGGATTATGTCGCGCCTCAAATTAAAACAACTCGATCATGAATGTTTTGACCAGGTTTTACTAGAGCAGGAAGATCGTTCATTTCGTTTAGGACAGGGTAGCACAGGTTATAAAGAAAGCCTGCTGGCACAATTTCCCGAAGAAGCAGTAGCCATTACTAAGTACTGCAATTTTTTAGCAGAAACGGCAAGCGCTTATCCCTTATATAATTTAAGGTTGGGGGATGGCACTGAAAAATTGCCTTATGAACAGTTGAGTTTATCCAAAGTACTGGAGGATACCGGGGCCAGTCCCTTGCTGCAATCCGTAATAACAGGAAATAGCATTCTTTATGCCGGTGACCGGCGTTTTACTTCCTGGGCTACCCATGTGCTGGTATCTAAAAGTTATATAGATAGTGCCTGGCGCTGCGAGGGAGGTGCTTCACAGATCTCAAAATACCTCTGGAAAGAATTACAGGCACATGGAGGTACGATATACCGGCATGAGAAAGTGGGCAAGCTGCACTATGAAAATGGAAAAATCATAGCGGCACATTGTGATTCCGGCAATGTATTCTATGCGGATCAATTTATCTCAAACATTCATCCAAAAGAGACATTAGCTTTAGTGCAGGAGGAAAGTGCCTTTAAGAAAGTATATAAAAACCGGGTCCATAATGCGCAGGAAAGTATCGCCTGCCTGATGGTAAATATTGTTTTAGCACCAGGGCAAGTGGCCTATAAAAACTATAATGTCAATTGGAACCTGTGTAATCCGCTGGCGACTATAGAAAAGCTGCAAGACATTTTTCCGGTGAATTATTCCATTTATTATACTGAAGATGAGGCTAATAAGGGATATGCGGAATCGGTATCTATATTGACTTATATAGCCGCGAATGAATTTGATGCCTGGGCGGCCACTTTTAATAATACCATCGCGCCGGCTGGTCGAAGCGAGGCTTACGAGCGCTATAAGCAGGAAAAAGCGGACCAGTTATTGGATAAGATCGCAGAGCGGTTCCCCGAGCTCATACAATTTAAAAAGAGCGCTAAAATAGCGACCCCCTTAACCTACAGGGATTACCAGGGATCGGGTAGTGGCAGTTTGTATGGCATTTTAAAAGATGTTAATCAGTATGCTGCCACCAGCTTTTCCACCAAAACACGTATTCCCAATTTATACCTTACGGGACAGAATGTCAACTTACATGGAGTGTTAGGTGTGGCCATGACCTCGATCGTCACTGCTTCAGCGTTTGTAGGAATGGAGCACCTGGTTAATAAAATCAAATAATACTTGCTACGGTGTAGATTGCTTGGGGGGAGAGGTATACTCAGGTAAAAGCCGGCCTAAACTTGCTGCTTGTATTATTCATTTTAAAAATTTATATTTATGAACTGTTTTATATTATGGAAACAGTATCATTAACCCTTTTAAATTTTTATCATGAAAAAACACAGCAACCTCAGCAACTTTGTATGGGTAGCATGTCTCTGCTTGTTACCCGCAGGCAGTATCAATGCACAGCAGGGAATGGTTACTCAAGGAGGCAAAATGCAAGCTCCGGGCACCATTTCCAAAGCAGACCAGAAATGGCAAAAAGGAGGTGTCTTCGAAGGCTATGCACCTAACCAGGAAATCCTGGAAAAGAGAAGCCTTACCACAAAGCACTTCAGTAATCCCAATGGCACCAGCACTGCCCAGGTAATGACCGCCGGTATCCATTACCGCGATGCCAATGGCGCCTGGCAGGACCGGGATATGGCTATTGTTGCTAATCACTCCGCTAATAACCCTTTTGGCTTTGTCAATCTCAGCAATGAGGTAAAAAGCTATTTCCCTTCGGTTGCCGGTACTGCAGCTATGCGCTTAACCAATGAAAATGGAAAACAGTTTGAATGGTGGCAGCGACCATCAGTGACTTATATTGATATCAACGGGCTTGTTAAAAAATATGAAGCACAGGCGGTAAATGCTACACTTGTTCCCGGCAGTAACCGCCTTCATTATACAAGTATCTATCCCGGCATTACCGAAGAGTTCACTACCATAGATGGTGGTGTGGAAAATAATACGATCATTCATGCTTTAAATGCAGATATCAGTGCGCTATCCGGTAAAGGATTGGTTTCTTTTAATCAGTTTATTCCTTTAGAGCAAGGATGGCAATTATTGGATCACCTGGGACGGGAGATCAGGAAAAATGCAGAAGTTACTGCATTCTCGATCCGGATACCGGGTATGGATCAGCTGGTCAATTTTGGACGGATCGTAGCTTTTGACCATCATTTAGATAAAGAAGCAGCTTTAGCTATATTAGCACTACCGGAAGAAAAGCGTTCAGCGGCCGACCAGGAACTGTTGGCTAACAACATTTTTGTAGGGAAGTTTAATCTCAAATTTGTTACCGGTGGGATAGAAATCAGCTCCCGGGTACCGGCAAAATGGTTGCAGGCTACAGGAAGAGCATTCCCGGTAACTATAGACCCGACCATCACTATTGGTACCACAACAGGAGGATCTACAACTTATAGTACCCTGGTACAGCTTTGGGGCTATCATCGTAATGCAGAGCTTTACCTTCAATCAGAAATTGGGGTGTATGGTGCCATAACCGCTATTGAATATTATAAAAGTGGTACCCAGGCTTCCCGTACTAAGCCGACTAAAGTATGGATGAGAACAACTTCGGGCACCACGCTGCCGGCGGCCCCGGGAGAACCCTGGAATTCCACGACTTTTACCGGCGGTTTATCTACTTTGTTTGATGGCAATACTACCCAAGACAATACCATGGGCTGGAAAATGATCACATTGACCACTCCTTTTAATTATACCGCGGATAACCTCCTGATCATGGTGAAGAACGATTATGGTGGTAGTGGCAGCGCTCAGTCTATTGCCGGTAACCAAAGCATCTCCAACCGTTCTGCTTACCTGACCGCAGACGGCGCGGACCCTTCTGATGCAAGTAATGCCAAGACCAACGGTACGCTGGTGAAGTTATCCGATATCCGGATCACCTATACAACTTCGGCGCCGGTTTGTGCCGCTCCTACGGCGCCTTCTGCCGGTAGTGTCACTGCAACTACAGCTGTATTAGACTGGACTCAATCCGGTACACCTGCCCAATGGCAGATCAAATACGGGCCAACAGGTTTTAATGTAAGCACAGGGGGCACCGCGATATTAACGAGCACCAAACCTTATACTTTAAATCCGCCGCTTAGCTCATCTACGACTTACGATTATTACGTAAGAGCGATCTGCGGGCCTAATGATACCAGTGCCTGGTCCCCGGTAACCACTTTTACGACCCTTTGTACCACACCAGCCATTCTGAGCCATCCGGATAGTTCAAGATGCGGTGCCGGTACGGTTGAATTAAACGCTACTGCTTCTGCCGGTGCAACCATTCAATGGTATGCCGCAGCTACGGGAGGGACTGCTTTGGCTACCGGTAATACCTATACAACACCGGCATTAAGCGCTACAACAAGCTATTATATTACCGCGAAAACAGGAACCTGTGAAAGTAGTCCGCGCCAGGAAATTAAAGCGATCATTAAACAGGCCGCTAGCGTGGATACCATTGCTGCTGATCTGACCGCTGCACCAACCGTTGCCTTCCAGGCTGTGAACCCGCAAAATGTAACTACTTATGCCTGGAGCTTTGGTAGTGGCGGCAGTACTTCTGCATTGCAAAATCCAACTTTCGTTTATCCTACGAGCTCTAGCGCGCAAAACTATACCGTGAGCTTAATAGTAAGCAATGATTGTGGCAATGATACGGTAACTACCGTAATAAATATACCGGGCACTACAGGAGTGAATGATCTTAAGCTAAATAACGATGACCTGAAAATATACCCTAACCCGACCGCACAGTATTTCAGGTTAGAAAATAATAGCCCTTACCAATTGAAACAATTGCGTATTATTAATGTTTTAGGACAAATTGTACGTACGATACCGGTAAATAGCAATACGGCATCTAAAATTGACGTATCGAATATGGCTTCCGGGCTGTATAATATACGTATTGAGTTTGAAGAAGGAACAGTGATCCGGAAACTGGAAATTTTAAAATAATAGCTTTAATTAAAGAGTAAGCCGTTCTTTCAAAGAGCGGCTTATTTTTTTAAGCGCTTCTTAAAGTTTATTTAAAAAGAAAATATGCTTGTTGCTTATGCGTAAATTTATAGTGCTGAATAAACTAACGCAGGTATATTATTAATCAAAAAATTAATTTTATGGAAGCGAATAAGAACCAGGCCGATAAAGCAAAGGTGAACGAACAGACGAACAAACGTCCTCAGAATAAAGATGACCTGGATAGCAGGGCCAACGAGGAACAGTTATCCAAAGGGAATGATGAGACGAATAATAAGAAAGCACAAAAAAGCGAAAAGAAAAAGTAGCTTACAAAAAGGGGCAAGCGATTCAACTGCAGGCCCCTTTCTTTAAACAAATCCTGATTTAATTACTCTGATATAAACAGATAATTATGCAGTTTTAAATCCTTTTTTTTTGTCCGGTAACAAAAGCAACAAGAATGCCTGTTTTTATCAAGGCGATTGCTAAGCACCTCCCATTTTGTATCCCTCCGTGCTTTGAGTTTTGAGCTTTATAGACCCGGTAGTTAATCAAAATCCCAACTTCAGGAATGAAATGGTTATCACTGGATAAAAAACCTTATTCCATTTTATGAAACCACATTCTGTTATTGATATACTTTGAGTTTATTGATGATTCAATTTATGGATCGTTTCTGTAGTTGAAAAGCCTTCCACCAAAGGAATAATAACCGTTTTACCGCCATAGCCGGTCACGAAATCGTTACCCACCACTGTTTCCGGTGTATAGTCACCGCCTTTGGCAATTACATCGGGTTGAACGGCTTTAATCAATTCCAGGGGCGTATCCTCGTCAAAAATACAGACCGCGTCAACATATTGCATAGCCGCCAGGACCAGGGCCCTGCTCATCGCATCATTTACCGGACGGTCTGTCCCTTTCAATCTTTTGACAGAAGCATCTGAATTGATGCCTACAACGAGTTTATTGCCTTCCTGTGCCGCTAAAGCGATACTGGCAATATGCCCCTGGTGAATGAGGTCAAATACGCCATTGGTAAACACTATCGTGTAGCTTTTTACTTTCCAGCCGGCTACCAGGCGTTTGAGCTGCGTAGCGGATACGATCTTGGATTTTATATTATCCAGCTTGTTGTGTGTTACGTTTTCCATTTACAATAGGTAATAAAATTAAAGAAGCTAATCCTAAAATAAGTACTAAAACAGTTTGTACGCCCCAGCAGATCCAGCCAAAGGCCATCCCCACACCCTCGTTAATGCCAAACAAAAGCAATACACCGGCCACGATCAAAGGGTAGGTACCGATGCCGCCCGGAGTAACGATCATGCCGATACTACCGAAGGCGATGATCGCTAATGCGGAAGCCATACCCAGCCCCGTAGTGGGTTCCAATGAAAAGTACCCGATATACACCATCAGGGTATACATCAGCCAGATGAGGAAAGTATAACCCAAAAAGGCCCCACGGGCTTTCATGCGCCATACGGAGGCGATGCCGTCGCCCAGGCGCTTAATGATATTGCCAACCTTTGTATTTTTCAATTTTTTGAGCAGGAAAATAAAAGCGGCTATGCCTGCGAGTATTACTACAATAGCTATGATCACTGGCTTCCAGATGATGGCAGTACCGTCATGAAAATATTTGCCGAAGTAATTATGCAACAAAGTGAAAGCAATATTTCTTTCAAACAATAATACCAATAACATTACGATCAACAGGGAGATCATATCAAAAGCACGTTCCCCGATAATGGTACCTATGGCTTTATCCGGCGCCGTATTTTCATATTTGGCCAGAACAGTACATTTAGCTACTTCTCCTAAGCGCGGTACAACGGTATTGGCCAGGTAACCGATCAGTACGGCAAAAGTAGTATTAGCCGTACTAGGCGCTATATCTACTGTTTTCAACAGGATCTTCCATCTTAGCGCCCTGAAGTAATGCGATAAGAAGCCCACTACGGCAATTGGAGCCAGTATCCACCATTTTATATTTTTGAAGGCTTCCGTCATTGCCTCTTTACTTTCGGGGCTCATTTCAGTATAGCGCCAATAGATAAGTCCCAGGCCTAAACCCATGAAAATAATGATCTGGAGAAAAGTGTAAATGTGTTTCTTGGTCATGAAGTGCTAAAGTAGGATATGCGAAAATAACTAAAGCTACCCATTAAGGATCGCTTTAATGACTAAAATATTTGTGTTGCTACTTCAGAAGACCTTTTATCATCAGGTAATTATGATTGGACTGTATCGATACGTACATGATGCCTTATATTTATGGGCAGGCTAAAAATAAAGAAAGCTACCGGTTAAGGTAGCTTTCTTATATTGATTATCTTGAAAAGATAGCAACAAATTAATCTTCAGATTCTTGTTTGCGACCTTTAGATTTAGCGACTACTTCGTCCTCGATATTTCTAGGCGCCTGAGCATAGTGACTGAACTCCATGGTAGAAGAAGCACGACCAGAAGATAAGGAACGTAACTGAGTTACATAACCAAACATTTCGCTCAACGGAACTTTTGCTTTGATTACCTGTAAGTTGTTACGGGTATCCATACCTTCCAGCATAGCGCGACGACGGTTTAAGTCACCGGTTACATCACCCATGTACTGATCTGGAGTCAATACTTCAACTTTCATGATAGGCTCAAGGATAACTGGTTTTGCCATCTTACCGGCATTACGGAAACCTTGTTTCGCACACAATTCAAAAGACATAGAGTCAGAATCGACCTGGTGGAAAGAACCATCAAATACACGTACTTTCATGTGCTCTACAGGGAAACCTCCCAATACACCTGAAGTCATACAAGATTCAAAACCTTTGATGATTGCAGGAACAAACTCTTTAGGGATAGATCCACCAAATAAATCGTTGACAAATTGGTAAGTACCTTTTCCTTCAGCTAAGAATGCTTCATCAGCAGGTCCGATCTCAAACTGGATATCTGCGAATTTACCGCGACCACCAGATTGTTTTTTGAACACCTCGCGGTGAGAGATCTGAGTAGTGAATGCTTCTTTATAAGCAACCTGAGGCGCACCTTGGTTCACTTCAACTTTAAACTCACGCTTCATACGATCCAGGATGATCTCCAAGTGTAATTCACCCATACCGCTTAATACCGTTTGCATGGTATCTTCGTCAGTTTTTACACGTAATGTAGGATCTTCTTCGATTAATTTAGCGATTGCCATACCCATTTTATCCACATCCGCCTGAGTTTTAGGCTCGATAGCGATAGAGATTACCGGCTCTGGAATGAACATGTTCTCCAGTACGATAGGGTGTTTTTCATCACAAAGCGTATCACCGGTTTTGATATCTTTAAAACCAACTGCTGCTCCGATATCACCAGCTTCGATAAAATCAAGCGGGTTTTGCTTATTAGCGTGCATCTGCATGATACGGGAGATACGCTCGTTTTTACCGGAACGTACGTTCAGTACATAAGAACCCGCGTCTAAGTGACCAGAGTAAGCACGGAAGAACGCCAGACGGCCTACGAATGGATCCGTCATGATTTTAAACGCCAATGCAGCGAATGGTTCTTTTGCATCTGGTTTACGGTATAATTTTGTTTCCGGATCATCAGGATCTGTACCTTCGATCGCTTCAACATCTACTGGAGAAGGCAGGTAACGGATCACGCAATCCAGCATTTTTTGAACCCCTTTGTTCTTGTAAGAAGAACCACACAGCATTGGGATAATGCTCAGGTCAATAGTTGCTTTTCTTACCGCTTCATGAATTTCAGCTTCAGAAATAGAGTTAGGATCTTCGAAGAATTTCTCCATCAATTGATCATCATACTCAGCAACCGCTTCTACTAATTCAGCACGGTATTGATTCGCTTCTTCCAGCATATCTGCAGGAACTTCACCCTCAGTGTAAGTCATACCTTGAGTAGCATCATCCCATACGATAGATTTCATAGTAATCAAATCTACCACACCTTTGAAGTTATCTTCAGCACCGATCGGCAATTGTAAAGGAACCGCTTTTGCACCTAACATATCACGTACCTGCTGTACTACCATTAAGAAGTCAGCACCAATACGGTCCATTTTATTTACAAAACCCACACGTGGTACACGGTAACGGTTAGCCTGGCGCCATACTGTTTCAGATTGAGGCTCAACACCGTCAACTGCAGAGAATAAAGCTACAAGACCATCCAATACACGCATAGAACGCTCTACTTCTACAGTAAAGTCAACGTGACCGGGAGTATCGATAATGTTAAATTTATATTGTTTCGCGTCAGGAGTTGCTTTACCCTGAACTGTTGGGAATTTCCAGAAACAAGTTGTTGCTGCTGAAGTAATAGTGATACCACGCTCTTGCTCCTGAGCCATCCAGTCCATTGTTGCTCCACCTTCGTGTACCTCACCGATTTTGTGATTAACACCAGTGTAGTAAAGGATACGTTCAGTAGTCGTAGTTTTACCGGCATCAATGTGAGCGGCAATACCAAAGTTGCGCTGTAAGCGTAAATCTGCCATAACGGTTTTATTAAATATTTATAATTTTAGGGTGCAAAGGTAGTGATTTTGGAATAAAAAAATACATATTCAAAATAAAATTTGGATTATATACCCGCTTATATGTATAGCAGACCCGATTTTTTAACAAGATGAAGCCGGGATTATTTTTTGACCGTTGCATACCATTTTTGTGCCATTACGGCATATGGCCTGTTTTCGATCAAAGCATCTGCCCAGATAACATAACGGGTGTAATGCTCCTGGAAGCCGAAAGGAGCGGCTAATTGAGCTATATATTTTAATATCATGGTTTTTAATTCCAATAGGGTATTATTGAAAACTTTAGGTTTTTCCAGGTTCAAATCTTTCTTTAGTTTACTGGCCAGTGAGAGCTCCAGCTCAAATTGATGACTCTCGTCGAAATGCTTTTTGAAAAATTTAAAGGCAGAATGTGCGGCAGAATGCAGCACAGAAAAATTATGATCCTGCAGCAAAAGGAATAAACGAAACAGGAAAAGGTCCCCGTAAATATCCAGCCTGATCGTTTTTGATTGCTTATTAAATAATTGATCCCAGGCATTTTCACATTTATCCATTTCATTCAATCCCAGGTAACTGTTCATCAAATTAGCCAGGATCACCTGCCGGTTGGTAAAAGGTAAAGACTGTTGATAGGTCTGTAATAAGCGCTCCGTTTCTGTCACAATTGTTTGAAGTTTTGCGGTATCCCCCATATAATTATATACGATCATCTTGTAGATAGAATGATAGGTCAGCATCAAATGAGTAAAGGGCAGCGATTGGTTGAGTTTATTTTCATTGATATATTGCTCGCTCTGGTAAATGGTAGCTATAGCTTCATCAAAGCGGATCACGCATACAGAAGAGGTAATATGTTGTAGCAAGCCGCTTGTATAATCATTGGGTAAAACGTTACATTCATTGGTCCGGGTCAGCTGCTTACTATGTTGAAATGCCGGTTCATGCTCAAAGGTCATCCAGTAATAAACCGCCAGGATCAGGTTATAATAATAGACTGCTTTTTTGCTCAGGCAATCGTCCGGCTTCGGCATGAGGCTGGATTGTATCGTTTCCCGGTCCAGGATATTTTTCACAGCTCCGCGGGCATAGCCATACTGCCTTTTCAGGGTAAGGATGTGGCTGTAAATACTTTCCAGGTTTTTCATCTGCATCATCTTTTCAATCACGGCGCGCTCTTCTTCCATCAATACATCAATGCTCCGGGTATTTTGCGTGATTACAATGTTTAATCTTTTTTCCCAATCCAGGGCCTGTATGTGCAAACCGAACTTCTCATGTTTTACTGCCAGGGTATATGCTTTATGTAACATCAGTTTTGCCTGTTGCGCCAGGCTATGATTGTAGAGCAGCTCCACATTCGTCAGTAAATTCTGGATACTAATGTCTACAGAAGCATTTTCATGCAGCGATCTCAGGCTTTTGAGCAGGTTGTCATACAAAAGTCGCTTACCGGAAGTGACCGCCCGGGCATCTAATTTCATGTTTGGTAGTTGACTTTTCCCAGTTTTTATGGACTCATATAATACCCAGAAATTGGAGGGCTTATCGACACTGCTTTCTGTATTGTATAAATGGTGAAAGTGCCGCTGTTCGCCATTGCTGAGCGCCAGTACGAGTTCGTTTACATCATCTTTCTTCTTATACATAGCGG
>Ga0256787_1000476_pt1 | contig 10771 bp, 10 predicted proteins | sample MC6MC0938MT_FD_189994 | JGI IMG/M metagenome (GOLD analysis project Ga0256787, IMG submission 189994) | Metatranscriptome of enriched soil aggregate microbial communities from Iowa State University, Ames, United States - MC6-MC0938-MT... | ecosystem: Environmental > Terrestrial > Soil >... | reverse complement strand
TGGGCAGGCTGTCCCAGTTATGGTGAAAATACATAGAAGCGCCATGATCTATCAACCAGAGTTCTTTATTCCAGATCAGCATATTGGTATTCTTTGCCGTACGGTCAATGTTCATGAGATAAGCATCTAACCATACGATCAGGCTTGCTGTAGCGGCATCAATTTTATGTACTTCCGGATCAAAGGTTATGGAGCCGCTTAAAAAGTGGACTCCTAAATTAAGACCGGTGCTGGCCTTCAACAGGTCCTGGATTTCTTCATCCGGCTCGGTCCTGCCAAAACCTTCAGCGAGTTCAACCAACACCATTTCCGGCATATTCAGGCCTAACAGCCGGGCGATCTCGCCACCGATCACATCTGCGATCAATGCTTTGAGCCCCTGTCCCGCGCCCCTGAATTTCATTACATATAAAAAGTCATCGTCCCCTTCTACAATAGCCGGCAAGGAGCCGCCTTCGCGAAGCGGGGAGATATATCGTGTGGCATTTATGATTCTAAGTGGCATTCTTTTATTAGTGAATAGTGTATAGTGTATAGTGAATAGTGAAAAGTGATTGGTAAGAAGTGAATAGTGAATAGTGAATAGTGAAAGGTAAAAAGTGATAAGTGATTAACGATTGCGCTCACGCTAATATTTTCACTTCTTACTAACAATTAAAAACAAGACTCCATGAGCATCTTCAACACAATGCATAATTTTTCAAATCGTCTTTTGAATAATTCTACTCGCATCTCTACATTTCAATGCTGAAAGTACTTCCATCACTTACAGGATTAATTATTTCACTTTCGATCTAAATAGTCCATTATCACTCCTTATCCATCTGGAATAATTAATTACTGATCGATCACTTACTTATCACCGATTCGTCAACTGTCGGAAGACGTCTTCCAGTGATTTTGTTTCTGTTTGCAAAGCAGCAATCGTATAATCGTTTTCAAGCGCCCATTGCATTAATGCCTTACGCAGCATATCCGGGTTACTGGTTTGAAAGGCCCAGGTACGCCCTTCGACTAAGCGGATAGAATCCACAGGAGCCAGGGCCTTAAAATCGGCCTGTTGCAGATCGACCTCCAGGGTAATTACAATAGTATTTTTATTTTCAGATTGTGCCTGGATATTACCAATTGCATCATCCGCAACGATGGAACCGTCTTTGATAATGATCACGCGACTGCACATAGCCTGCACTTCCTGCATAATATGCGTAGACAACAAAACGGTTTTTTCTTTTCCGAGTTGTACAATAAGATCACGGATATCAGCTAACTGATTCGGGTCAAGACCAGAGGTAGGCTCATCCAGGATCAATACATCCGGGTTGTGGATCATGGCCTGCGCCAGACCCACCCTTTGTTTATAACCTTTGGATAGTTGCCCCAGCTTCTTGTGCACTTCTTTGCCCAGCCCGGTCATCCCGATCACCCGGTCTACCACGGCTTTTACATTCGACAATTGGTGTACCCCCGCCGCGAAGTTCAGGTATTCCCTTACATACATATCGTAATACAAAGGATTGCTCTCCGGCAGGTAACCAACATGCTTTCTTACGTCCAGAATATTCTTCTCGATATCAAAACCACAAACGGATGCTGTACCGGAAGTCGGTGGCACGTAAGTGGTCAGCATTTTCATGGTAGTAGACTTTCCGGCGCCATTGGGGCCTAAAAAACCTACAATCCCTTTCCCGATCTCGAATGAAATATTATTTACAGCTATTTGCTCGCCGTATGTACGGCTCAATTCTTTAACGACTATAGACAAGGTTAATGCTAAATTTAAAAGTCAAAAATTATGAGTGATGGACCATGATTGATTGGCGATAAGTGATGGATGATCGCTAATTCAGGCCTAAAGCCCTGAAAGTATTTCCCTGGTTCAGATCGCCTGTTTTATATCCTTTCATAAACCACTCCATACGCTGTGCAGATGTGCCATGCGTAAAAGCATCGGGCACTACATAACCCTGCCCTTCTTTTTGCAACTTATCATCACCGATGGCATTCGCCGCTCTTAAAGCCGCTTCAATATCAGCCTGGTCAAATATATTACGGGCCTGCTGCGCGCGGTTGGCCCAGACACCGGCATAAAAATCAGCCTGTAACTCAAGCGCTACCGAATACTTATTGTATTGGGCTTCACTCAGGCGTCCACGCATACTTTGTACTTTATCGGAAGTGCCCATCAGGTTTTGAATATGATGCCCTACCTCATGTGCGATCACATAAGCAATAGCCGCATCTCCGGGCGCCCTGAATTTATCTCTTAGTTCGGTACAGAAAGAGAGGTCAATATACACTTTACTGTCTGCCGGGCAATAAAACGGCCCCATAGCCTGGTGCCCCTGGCCACACTGAGTTTCTGTACTTCCGGTAAATAAAACTAATTTAGGTTTTTGATAAGCGGCATCAGCCTGGCGAAAGATATCCGACCAAACCTCTTCTGTGCTGGCCAGTACCATACTCACCAATTGGCCGGTGGTATCATTAGGATCAGCTGCATTACTATAAGGTTGTTGCGTAGTAGTCCCGGATGGATTATTGTTCATGACATCTCCAATAATGGTCATCGGGCTTTTGCCCATTAATAAACCAACAATGACAATCACCACAACACCCAAACCGCCACCAACTACAGCTTTACCGCCACCACCCATTCCCCGGCGGTCTTCCACATTATCGCTTTGTCTTTCGCCTCTCCAGCGCATAAGTATACAATTTAAAATTCAGTAATATTTACGGGGTAAAAATAAAGATGTTTTCGGGATAAACAGGTAATTTTTTAATCTTCCGAATTCCGGTGATCAATAATTCATAAAGTATTTTAATAATATAGGCTCACTATACCAACCTAATATTACATTACGCTTGTCTTTAATATAATCACCCTTTATAAACCTCATAAAAAATCTAACATGAAAAAGTTATTGTACACCGCAGCAAGCACCTTATTAATGAGCCTCAGCCTACAGGCTCCTGCACAAATAACCAATAACCTCCAGGCTTATTATCCCTTTGGCGGCAACGCCCAGGACCAAAGTGGCAATGGGAACAACGGCCAGGTTACCGGGAATGTAACACTTACCCAGGACCGGTTCGGAATTACCGGTTGCGCCTATGAGTTTGACGGCACAGCCGGCAGCTATATCAGCATCCCCTCCTCCCCAAGCTTTGCCTATCCGGGAGGTGCATTTAGTGTAAGTCTATGGTACAAAGGGGCTACGACAGCACAAGCAGATGTCGAGTGCCTGTTCGGAGCCAATAATGGCAGTACGATTGCCGGTAATTATGCGTACTGGTTAGGCCTTTATGATTTAAATAAAGCCACCTTCTCCAGTTCATGGGAACCGGACAATTTAGTAAACACGACAATCTGGAATCATCTTGTAGGTATCTATGACAACGGCGATTATCTATTGTATAAAAATGGTACACTGATAGACAGCACACACAGTAATCTTTTAAATAACAGCAACAATACTATGATTATAGGACGCGGATTTGCAGGCGCTATTGACGATGTGCGGTTTTATAACCGGAAAATCAATGCGAACGAGATCGGGCAATTATATGCTTTGCAAAGCTCCTGCTCCCCGACTTCCATCCCCGAGCCGCAATTGCTCCGCATTAATCTTTACCCTAACCCAACCAGGCAGGACCTGACCATTGAATGTTCCACCCCTTTAAACGGAGCTACAGTCAGCATTTATAATCTATTAGGTCAGCTGGTTCTCCAACAGGAAATTAAGGGTAATTCATTGACCACTATTAATTTATCCGGTAAAGCACCAGGCAGTTATATCATAAAGGTGCGAGACGGCAATAAATTACTTAGCACGAAAATTATCCAGAAATTATAAATCAGGGAGGTCGTAAAACAAAAATGAGTCAACAGTATTGTTGGCTCATTTTTTTATTGCTGGAAATATTTTATCAACTTATTTAAAAATCTATTCATCAATATCGTACTCTTTGATCTTACGGTACAAAGTCCTTTCAGATATACCCAACTCATGAGCGGCATCTTTACGTTTGCCCTTATGCTTCATAAGTGCTTTAATAATAAATTCTCTTTCCCGGTCGATCAAAGATAGGGATTCTTCCACTTCCTCGTGATCGTGGATATCACTGCCCGGGTTAATAATCACAGGGCCGTCATTGGCCGGATAACTCACAAAAGGCTTTTGCTCCGGCACCGGTTGCGGATTACTGTAATTGTTCATAGCCGGCGGTAAGGAAAATCCTTCACTAGCTACGTTGCCCTGGTTATTTTTAGGCATATTATTCCCCATACCTTGTTGCTGCAGCAGTTCAAACAATAATTGCTTGATATCATTAGAGTCTTTCCTGAGGTCAAACAGGAATTTATACAGGATCTCTCTTTCTGTTGAGCTGGAAGCACTGTCATTGCCTGCATTCGGGCTCCGCATAGGCGCATCCGGCGGGGCTGCAAGCATTGGCATGGTATTGCCCGCCTGTACGTTGGGCAAAAATTTCCCTAATGCTGTTGCATTCACCATTTTTTCTATAGACAAAACAGAAATCTGCTCTGCCATATTTTTCAATTCTCTTACATTACCCGGCCAGGGGTAATCGGTCAGCATCTGGCGCGCCACGTCATCCAGCTGGATAGGGGTGGTTTTATACCGTTCTGCAAAATCGATCACGAATTTCCGGAACAATAAATAAATATCTTCTTTACGCTCTCTCAATGAAGGCACACGGATAGGCACTGTATTTAAACGATAATACAGGTCTTCCCTGAATTTACCTTCTTTAGTCAGTTGTAACAGATCTTTATTGGTAGCTGCAATCACCCTTACATCGGCCTTCAACACTTTGGAAGAACCAACGCGCAGGTATTCCCCGGTTTCCAGCATACGTAGTAAACGCGCCTGGGTACCCAAAGGCATTTCCCCGATCTCATCCAAAAAGATCGTACCGCCATTAACGCTTTCAAAATAACCTTTTCGCTGGTCACTGGCACTGGTAAAGGAACCTTTTTCATGACCGAATAATTCTGAATCAATGGTTCCTTCCGGGATTGCACCACAGTTGACCGCGATAAAAGGATTGTGTTTCCGGGCGGAGAGATTATGTATAATTTGAGAAAAAACTTCTTTACCTACCCCGCTTTCCCCCATGATGAGCACGCTCAGGTCGGTATTGGCCACCTGGGCCGCCACCTGTAGGGCATAGTTTAAAGCAGGGTCATTACCTATTATTCCGAATCTGTTCTTTATTGCTTGTAAATCCATTCTTTAATTCAAAATTTAAAAGTCAAAAATCAAAATTTTGCTTCATTGATTTGTGCTACTACCATGTAGACAAAAAAGTGTTCTGGTATCGACAGCGCAACATCAGCACATTTCCAAATTTCACTATTAAACAGAAACAATTTCCCCGATCAATGTACCACTGGTCGCCTCATTAATTTTCACTGTCACATAATCGCCTTTCTTCAGGTCCCAATCACCTTTAGGGAAAACGCTCATACGCCCCTGGGTAGTTCGGCCACTCCAGTGTTCTTCGCTACGTTTGCTGTTCCCTTCTATTAATACTTCAAAAGTCTGGCCGATGCAACTCCTGAACACTTCAGTACTCGCTTGTCCCTGCACCTCGATCACTTCTTTCAGCCTGCGGCTCTTCACCTCATCCGGCACATCATCAGCATAGCGACGGGCAGCAAGCGTACCCGGTCTTTCCGAGTAGATATACATATAGGAAAGATCGTATTTACTGTAACGCATTACGTCCAGGGTTTCCTGGTGATCTTCTTCCGTCTCGGTACAGAAACCGGAAATAATATCACAGGTGATCGCACATTCCGGCAATACTTCGCGGATACGGTCTACTTTTTTCAGGTACCACTCTTTCGTGTAAGTACGGTTCATCAGCTGCAACACACGGGTCGAGCCGCTTTGTACCGGTAAGTGTATATTTTTACAGATATTGTCATACTTTTTCATGGCAAACAATACCTCATCTGTGATATCTTTAGGATGGGAAGTACTGAAACGTACGCGCAATTTCGGGTGTACCAGGGCCGTCATCTCAAGCAGTTTCGCGAAGGTTACTTCTTCAGCACCGTCCTGGCTCATCCAGTAATAACTGTCCACATTCTGTCCCAGCAGCGTCACTTCTTTATACCCCCTGTCTACCAGGTCCTGTACTTCGCGGATGATAGAATGCGCATCCCGGCTACGTTCCCGGCCGCGGGTAAAAGGTACCACGCAGAAGGTACACATATTGTTACACCCGCGCATGATGCTCACAAATGAGCTCACACCGTTAGTATCTAAACGCACAGGCGCGATATCCGAATAGGTTTCTTCCCGGCTCAGCAATACATTCACACCTTTCTGACCACCTTCCGCATCCGCCACTAAAGCCGGCAAAGAACGATAGGCATCCGGCCCGATCACCAGGTCTACCAGTTTTTCTTCTTCTAAAAGTTTAGCCTTAAGCCGTTCTGCCATACAGCCTAATACACCGACCAGCATCTCCGGGCGGTTCTTTTTCAGGCCCTTGAAATGCATCAGGCGATTACGAACAGTCTGTTCTGCTTTTTCACGGATAGAGCAGGTATTGATCAGGATCAGGTTAGCCTCTTCAATATTACGGGTAGCGCCGAAGCCGTTCTCATTCAGGATAGACGCCACAATTTCACTATCATTAAAGTTCATCGCACAGCCATAGCTTTCTATATAGAAATGCTTACGGTACAGGTTAGGATCATTTTGAAAAGCTTCGAAAGCCTCACCCTGCCGGGTCTCGTCGATGGTCTTTGTAGGGGTTTCTAACATACGTAAAAATAAAGTGCAAAATTACACATTTCAGACAATTAACTGCCAAAATAGCAGAAAATTTAAGTTAATCTGTATATTTACTATTGATTCAGCCATCATGAACACTTATAGGTTTTACAAACGGATCATTTCTGCCGCTTTTGCTTTACTATGCTTTCATAGCGGGAAGGCGCAGACCGAAATGCCTTTCCGGGGGGCGGATACCGACCTGCTGACGGATACTTTAAAAACAGATAAGCATGGCACCTACTACTTATGGCGGGAGCAGGATAGCTTATGGATGGTGTTCATAAGTTTTGCGCCTCCTTACAACTATCGGCTACTGGATATGAAAGAGCAGGTCCTGGTGGCAGGCGAACTCAGCGAACAGCTCGAAGGTGGTCATTTGCTGGTAAAAAATGGCCAGTGGTCCGAGTATTATAAAGATGGCAGTATTAAATCTACGGGATACTATGAGGCGAATCAGCCCCTCGGCTATTGGGAATATTATCATCCTAACGGCGCTAAAAAAAGAACTTACCAATTTTCAAAGGTGGCATGGGACGGCCGGGACTATCTTTTAATGTTGGGCGCTTATGAAGAGTTTTATAATAACGGGCAGGTAAAGATCATTGGAAAATATACCTACCACATAGATACGGTTGCTATAGAAGGAGTAGTTGATGCCAATGGTGCACCTGAATTTGAATATATCCCTGTTGCAAAAAAAGCAGGTACCTGGTATTATTACCGGGCAAATGGTGAGCTCTTCAAAGAAGAAAAATATTAAAGCCGCTTCAATAAATACTTTCAGACCCTGGACCTATGGTACATTCCATCCAATGGCTTTATAAACAAAAATACTTTCCTACGTTTGCCACAAGCTGTTTCCAGCTATTATTTTTATTTTCCTCAATCATGCAACCTTTTTTACAGTAAGCATTTATATAGGTAAGCGGATAAAATGAACCTATCAGAACCGGATTTAATCAATTCTTGTAAAAAAAATAATGCAACGGCCCAACGGCAATTGTACCAAGCATATGTGCAGGATATTTTGAAATTATGCTTAAGATACCTGAATAATAAGGCCGACATAGAGGATATTACCCAGCACACTTTTGAAAAAGCATTCCGGAAAATTGGCAGTTTTCAGTACCTGGGTGCGGGCAGCCTTAAAGCCTGGCTGCATCGTATTGCCATCAATGAATGCCTGATGCATATAAGGAAAAGCAAAACATTCCAAATCAGCTTTACCGATGAAGACAGCTGGCTGGAAGACAAAATGGAGCATGAGTCAGCCGAACTGCCGACAGGGAATCATCTTGAGTTAAAACAAGTACTGGAATGCATCCGGCAATTACCCGATGGCTACCGTACCGTATTGAATTTATATGCCTTTGATGCAATGAAGCATGAAGAGATCGCACAAACACTCGGCATCAGTATCAATACTTCCAAATCCCAGTTATCAAGGGCCAGAAAACTATTAAAACAACTTTTAAATAACGCATCATGAAGCAAGAATCAGACCGGCAGCTCAAAGCGCAATGGGATGCTGCTACCTTAAAAGATTTTGATTTTGAAATAGACACTGAAAAACTGTGGCAAAAGATAGATAAACCCGGATCGAGCCGCCAGCTTGTATTTACCGGCCTTAAATATGCAGCTGCTGTTGTTTCCGGTGCTGTACTTACTTTGTTTATTACCCAGCTTAATCCCCCGAAGGAGGTGGCCATGAAGTCATTGATAGAGGTCCGGGAACTAACAAATGAGCCTGCCATAAGGGAGCAGTCCGGCAAACAACCCGCTAGCGTAATTCATCAAAATATATCGCCGGCTATAGTAGTTGTAAAAAGTAATCCATTAACGAGCCAACCTGCTGCTGCCCAAACAAGTTTAGCAAAGACCCCGAAAATTGCGACGGCGCTAAACAACTATACGCCACCTGAGCAAAATTCCCAGTCGCTTCAGGCTCCTGTTAACGATCCAGCGACCAATACCATTGCCCGGGAAGCACCAAAAGCTGCACTCAAAACAGTACACCTTTTTGACCTGGAAAACCCGGCACCTGAACCGGCAAAACCCAGTAAGTTTATGATGGCTATCGGAGAGCATACTAATCCGAAATCGAACGACATTGCATTTTCCACTAAAATATTAACCAAACAATTTTAATATCATCCATGAAAAAGATCTTTTCTACGCTTTTAATGACACTCCTATTCGGCGCACAACAGGTCCAGGCACAACAACAATTGACTGATAGTACGGAAAATATGCCGAATGCCCGGCACCATTTCGAAGTCAATCTTCCCGAACAAATCAGTTTTAAAGTTGCACTGGTTGCACTGGACGACTGGAGCGATAATGATTTTTTAAACATATTTAATAACCAGGTTAAAAAGCATATTGACTATTTTACAGACAGTATCCATAGCAATCCCACACTCCAAAACTTATTGTATATAGAAAGAAAGCCGGCTGCAGGTTTTGAAAAAATGAATTTCAGGCAGCTTAGTCCTAAACAGTCGGAAATTGTATTTAAAGAGGGCAGCTACTATCATTTAAAAAATAGTATAGACAGTCTGTGTTATACCTATTATGTTGTGAACGCGCATGCAGCAAAAGGAGCTAATGATTCCCTGCACCAAAACCAGATCACCATCAGCGCCAAATCGCTTCCCGATATCAATACCTTAAGCAGTACACAGATCTTCAGGGTACATCAACAACTGGACAGTATGGTGCAGGCGGCAAAACTTAAAGTGAACCGATACCGCAACCCTTTATACAGCAGTAACTCCAGTTGGTCCCTTTCCGCAAAAGGCACGCAGACTTCGAGCTACAATGGCAAAAAACCATTTACACAGGTAATGAACAATTTTAAACTTGGTGTGGGCTTCGGCGCTATTGTTTTTAACAATACTATTTCGCCTAACCTGGAACTCAGCCTGGGTTATATGTTTAAAAGAAATGCCGGCACAGTTCCTTTTATCGGCTTTAATTACAGCCTGTTTACGGAAATTGATCTCCGGGACCGAAGTAACATGATCTCCTATCTCCCCTTGAATTTTGAATTCGGCACCATCAGGAATAATGTAGGCCTGATGCAAAGAAAAACTTCTATCGCATACGGTGTGCTGATCAAGAATGAAAGGGAATCAGGTAGCAAACATTACTTATTTAATATGCAACTGAACTTTGCCCTGAGCAATACCGTTTCATCCAGCCTGATCCTAGCCTCCCAGCTTAAGAAGGACCCGGAACATTATGTTTTTGGTGTATCGTTGAAGTATAATCTATAGTATAAAAAAAGGGCGCTACCGGTTCTCCTGTAGCACCCTTTTCTCTATAAAATATCAATTATTTTAAAGAACATTCTGCAGTAGCTCCCGCAACTTGTACGGTAGCTTCGTAACTTTCACAAGCAGTCTTAGCAGTAGACTTAGATGTTTTAGGATAAGTTTGAGCGACTTCCTGAGTGCTACCCGACATAGTTACTTTACAAGTACAAGTGTAGTCTTTCTTACAAGATGCAAATAAGCTCATGGAGATTGCTGCCACAGCAACCAAGGTAATTTTTTTCATGTTTTTTGATTTTTGTGAATTAAAATTATAAATCGGGGCCGAAAATAATTATAAAATTCATTTAATCAAACCTTTGCACACTATTTTCTTAAAATTAATCACTTCCTGGTGACTTTTATTTCAGTATGTACTATAAAAAAATCCAAGAAGTACACAATCATGATAAAGAGAAAAATATCTTCGAATAAAAAACAAATTTATTTTGCAGAATAAAAAACAAACGATACCTTTGCCTCCCATTCAAAAAGAAAGCAAGTCTTTTAAAATGTATGGAAGCATAGCTCAGCTGGTTCAGAGCATCTGCCTTACAAGCAGAGGGTCCGCGGTTCGAATCCGTGTGCTTCCACAAGAAAAGTTCTTTACATCGTATTATATACTACCGGAAGCATAGC
>Ga0256787_1000475_pt1 | contig 10779 bp, 9 predicted proteins | sample MC6MC0938MT_FD_189994 | JGI IMG/M metagenome (GOLD analysis project Ga0256787, IMG submission 189994) | Metatranscriptome of enriched soil aggregate microbial communities from Iowa State University, Ames, United States - MC6-MC0938-MT... | ecosystem: Environmental > Terrestrial > Soil >... | reverse complement strand
CGGCGAGTTCGAGCGGAAGCGCGACGTTCTCGTACACCGTGCGCGACGACAGCAGGTTGAAGTGCTGGAAGATCATGCCGATTTCGCGGCGCGCCTCGCGCAATTGCGCAGCGGGCAGCGTGGTCAGATCCCGTCCGTCGACGACGATGTTGCCTTCCGTCGGACGCGTCAATAGGTTGATGGTCCGCACAAGCGTGCTCTTGCCCGCGCCGCTGCGGCCGATGATGCCGAACACTTCGCCCGCCGCAATCGACAGATTGACGTTGTGCAGTGCCTCGACCCAGCCCCGGGGTCCCGCGAACCGCTGGGAGATATTGCGTATTTCGATCATGGAAAAACGAAACGGCGGGTTTGTCGACGAGCGTCATGCGCTCTGCGACCAAGCATCCGCCGTCACTTTTATTGGGATTTGAGCCCGCGATTCTACCGTAGGCGGCGTCATTCCCTTTAATAATCAATTACGATTCTTTCATAACTAATCGACATTAGAGGAACGTGCAAGGCGCGTTTTCGCCGGGCGACCTGGCGGCGGTCTATGATCTGCCGGGACCAGAACCCATGGATGTGCCGTCATGCAGACTTCCCACAACAGCAGCGCTTTCGCCGCCCCGAGCGGCGCAAAGAGCACCGAGCCTTTTCGCTCGTCAGTCTTTGCAGCCGACAACGTCGAATTGCCGCTGTACCGCTGGCCTGTCATAGGAACGCCGCGCGCAACGGTCGCACTCATTCACGGACTGGCTGAACACGCGGGCCGCTATCGGGCGCTGGCCACGAGGCTCAACGCGGCCGGCGTCGAACTGCTGGCAACCGACTTGCGCGGCCATGGCCGGGCACCCGGCAAGCGTGCATACGTCGACCGATTCGACGATTACGTGCTGGACGCACAGGCTTTACTCGATGCCGCGTTCCAGGCGCGTCCGCATGCACCGCTTTTTCTGATGGGCCATAGCATGGGAGGCGCCGTAGCCGCGCTTTACGTGACCGAGCGCCTCGGCACCGCTCGCGACGACCTCGGCACACGTTTGAGCGGTCTGATCCTGTCGAGCCCAGCGCTGGCGCCAGGGCGCGACGTGCCTCGCTGGATGCTCAAGCTGAGTCAGGTGATCAGCCGCGTCTGGCCAAACTTCCCGGCTATGAAAATCGACGCCGCCCTGCTCTCGCGCGTACCTGCCGTGGTGGACGCGAACCGCAACGACCCGCTCGTGCATCACGGTCCGATCCCCGCGCGCACCGGCGCGGAATTGCTGCTGGCGATGGCGCGCATCGAAGCGGGCCGCGCGGCGCTGCGCTTGCCGCTACTCGTCTATCACGGCACCGCCGACAAGCTCACGGAGCCTGAAGGAAGCCGCGACTTTAGCGAGTACGCCGGATCGCCGGACAAGACGCTACGGCTCTACGAAGGCAGCTTTCACGAGACGATGAACGATCTGGACGGCGAGCGCGTGATGAGCGAACTGATCGAGTGGATCGATCAGAGACTGGGGCGCACGCGCTAACGCTTCCAGTCAGGTGGGCGTTTGTCGATGAATGCCTGCACGCCTTCGAGCGCCGAGCCGTCCATCATGTTGCAGGCCATGGTCTGGCCCGCAAGCTGATACGCGGCTTCGATGCCCATTTCAAGTTGCCGGTAGAACAGCCCCTTGCCGGCAGTCACGGCTTCCACGGGCTTTGCGCAAATGCTGGTGGCAAGCCTTGCCACCTCCGCATCCAGGGAGTCCGCAGGGACCACGCGATTGACGAGGCCTTGCTGCTTCGCCTCTGCGGCGTCGATGAAATCGCCGGTCAACAGCATTTCGAGCGCGGCCTTGCGCGAGAGGTTGCGCGACAGCGGCACCGACGGCGTCGCGCAAAACAGCCCGAGGTTCACGCCCGAGACGGCAAACCGCGCGGTCTCCGAAGCCACGGCCAGATCGCACATCGCGACAAGCTGGCAGCCGGCCGCCGTCGCAATCCCGTGAACACGCGCGATCACCGGCTGAGGCAAGCGCTGAATCGTCATCATGAGTTTCGTGCAGCGCGCGAACAGCGTTTGGTAATACTCGAGCGACGGCGCCGCGCGCATCTCTTTCAGATCGTGTCCCGCACAGAATGCGCGCCCCGCGCCGGCGATCACCACCACGCGCGCTTGCGACGCAGCGAGTCCGTTCAACGCTTCCTGCAACGCGTCGAGCAACGACTCCGAGAGTGCGTTGAACGCATCGGGCCGGTTCATCGTCAGAAGGACGACGCCCGGCACGCCGTACGCGTCGGCCTCCGTCTCGATCAGCGAAGCGCTCAGTGCATCGGCATTCATGGCTCGCTCCCATTTCAATGTCCGGCAACCGCAGCCTATGCGGCGCGGCGACTGCTTAGATTCCGGCAAGCGCGCGCACGTGCGCGACGACGCTGCGCCCAAGAGCGGACAGGTTGTAGCCCCCTTCGAGGCAACTCACGATTCGCCCGCGCGCATAGCGGTTTGCGATGTCGCGCATCTGATCGGTGATCCACACGTAGTCATCTTCGACCAGACCCATGTTGCCGAGATCGTCCTCGCGATGCGCGTCGAAGCCTGCCGAAATGAACAGCATCTCAGGCTTGAATTCATTCAGGCGAGGCAGCCACAGCATGTCGACCGCCTCGCGCACCGCCATGCCTTTCGAGCGCGCGGGCATCGGCACGTTGCACATATTGGGCGCCTGATTGTCGGCACCGGTGAACGGATAGAACGGATGCTGGAAGATGCTGCACATCAGCACGCGCGAGTCGCCGGAAAACGCCGCCTCGGTACCGTTGCCGTGGTGCACGTCGAAGTCGATGATCGCGACGCGCTGCAAGCCGTGCACCTCCAGCGCATGACGCGCGGCAATCGCGACATTGTTGAAGAAGCAGAAGCCCATCGCACGCGCGGGTTCCGCGTGGTGACCGGGCGGGCGCACACTGCAGAAGGCGTTGTCGAAGCGGCCTTCGATGACCGCGTCGGTGGCGGCCACCGCGGCGCCGGCGGCGCGTAACGCTGCCTGCAAGGAATGCGGGTTCATCGACGTGTCGGGGTCGATTTCAGCCATGCCCTCGGCCGGCGAACGGCTGCGAATGTAATCGATGTGCGCTTGCGTGTGCACACGTAGCAGCGCCGCTTCGTCGGCGAGCGGCGGCGACTCGCGTTCGATCAACGCGTCGATGCGGCTTGCGATCAATTGATCTTCGATAGCCTGCAACCGTGCAGGGCACTCGGGATGCCATTGCCCCATGTCGTGCAGCAGACAGTCGGAATGAGAATAGAAGCCTGTTGCCATGATTTTCTTCTGCGGCGCGCCGCCTTCGAGGCGTGCGCGGCGCGTCTCCATCCAGGGGCGCGCGCCCGCGGCGCGCCAACATCGTCAAGTTACCACACGACGTCGCTGTAACGCGTCCGGCACAGTTTCGCGAGAGGCCTCGGGTATACTGCCCCGATCCGTTTTCCTCATGTCTTTGTCCTTTCGCACTGCGCCCCCAGCTCACTATGACCGTCAAGCTTGCTCTGTCTGCACGAAACCGGCTCAGCACCCGAACCATCGCCGCCGCACTCTCCATCGCATCGTGCATGTTCATGGCAACCACTCCGGCGCTTGCGCAGAACGCCGGAAAAAAACCGCCGACGCTGCTCGCTCAGGCACAACCGCAAACAGCGGTGCCGCAAGGGCAAACCTTCGAAGAAGAAATCATTCCGCAGCGCTACGCGAACAACCCGAATGTCGATGCATTCATCAACGATATGGTGGCGCGCTACGACTTCGACGAGTCGTCGCTGCATTCGCTTTTTGCCGGCGTGAGCTATTCGGCGACCGCGGTCAAGCTGGTGACGCCGTCGGCATCTCCTTCGGTGAAGAACTGGCGCGCGTATCAGTCGCGCTTTCTCGACCAGATTCGCATCAACGCGGGCATTCGCTTCTGGCGCGCGAATCAGGCCACGCTGCAGCGTGCGTACGAGGAGTTTGGCGTGCCGCCGGAGGTGATCGTCGGCATTCTCGGCGTGGAAACGATCTACGGGCGTTTCATGGGCAACTTCCGCGTCCTCGACGCGCTGACTACGCTCAGTTTCGACTACCCGAACACGCCTAATCGCGCCGACCGTCAGGCGACCTTCCGCAAGAATCTCGAAGACTACCTGGTGTGGACGCGCGATTCGCAGATCGACCCGACCACGGTGCTCGGCTCGTACACAGGCGCGATCGGCATTCCGCAGTTCCTGCCGAGCAGCATCACGCAGTACGCGGTGAGCTACGACGGCAACAAGGAAATCGACCTGCGCACGAGCCAGGCGGATGCAATCGGCAGCGTGGCGAACTATCTGCGGCAGAACGGCTGGGAAAACGGCCGGCCCGTGGTATGGAAAATCGGTACGGACGCTGGCAGCCTGGGCGTCGCGCAAGCCGCCGCCGACGGCGCGCCGGAACCGCATTGGCCGCTCGACCAGTTGTTGCGTGCGGGGCTGCTGCTCAATGAGCCGAGCGTGAATATTGCAGCGGAAGCGGGAACGCCTGTCACGGTGGTCGACCTGCCGTCGCCGGGCCGCGGCACGGAATATATGCTGGGCCTGAAAAACTTCTACGTGCTCACGCGCTATAACCGCAGCTTCTTTTATGCACTCGCGGTTTATCAGTTGGGCGAACGCATCAAGTCGCAGATGCAAGCCAGCGACGCAGCGAGTCCGGCCAATGCTCAGAACAACGCAGCGCCGCCAAGCGCGGCTTCGCAATAGTTCATAGCGCGGACTGGAGGCCGATACCTGCGTGCTATAGATGTAAAAAAAGCGCCTGCCGGCGCTTTTTTTAACTGACGCTATTTCGTATGGCGCGCGAGCGACACTGCTCGCTTACGCCGGAAACACGCCAGTGGACAAATAACGGTCGCCGCGGTCGCAGACGATGAACACGATGGTCGCGTTTTCGACCTGACGCGCGACGCGCAACGCCACCTCGCACGCTCCGCCCGACGAAATGCCCGCAAAAATGCCTTCGACGGACGCCAAGCGACGCGCCATTGCTTCGGCAGCGGCCTGACTCACGTTCTCGACGCGGTCAACCCGGCTACGGTCGAAGATCTTCGGCATATAAGCCTCTGGCCATTTACGAATGCCGGGAATGCGCGACCCTTCCTCAGGCTGCGCGCCGACGATTTCGATCGCCTGATTCTGCTGCTTCAGATAACTGGACACGCCCATGATGGTGCCCGTCGTGCCCATGGACGACACGAAGTGCGTGATACGCCCTTCGGTATCGCGCCAGATTTCGGGACCTGTGCCTTCGACGTGCGCCGCCGGATTGTCTGGATTCGCAAATTGATCGAGGATGATGCCCTTGCCGTCGCGCTGCATCTGTTCGGCCAGATCCCGCGCGTATTCCATGCCGCCCGTTACGGGTGTGAGAATGATCTGCGCGCCGTATGCGGCCATGCTTTGACGGCGCTCTACCGACAGGTCTTCCGGCATGATCAGAACCATCTTGTAGCCGCGGATCGCCGCTGCCATGGCGAGCGCGATGCCGGTGTTGCCACTTGTCGATTCGATCAGCGTGTCGCCCGGTTTGATACGGCCGCGCGCTTCCGCTTTCTTGATCATCGACAACGCCGGGCGGTCTTTCACCGAGCCAGCGGGGTTGTTACCCTCGAGCTTGGCGAGGACCACGTTGTTACGGCTGCGGATCTCGTCGTCGGGGAGCCGGACGAGTTGCACGAGCGGCGTATTGCCGATCGTGTCTTCAATCGTTTTGTAAGCCATATAGGTTCTGGTGCTGTCGATGCGCGAAGTCTTCAATGCTTTGATTCTAAACCACGGTGCCCATGGTTGCCGCGCGGCCCTTCTGCCCGCATGGATGCAACCTCCGCCACGCAAAAAGCCCGCGGCTGAGTACCGCGGGAGCCAGTCATGCGAGTGACGACTTAAGGAGCGCTGCTGCCGGCTCCGACCATGAAGGGAATACGATGGCGAATCGCGCGCGGCACAACCGGTACCGCGCGCCCGACTCGTGTCTGACTCGCGTCAGACTATTTCTTCACCGCCACTGTGGCGCCGCCTTTAGGCGTATTGGCCGGAACGGTCGCGCCTTTGGTCTGTGAAGACGCCGCAACCTGCGAGCCAGCAGCCGCGCCAGCCGGACCGACAGCGAGACCCTCCGCCTGCAGGCGCTCGACGGTATGCCCGCCCATGCCCTTGACCCGCTTGCCGAGATCGCTCGGGTCCTTGAATGGACCATGCGCTGAACGCTCTTCGAGAATGGCTTTCGCTTTGGCAGGACCGATGCCTTTGATGCCGCGCAGTGCGTCCTCGTTAGCCGTGTTGACGTCGACCGACGCATACGCGTGACCGAAAGCGGCGAGCATGGCCGCGGTAACCAGAATTTTTCGAAACATATGGAATCTCCCTCGTACAACCGGTTGGCGACATCACCAACCGGGAGATTCCAGTTTAAAGAGGTATCCGAATTATTTACACCTGGCCGAACAGCCAACGCACGTAACGATCGACACCTTCCTGCACGCTCAGGAACGGCGCGTCGTAACCGGCCGCGCGCAGCTTCGTGAGGTCCGCTTGCGTGAAGCACTGGTACTTGCCGCGTAATGCGTCGGGAAACGGGATGTACTCGATCAGCCCGCGTTGCACCTGATCCGCGAGAGAGAGCGACGGCTCGTTGTTCAACGAGCGCAGCGTGTTGACCACCGTGCTCGCAATGTCGTTGAACGGCTGTGCGCGCCCACTGCCCAAGTTGAAGATGCCTGACTTGTCGGGGTTGTCGAAGAAGAACAGGTTGACCTTCACCACGTCTTCCACGGAGACGAAATCGCGGGTCTGTTCGCCCGCGGCGTAGCCGTTGTATTCGCCGAACAGCTTGACCTTGCCCTCGGCGCGGAACTGGTTGAAGTTGTGGAACGCCACCGACGCCATGCGCGCCTTATGCGTTTCGCGCGGACCGTACACGTTGAAGTAGCGAAATCCGGCGATCTGGCTTCTGGCAGTGGGCAGCACGCGGCGAATGACCTGATCGAACAGGAACTTCGAATAGCCGTACACGTTCAGCGGCTGCTCGACTTCGCGCTCTTCGACGAAACGGTTCGAGCCGCCATACGTTGCAGCCGAGGACGCGTACAGGAACTGGATGTTCTGGGCGAGGCAGACGTCGAGCACGTCGCGGCTGTAGCGGAAGTTGTTCTCCATCATGTAGCGGCCGTCGGTTTCCATTGTGTCCGAACAGGCGCCTTCGTGGAAAATCGCGCGCACTTTGCCGAAGTCGCCACGCTTGAAGCGCTCGACGAATTCGGTCTTGTCCAGGTAGTCGTCGATTTCACAGTCGACGAGGTTCTTGAACTTGTCGGCGCGCGTCAGATTGTCCACGGCGATGATGCGTTGTTCGCCACGCTCGTTGAGCGCTTTCACGAGGTTGCTGCCGATAAAACCGGCCGCGCCGGTGACGATAAGGGTCATGATGGTCCCGCGGTAATGAGCCTTGTAAGGACTCGCGTGAGCGCTCAGGCGCCAACGCGAATCGTCAGGGTCAGTCGACGTCCCGCCGATCCATTTTGCACGCAGCCCGAAGGCGTGCGGCAACGAATCTGGCGGGCAGCGTCATTGAAAGAGTTCGTCGTAGTCGACGGTGGCGGTGCCGAGTTTGCCGACCACGATGCCGGCCGCGCGATTGGCGAGGCCAACCGCTTCGACCAGCGTGAGACCCGCGCCCAGCATGGCCGCGAGCGTCGCGATCACCGTGTCGCCCGCACCCGAAACATCATACACTTCACGTGCGACAGCCGATGTGTGCAGGATGCCGTCGTTGGAAAACAGCGTCATGCCCTCTTCCGAACGCGTGAGCAGCAAAGCCTCGAACTGAAGATCCGCGCGCAGTTTGCTCACGCGCTCGATCAGGTCTTCTTCCGATTTCCACTGACCGACCACTTCGCGCAACTCCGCGCGATTCGGCGTGATCAAGGTGGCGCCGCGATAGCGTTCCCAGTCGTCGCCCTTCGGATCGACCAGCACCGGTTTGCCTGCAGCATGCGCTCTCGCGATCATCTGCGTGACGTGGGTCAGGCCGCCTTTGGCGTAGTCGGACATCAGGATCACGTCGTGCGAAGGCAGCAATTCGTCGAAGCGGGCAAGACCCGCGAGCAGCACTTCATGCGCGGGCGAGTTCTCGAAATCGACGCGCAGCAGCTGTTGCTGACGCGACAACACACGCAGCTTGATTGTCGTTAGAAGCGCGGGATCGCGTTCGAGATGCGGGTTCACGCCGCTCTCGCCGAGCAACTGCACGATGCGCTCGCCCGGTTCGTCGTGTCCGACGACGCACAGGAGGCCCGCTTGCGCACCGAGCGCCGCCGCATTGCGCGCAACGTTCGCCGCGCCGCCAAGCCGGTCTTCCTGGCGCTGCACGTGCACGACCGGCACCGGCGCCTCCGGCGAAATACGATTGACGTCGCCGAACCAGTATCGGTCCAGCATCACGTCGCCGACCACGAGGACGCGCGCGGCAGCGAGTTGCGCACGCGGCACCACGGTAAGTGCGGGCGACGTCGTGGAGGTGGGCGTGGACGTGGCGGATGCGGGCATGATCTCAGGCATCGGCCGCACGTTTGGAGGGTTGGGCATAAGGACGTCCAATCGAGTGATAGTCGATGCCGAGTTCGTTCATGGCATCCGGCTCGTACAGATTGCGGCCGTCGAAAATCACCGGCGACTTGAGCACGGATTTCAGATACGCGAAGTCGGGGCTCTTGAACTCCTTCCATTCGGTAACGATCACGAGCGCGTCGGCGCCTGTGAGCGTTTCGTCCTGCGTGCTCGTGAAAGTAAGACGTTCGAGTTGTTCCGGCGAATCATGCAGATCCATCGCGAAAACGCGCCGCGCTTCTGCCACGGCGACCGGATCGTACGCGCGCACGTTGGCGCCGCGCGCCAGCAGCTCCGCGATTACGCGGCGGCTCGGCGCTTCGCGCATGTCGTCGGTGTTCGGCTTGAACGCGAGGCCCCATACGGCGAACGTGCGGCCGGACAGGTCGTTGCCCCATTTGTGCGCGATCTTCTGTACAAGCACGTCTTTCTGCGTGTAGTTCACTTCCTCGACGGCCTCGAGAATACGCAGATTGTGGCCGCTTTCGCTGGCAGTGCGAATCAGCGCCTGCACGTCTTTCGGGAAGCACGAGCCGCCGTAGCCGCAACCGGCATACAGGAAGTGATAGCCGATCCGCGGGTCCGAGCCGATGCCGCGCCGCACCGCCTCGATATCCGCGCCGACACGGTCCGCGAGATTCGACATCTCGTTCATGAACGAGATGCGCGTGGCGAGCATCGCGTTGGCTGCGTACTTGGTGAATTCGGCCGAACGCACGTCCATGTACAACGTGCGTTCGTGATTGCGGTTAAACGGCGCATACAGCCGCTTCATCAGTTCACGCGCGCGAAAGCCGGCTTCGTCTTCGTCGCTGCCGAGCACGATGCGGTCGGGTCGCATGAAGTCGTCTACCGCGGCGCCTTCCTTCAGGAACTCGGGATTCGACACCACCGAAAAGCGGTGCTGTCCGCTGCCGGCAAGCCCGCGCTTCTCCAGTTCTTCTTCGATCACCGCGCGCACGCGCTGCGCAGTGCCGACCGGCACCGTCGATTTGTCGACGATCACCTTGAAGCCGTTCATCGTACGGCCAATGTTGCGCGCAGCTTCCAGCACGTATTGCAGATCGGCCGAGCCGTCTTCGTCGGGCGGCGTGCCGACGGCGATGAATTGCACGTCGCCGTGAGCGACGCTCGCTTCGATGTCCGTCGAAAACGTGATGCGGCCGGCCGCGCGAGTACGCGCGATGATTTCCTGCAAACCCGGCTCGTGAATGGGCACGCCACCGTTGTTGAGGATTTCGATTTTGCGCGGATCGACGTCGAGACAGAACACGTCGTTGCCGATTTCAGCGAGGCACGCGCCAGTGACGAGGCCGACATAGCCGGTGCCGATAATGGTGATTTTCATACGCTTTCCGGTTGAAGGTTCCGGTGATGATTCCCGGCGGTAAAGAGGCCGGTCATCAGCACGATGTCAAATCCGTCCGCGAACTCAGTTCGTCGCGGTGATCGGTTCGACCCGGCGCGGCGCGTAGGTTTCCCAACCGCTGCAACCCGGGCACTGCCAGTAGAAAAGCCGCGCCCTGAAGCCGCAATTCTGGCACGTGTAGCGCGGCAGATTTTTGGTGCGCTGGCGGATCAGCGTGCGCATCAGTTCGAGTTCGCTGCGCCGCGGCTCTTCCGCGACGGCCTGTTGCGCTTCGAGCAGCCGCGTCATACCCGCGAGGTTCGGCGACTTCTGCATCTGCGAGCGTGCGAGCGCGTGCGCCGCATCTGGCCCGCGCAGCGACGCGACGTGCTGGTACGCGACGTCGAGCAGATCATTGCTCGGATAGCGGTCGACCCACGTGGTGAGCAGATCGGCGCCTTCCTGCGCGCGGCCGAGCGCTTCGTACGCCTTCATCAGCTTCTCGGCGACGAGCGGCAGATAGGCAGGGTTCTGTTCCTCGACGCGCCGCCATTGTTCGATCGCCGCTTCCTGTGCGCCGCCGGCCGCGTCGACGTCGCCAAACAGAATCGTGGCGCGCACGTTGGTAGGGTTGGCCTTCAGCGCGAAGCCGAGTTGCCGGCGTGCTTCGTCGGGTTTTTTCTGTTGCAGCGCTTCCTGTGCGAGTTCGCAATGGAACTGCGCGATTTCCTTGTCGAGCGACTCCGCGCCCATTGTTTCCAGATGACGCGCTGTGTCGATTGACTTGATCCAGTCCTTCTCGATTTCGTAGATG
>Ga0256787_1000474_pt1 | contig 10805 bp, 7 predicted proteins | sample MC6MC0938MT_FD_189994 | JGI IMG/M metagenome (GOLD analysis project Ga0256787, IMG submission 189994) | Metatranscriptome of enriched soil aggregate microbial communities from Iowa State University, Ames, United States - MC6-MC0938-MT... | ecosystem: Environmental > Terrestrial > Soil >... | reverse complement strand
TGAAAATCAATAAAATATTTAATGTAAAATGAAAAAAACTTATACTTTTGTAAAAGTTCCCTTATTGCCAGATTATATTTGGCGGTAAATTATTCTTAAAAGACGCAATTGTTTTGTATGTTGAAAACATTTGATGAAAAATTATCCGGATTTCTGTTTGTAGTAATTTTACCGTTTCTGCTGTTCTTCATGTCGTATTATGGGTTCGAGTCTTCTTATACTCATTTTAAAACTTCTGAAAGACCACCGGATTTCTTGTTTTCTTCGGTCTATTCGTACCGAATAATCCCTAATTATCTGAGCATTTATATGACAGATTTTATGGAATATTGTATCAATAATCTTTTGCCTTTTAAAAATCTTCTCATTAAAAATGGAACTCCGTTTTATCACGGTCTTTTTTTTGATGAATACCTTCTTTTTTATTTTGTGTTCTGGAATTATTAATGCGATTTTGAAATTTAAATCGGTTGATCTTTTTTCGAATGTGATGGTCAGAAGAATTGTTCATCTTCTGATGATTTTCTTTATTGTTATGACTCAATATACTCCTTCAAACTGCGATACGATTGCTTTGTTTTGCTATTTAGTTGGAATTGTTTTGACTTTAAAATATCTTCATACCAGTAAAAACGTGTTTTTTTATCTGTTGATCATTCTCATTGCGGTATCAACTCTTGTGAGGGAAACTGCATGTCTTAATATTGCTTTTTTTGCTTCAGTTTTTTTCAACATAAAAGAAATAAAGCGGAAAAATTTTCAATTTATTTGGAAAGTGATTCCTTTACTTTTATCTTTCCTGATTCCATATTTAGGTTTAAGAATATTTTTGAGCCACGAAGAAACGTCTTTTATGGAAGGTGTGTATGTTGTTGCTAATTTTACTAGTCCTTTTAATCTTGCCGGATTGTTGTTTTCGGTGATTGCACTTTATTTTATGTATAAACTTTGCGCAGGTAACGAAAACAGACTGGTTTTAAAAAAATATGTATTCTTTTCAATGCCTTATATTGGGATGATTACTTTGGTTGGGCTTTTTTGGGAAGTAAGATTATTTTTACCACTTATTCTCACAGGCGCATTGGTGGCGTGTCATGATTTTAAAAAATTATATAATTAAACGATGAGTTTACTGCACCCTTATTATCTGATTGCTATTGTTTACATGCTGTTTTTTAGCGTTCAGGAAGTCTTTGGAAATAAGGTTGAAAAAAAATGGTTTTGGTTTTTAGCGATCTATTTGATAATTCTTGCGGGACTTCGTGAGAATGTGGGACCAGACTATGGAAGTTATGTAATGATTTATGTGTATGCAGACACCAAAGAGTATATTGATATATTTTTGAAAGCATTGCATATACAAGGTTCCGAAAATGTTGATTTGGAATGGCTTTTTGCATTGATTAATAAAGTACTGCTTAATGTATTTAACGCTCCGTTTTATATTCTTACGTTAATTATTGCTATTTGCGCCATATTTTTTAAAGTAGAATATACCGACGATAATACTTTTTATCCCTTTACTTTCACATTATTTATGTTTATTCCTGGCTTTTTTATTGGAGAAAGCGGACAGATAAGACAGAATCTAGGGACTTTTATTGTATATTTTGCACTGCGTTATATCAAAGAAAGGAAACTCATTCCTTACCTTTTCTGGATCTTCATTGCTTCGGGTATTCATAATGTTTGTTATCTGTTTTTGCCTATGTATTGGCTGGTTCGCGTTCCATTGAACAGGTATTGGATGCTGATTTTAATTATCGCTTCCATCTTTGCTTCACCATTTGAGGTTTATAAGGTTTTTGGAGGTTTCCTTACGGGTATTGCTTCCGAAAGTATGCTTGTAGAAGGTTTTAATGGATATATGAATCAATCTGCAGAAAGATTGAATGGAGGCGTAGGTATTCCAGAAGCAATGATGGCAATTCTTACATTTTTCCTGTTTACTTTTGATGATAAAATGATGGAGAAGTACCCTTATTATGAATATCACAAGGTTTATGCTGTGATGGGGATCTGTATGTATTTTATTTTTAGAAGTAATAGTATATTTTCTTCCAGATTGGCGGGAGCTTTTATTGGTTTTGCCTATATTATTATTCCGAACGCAATGTATGTAGTTTCGGCAAATACCAAAAAGACGATTTACGCTTTTATTATTGCTTTATTCTTATTCAATTTTATTGTGTTTTCAAGCTTCAAAAACATTGTAAATGGAAGATTCACGTCCGAACTTTACAAAAATTACTTACTTCCCTAAGCTTTATTTTTACTTAAACCATTTCTAAATTTTAATTCTTAAGATTAATAAATTTTATTAATTATTAATGAAAATTAATTCAAGCTCATGTATTTATGGGCTTGAATATTGTATTTTTGCGCGCGAAATAATTGGAATGAAATTTTCATGCATAAGTGAATATGTTTATTGATTTTGTAATATAAACGACTTATAAATTTCAATTTACTTAATATTTTCATTTTGTATTGTGTTTGTGGGAATTTTATTTTTAGATTGCGGAATCAAATTATAATATGAATAAAAAATACTTTTACAGTGTTGCAGCGGCATTCTGTTTCTTTTCTGTTGATGCTCAAAATTTAGAATCAAAAAATACTTTTTCTAAATCAGAACATTTAGCATTGATAAAAAAAACAGATACTTTAGGAAATAGGTTTCCCGATAAAAGTAACGGAAACACCGAAAGAGTGGCTGCAAAAGATTGGATGAAGGCTCCGAATAGCTATATTTTCGAACCTTCACAAGTGAACGATGGAATCTATATTCCTGTGAAAAAGGCTTATGCAATGTGGGCTGGCTATAAATTTTTAGGTTATTCTGGTATTCCGGAAGGAAATGTTACAGCAGATGTTCTTTGGGAAGATAGCCATGGCTTGATTAAATCGGGTTTAGATTATGCTTTGGAAATTGAGGGTTCTGGAGAGAATGCTAAAATAAAAGTGCCTGTAAATAAATCAAAAAAAGGTAACGCAGTTGTCGTTTTTAGAGTAAATGATGAGATTTTTTGGTCTTGGCATATTTGGGTTACAGACGATCCTACCAACGGATCTACCTATAAAAGTTTTACAGGCGTAAAGAGAGAAAAAAGCAATGGTACGGTAGAAGTAATTCCTGATGCAGATTGGAAATGGATGGATCGAAATTTAGGAGCCTTAAGCAATTCAATCACTGCAGATGACTGGAATAAAAATGGAGGTCTTTTATATCAATGGGGAAGAAAAGATCCTATTCCGCCTTTGGTTTATAGAGGGAATGATTTTTATGAGGTTTCAGGTTCTATTGGAAGAGTGCGTCATAGAGGAGCAAAAAACTTTACCGGTGCTGTTAATTTTGATGACCTTAGAAAATTTGTCCTGTTATCTAATGCTACTGTAGATAATAATATGCAGCTTTCTGTAAAAAATCCGCTAAGTCTTATTTATGTAAATAAAGATGATAATTCGGGACCTGCTTATTACAATAATAATGCAAATCTTATGATTAATTGGTTTGGAAGAACTGTAGCTTTGACAGATAGCAGGCTCACTGAGCTTAATTTATGGTCAGATAATGCCAAAGGTAGACTCAATACAGATTATACAAGTGATGCAAGCAGCGCTCCGTATAGAAATAAATCTTCATTTGACCCTTGTCCGAACGGATGGCGAATTCCTTCAATGCTTGTTGCTAATTTAGCTTCCGGTGGATATGTTGATAATATAAGGGTCGATTTTTCTCCATTTGGAACAAGAACAAATATCGGGAAGAATGCCTTCGAATCTAATGGATATCATATCATAAAACCCAATGATAATAATGTTCCAGCTTTCATGGCGGGATTTAAAGTATTTCCTAACGTTGGTTTTAATTTATCAAATGTTGGCGGAAATAATATGGGGATGTTTCCGGGAACTGGGCATGTTATCATTAATACTCAGGGAGGGCAATATACAGACCAGCATCATGTAGGTTTGTGGACTTCAACGATGACGCGATTTTATGATACGACTCCGGCTGTAAGCTCACGAATGTTGTATATGATTCCGGATAAATATCAGGGAGATACACCAGATTCGGTAAATCCTACCATTAAAGGCAGGTATTGGTATATGCCATTGGCAACTGCTAAAACGTCGGATGCTAATGCTTGTAGATGTATTAAAGATCCTTTGTTTCAGCTTAATGATTATGATTTTCCTACAGAATATATAGATCCAAATTCTGAATATACTGTTGGACTCGATAATCCAAATACATATCATATTGTAAAAGCTGAGGTATCTTCAACTATTGAAATTCCTGTAACTAAGGCGTTTTCAGTTCAGAGTCAAATACTGAATAATCCAGATATTTTAAACACTTCCAGCTTTAATGATCTGAAGGTTAATGTTCTCTGGACGACTAACGCAGATTTAATTAATTCAGTAAATATTATAAATCCTTCACCGGGATCATTGACGGATTTATCAAATTCTAAAATTGAGGTTAATTTAGGCGCTAATCAAAGCGGAAATGCTGTGGTTACTTTACATAACGGAAGTATTACAAATCCTGTTTACTGGTCATGGCATATTTGGGTAACAGATACAGCGATAGAATCTAATATTTATGCAACTGAAACTCCTAATGCAGTAGCGACTAATTATGTAAATTATGTTCCTAAAGGTGATGTTTTAAAAACAGAATTTATGGACAGGAATCTTGGAGCAGTAGATGCTTTTCCGGTTGTTGCTAATCCTTCAGCTCCTACAGTTCAGGAATATTTAAAAATTAAAGCTTCTACAGGATTGCAATATCAATGGGGAAGAAAAGATCCTATTCCTTCATTTCAATATGCCGACAGAACTTCATATGATATCTTTTTAGGAAACACGAATTCAACTGGAGCGATTGCTTATACTACACTTAATGCGGCTTCATACAACAACACGTCTGGAAATTATATTATTCCTTACAATACATATACAGATGCATCCAATGCAAATATTTTAGCGAGCGATAAAGTGAATGAAAAAGTAGCGAAAGTGCTTTCTTACTCGGTGGAAAACCCTTTGATTTATATGATTCCAAGTTCTTTTGCTCCTTATAATGGTGCGGTTCCGAATTATACTAATGGTACAGACTGGCTTTTAAATGAGCCGAATGTTGCCAATGACCGATGGGGAAGAGGTGGTAAAAAATCGCCTTTCGATCCTTGTCCTGAAGGATGGAGAATTCCAGACCTCACAGATGTGGCAATTGTTACCAATAGAGATTTTGGTCTTTCACCTTGGTATAAAAAAGATAAAAAAGTGGCAACAAGTTATAGCTTGACCGCTGATTATTTGGGAGTACCAGTAAAAAATTCTGCTAATGCAAGTATTGGTTTTGTTTTCAGTAATCCGGCTTATGCTGTAGGAAATTATCCTAATTCCGGTTCGCGTGGTTTTAGAAGTGTGTTGGCAAATCAAACTCCCGTTGGAACGTATGGAGTAAATAATTTTCAATATCCCGGTGTTTGGACGGCTGCTTTAAACTCAAATTATATTGGAAGACCAATTAATATTTTATTTGATACGGCTTCTGCAGCGAATCGTTTTATTGCTTTCCATGATAATAATGATCCTTATTTTGGGATGAATTGCCGATGTGTGAAAGTAAAATACAATCAAAACGGAGACGAAGAAGGTGCTATTCCGGCAATTCCTGTAACTCCGGGTTCTGCTGTACGAGCTTCAAATATTTTCAGCAAAGATGAGATTTCTGAAAAGATAAAAGAAAATAAGATTACACTTTTCCCAAATCCGGTACAAGATCGATTGTATATTAAAGCAACTGAAGATAAAGAGTATTATTTTCAAATTTACAATGCAGCAGGTCAAATGGTAAAATCAGGAAAGTTTGAAAACAGTTTTACCAATGTCTCTGGCTTGGTAGGAGGAATTTACTTGGTAAGAATTAATAATTCTGAAACAGTAGTTAAGATTATAAAAAAATAATTGCATAAGGCTTAAAGAATTAAAAACAACTTAATTCTTTAAGCCTATGTTATTTAAAATATCAAATACCCTAAACGGTTTTGTCTATTTTATTAAAAGAAGGGCTTTTCACAGATTACCTTTTTTTATTTGGTAATCGATTGGGAAATGGCTTTTTACTTTCAAAAAAAATATCTAAAAAACCTTGATTTGAGCCATTTCAAGGGGTAAATAAAATCATTTAGCAAAACTCATCTAATAAAAAAGCTTTACTTTTGCAAAAATTTTCAATATGTCGAAAAATTTAGTAATCGTTGAGTCCCCCGCAAAAGCAAAAACTATTCAGAAATATTTAGGAAAGGATTTCGAGGTAAAATCCAGTTTCGGTCACATCCGAGATCTTCCTAAAAAAGGAATGGGGATTGACTTGGAGACCTTCAGCCCAGATTACGAAGTTTCTGCCGACAAAAAGAAATTGGTAACAGAATTAAAGTCTGCCGTAAAGAAAGCTGAAATGGTTTGGCTTGCTTCCGATGAAGACCGTGAAGGAGAAGCTATTGCTTGGCATTTGGCAGATGAATTAAAACTGAAACCCGAAAACAGAAAAAGAATTGTTTTCCACGAGATTACTAAAAATGCGATTCTTAAAGCAATTGAAAACCCAAGAGATATTGATCAAAACTTAGTCAACGCTCAACAGGCGAGACGAGTTTTAGACAGAATTGTAGGTTTTGAAATGTCTCCGGTACTTTGGAAAAAAGTAAAACCAGGTCTTTCTGCAGGTAGAGTACAGTCGGTTGCTGTAAGATTGGTGGTTGAAAGAGAAAAAGAAATTCGTGAGTTTACTCCAAAAGCAAGCTTCAAACTAGACGGAATTTTCTTAAATAAAGCAATGCAGGAAATCGCTGCGAAGCTTAAAAAAGATTTTGAAAAAGAAGAAGAAGCTGAAAAATTCTTAGAACTGGCAAAAACAGTTGAGTTTAAAGTTTTAAATGTAGAAACAAAACCGGGAAGCCGTTCTGCATCTGCACCGTTTACAACTTCTACACTTCAGCAGGAAGCCTCTTCAAGATTAGGTTACAATGTGACCAACACGATGCGTCTTGCACAAAGACTTTACGAAGAAGGATTCATTACCTATATGAGAACTGACTCTGTAAACCTTTCTCAGGAAGCTATTGAAGGCGCAAAAAATCAAATTATATCAGAATACGGAGCAGAATATTCTTCTCCGAGAAATTATACTACAAAATCTTCATCGGCTCAGGAAGCTCACGAAGCGATCCGTCCGACAGATTTTTCTGTAAAATCAATTGCAGATGTGCAGTTAAGCAAATTGTACCAGTTGATTTACAGAAGAACATTGGCTTCTCAGATGGCAAATGCTAAAATTGAGAAAACGGTTATCGAAATTGGTAATGCCAAACTTCCACAGCATTTTGAAGCTCAAGGTGAAGTTATTATTTTTGACGGTTTCCTTAAAGCATACGGAATCGTAAAAACAGAAGATGATGATGAGGAAAACAACGAAAAGTTGTTGCCAAAAGTAACCGTTGGTGAAGTTTTAAGCTATAAAAAAATTACGGCACAAGAAAAATTTTCAAGACCGAGTGCAAGATATACAGAAGCCGGATTGGTAAGAAAACTGGAAGAATTGGGAATTGGTCGTCCATCGACTTATGCTCCAACCATTCAGACGATTCAGAACCGTGAATATGTTGATAAAAGAGAAATTGAGCCACAAGTAAGAGAGGTGGTGAAAATCTCTTTAACAAATGATAAAATCAAAAAAGAAGTTCTTGATGAAAAATTTGGAGGCGACAAAAATAAATTTGTTCCTACTGACATAGGAGAGGTTGTGAATGATTTCTTAACGAATAATTTCAGTGAAATTCTAGACTTCGGGTTTACTGCAAGAGTAGAAGAAAGTTTTGACGAAATTGCAAGTGGTGCCCAAAAGTGGAAAGAAATGATGATCGATTTCTACTCAAAATTTCATCCAAGAATTGCCGATGTAGAAGAAAATGCAGACCGTGCGAATGGTGAAAGATTATTAGGTGTAGATCCGAAAACCGGTAAAAATGTTCATGCAAGAATCGGAAGATTTGGAGCCATGATTCAAATTGGAGAGCAGGATGATGAAGAAAAACCAATTTTCGCATCATTATTGGCCGGACAAAATATTGCGACGATCAACTTGGAAGATGCTTTGGAGCTATTCAAATTACCTTTTGAATTAAATAGTTTTGAAGACCAGACTGTATCAGTCGGAGTCGGAAGATTTGGTCCTTATGTAAAATGGGGTGAAACTTACATCAGTATTCCTAAAGGTGAAGATCCTCTTTCTATTGATCAAAAACGTGCGGAAGAAATCATTGCTGAAAAGAAATTAGCCGATGCACCTATTGCATCATACAAAGGTGAGCCAATTACAAAAGGAACAGGAAGATTTGGTCCTTTCATTAAGTATCAAAGTATTTTCATCAACGTTCCGAAGAAATATAACTTCGAAAACCTTTCTCAAAGCGACATCAACGAATTGGTAGAAGCCAAACTGGAAAAAGAAGCCAACCGTTACATCCAACAGTGGGAAGCTGAAAAAATCTCAATTGAAAATGCAAGATGGGGTCCTATCGTAAAACATGGAAAGAATATTTATAAAATTCCAAAGAAAAAAGACGATACCAAGTATGAAGCAGACGAGCTGAAAGACGTTTCTATCGATGAGGTTAAAAAGTGGATTACTGCACAAGACCCAAAAGCTTTCGCCGAGAAAAAGAAACCTGCAACGAAAAAGCCAGCTGCAAAAAAAGCAACGACAGCGAAGAAAACGGTTGCTAAAAAACCGGCAGCGAAGAAATAAATAGTTTTTAAACTTACATAAATAACCCCTTTTGAAATTATCAAAAAGGGGTTATTTATTTTATTCTAGGACAAAATCCTGAATTTTGAAAAGATATTTGAGGAAAATAATCACTGTTTTTTGCGCAGTGTTGGAACCACCGCTTATATTTTCTAACTCTAAAATCATAAATATTGATTATTAAATACGGTTGCTTCAAAAGCTCTTTCGATAGTTGAATATTAAAAGTAGCAATTTGTTGTGATCTGTGTTTAAAAGTATTATAATTGAATGTAAGTATAAAATCGTTATTTAGTTTCTCAAAGTTTAATTTTTCATAATCAGGAATTATTAAATCTCCAGGATAATAATTAACTCTAATTCTCTCTTCGTCTCTACTATTGTTATTGCTTAGATACATTGCTGTAATTTCTCCATCAATATTAACATCGTTTACCTGTAAAATAACATTGAAATTTTGAGCGTAAGTGTTAAGAAAACTAAAAATTACGATTATTAGAAATATATTCTTTATCATTTATTTGTATTGTGAAATTATTAAGTGTGTATTGCGAGTTTATTTTTCGGACAAAGAGTTTGGTTTCTTTTGCTAGCATTAGATCATATATAAATTTTCTTGATTATAATTTATCATTCGAATTTAAGTTTTCCTTCGCTCCCAAACTTAAAAGGAAACCAACTATATCATCATTTTCTCCATTTTTAGCTGCATCCAACGGCGACATTCCATTATTGCCAATTCCATTGATATTTACACCTTCTTCCAATAATCGTTTCACTTGGTCAATGTGACCATAGTAGCACATTTCAAGTAATTCCCATATTTTATCTTCTTTTTCCGTCTTACTTTTTATTCCCATTCAGTTACTATTTTCAATAAATGGATCATTATATTTTTCTTCTCATAATCATTAAATTTATCTGAGGTTAAACCGCTATTTAAAATATAATTGCCTGAATTGTAATCTTCATTAAAGGTGTTGGTGGTATTCGAAACTATGTTGTAAAAATCGTAATAATCATTGTAATCTAATTTTTCTTTATCGATTAAAACTTGCATTTTTTTAAGATAGTATGCTTTTATTTCATCAAAATATTTTTCTCTAACCATTGGCAAAAGTTCTTCTTTTCCTTTTTGAAACTGTTGTAATGCATTCTTGTACTGTTGGTCAGAATATTGAATTGTATCAGTAGTGATACCTTTTTGTTTGTAATATTCTATAAAATCAGGGTCGGGAAGTAATCCGTTTTCTATAGACCAGTCTAAAGTTTTTTCAAATCGTTCTTTATCATTTTTTAGATGTTCAATTTTTGAGATCGTTCTTATTTGGTGGGCTATTTTCTTATATTTTTCCAATTCTATTCCCTGTAAAATTAAAAAAGATTGATATTCTTTTCCATTTTTTCTAATGAAGAAAATATTAGTGTATGCTGTCCAATTATTAGCTTCGGTAGGTTTCATAATACATCCTCCTTCATTAGTTATTAGATCCGAATAATAATCTTCGTTGTCTAGGTATCTTCTGGCTGTTAGATTTTTCGGGATTGCAGGAAGTTTGTTTTTTAAGATACTGTCGATTTTATTTATTCTGACATAGTTATTTTTGGTAAAATCATTGATGCGAATAGTATCAAAATCGAAGTAATAGGAAACGATAATTAAATCGCTTTTAAGGATTGCCTTCCGAAGGTTTAAGTTCTGAGCATAACTATTGATCATCAGAAATAAAAGCAATAAAATTTTTAAATTTTTCATCTAAGTTTTTTTAATCAGATTAGTAAAACCTGTTGCGTATTATCAATAACTCAAATATAACGATTATGTCTACATGTTCAATCTCAACAGAAGATTTTGGAAAGCAATTTTAAATAGACTCAAATTTAAACCCAACCCTAAACCGCAGGACACTCTTTATTTACATTTCTTCTACATTAGCTGAAAATCAAATCAAGATGAATGCATCAAAATATACACGCAAAG
>Ga0256787_1000473_pt1 | contig 10818 bp, 1 predicted proteins | sample MC6MC0938MT_FD_189994 | JGI IMG/M metagenome (GOLD analysis project Ga0256787, IMG submission 189994) | Metatranscriptome of enriched soil aggregate microbial communities from Iowa State University, Ames, United States - MC6-MC0938-MT... | ecosystem: Environmental > Terrestrial > Soil >... | reverse complement strand
GTTGTGGTGTGTATTGTAGAGTGATTATATACTTTCCTATCATAGACTCTCATTGTAATATTTATCCCACCTTTTTCTGCAGAGAGAGACAGATAAAGTAGTCCCTTTTTTATTGTATAAATATATTAGTTTTATTTTTTACCTTTATTGGTCTTTTTGGACCACCCCCCCCTCACTCACCCACACATACATACACACAGATATTTATACACACACACACACACACACATATATAAATCTATAGATTTAAAAATTAAAGATGTCTAATAATAGTAATAATAGTAGTAAAAAAGATGTTGTGAGTGAATTCTTAAAACCAGTTCAACATCATATAAATCTTAATAATAGTCATAGTAATATAAGTATTGGTAGTGGAGCAAATGTTAATAACAACAACAATAGTAATACAGCACCAGCATCATCAATTCAAAGACCACCCCATTCACTTAAAACTATAGGCTCTGCTCGTTTTAAATCACATCCAGATTTACATGTCATTGAAAATGACGTTTGGAGAACTAAAAGAGGTCAAGAGATATCAGATTCCCTATGGGCATCATTTAAATCAAATTTAAATTCACCAGAAACATGTAATGAAATTTTAAAAGAATTTGTATTACATTATAATTCACAATATACAGTATGGAATAAAGATTTACATCCAGAACATTATGATACAAAGATTATATCAATTAAATCTAAAGCAGTACCTACACTGGATTTATCAACAACACAATTTATCATTAGACAACTTTGTTCATTTGTATTATCACTATCTAAAGCATTGACAGATAATAATCTTGAAATACCAGATGGACTTCATTATGTTTGTTTGATTAATATTTTATCTAGATCAATACCAAATACCAATATTATATTACAAGAGAATGCATTATCACATCCATTTCAAGCTGCTAGATTAGCTGCTTTTCGTTTATCTGGTTTTAAAGATCAAAAAGATCCTGCATTCATAAAGTGGTGGCCTTATCTTAAAGTACTATTAGCAAATTGTTGTCAAATAGTTACAAACTTTATTCCTGATAAATGGCAATGGCATCAAATGACAAAGTTAAGTAGTAATAGTAGTAATATAGATTTAGATAAAGATCAATCAACGACAAGTAGTAGTAATAGTAGTAATACAAGTAATATAGGATCATCATCATTAGGATCATCAACAAATACAACAACAACAAATACAACTATGCCTTCAACATCACCAGGTACATTTTCACCATCTACATCACCAAGTTTAACAGGTCATGGTACATGGTCTATTAGTAGTGGTAGTAATACAATTAGTGGTGGATCTAGTATGTCTCCATTGAGATCGTCTTCATCTGGATTATCAAATAATAGTTTAATGAATAGTATAAATGGTGGTGATAGAAGTAATAGTAGTAATAGTAATAGTAGTAGTAATATAACCAATCAGATATTTAAATTTGGTATCATTGGTATACTGATTGATTGTTTACAGTTTTACATTGATTTCTATCTATCTAAACAACCTAAAGATTCATCAGCAACATTTCAGTATCTACTGATTGATACATTGGGTATATTGATATATGCCACTCAGGGATCCTATAAATGCAAAGAGAATGGCAGTGAAATGAAGACTATCATTCATTCATTTGGTAAGAAACCATTCACCATTCCTACCAAGAAGTTGACATCACTTCAATCGGAATTCAAATTCCAAGTGCTGGTGTTACGCGTGGTTAAGGAACTCATTTGCAACAATGCCAACAACGCTAAACTCTTTTACCAGTATCACGGATTCGAGAGAATACAATCAACCATCCTATGGGTATCTCAGTGTTTTAGACCTACCGATAACCACCATCAAACCAACGAAGCATGCGATGATTTTGATCTATCAATTCCAGCATACCAGCAATCAGCAATCAACGCAGGCAGTATTCAAGGCACCAATAACACAATGTATGATAATTTAAATTCAGTGTTGAGTAGTCTGAAATACACAACATACTCTAATCTAAAGTCTGCCAACACAAAGTTACCTCCAACCTTTTCCAAACGTTCCAAAGTATTACAATTGAATCAATTATTCTCTGTTTTAAATTCATTATCATTTACCTCTATCTCTTTCTCAAAGATCAATATGTCATCACAAGGTTCTGGTTCATTTTTAACACTTAGTACTAGTTCAAGTTCAATCAATAACACCATCAACAACAACAGCAATACTCCTACAAGCAGTACTAGTAATTTAAATAGTAGTTTACCATTAAATTTTGGTTCATCTACTAAATCATTTTTAATTCAAAATCAACTACCATTAATACCCGTATCAACTACAGACAATAACAACACTGAAGACCAACAACACCAATCATCATCATCATCAAGCAATACATTTAATTTAAATAATAGTAATAGTAATATAGAAGAATATCAATATCTTAAAGACAAGGATGATGAAATTGGACCTACAGATAGTATTCATACTACTACTAATAATAATAATAACAATGATGATAAGAAATTTGTAAATAATCTTTTAATTGAACTCTTATTGGAAAAGTTATTTAGTAATAATAGTAATAATAGTAGTAATAGTAAGAGTATAAACTCATCACCAGTATCATCAATGAATAATTTATTACCACCATCATCAATATTATCATCAATGAATAGTACTAGTGATAATATAGCTATACTTGAACATTTTAAAAAGTTTTATCCGGAATTACAATTGATAATGTTGGAATACATTGTAAAGTTATTCACTGAACATAATCAATGTCTAACAGTATTTAGAAAACATTTGATTTGGGATTTAATATTCTCTGATCATTTTTATTATTCATCAATTAATATTTATTCAAATCTAGATGAAATTGATAATCAATCATTATCATCATTAACATCAACTACATCATCAACATCAACATCAACTACACAACAACAACAACAATTAAAACTTAATGATAAAAAAAGAACGTTATATTTATTTAATTCACTTAGATTATCTTGTATAAATGTATTACAATATTTTGCAACTCATAGAAATATTGATAACTTTGATGAAATCTATGCAATATTGAATGAAATGCAAAAATCATTATCAAGACCAGCCATCACTATTGAACTTTGTCAACTATTGATCAATATAACAAAATCAAATCCACAAGGTACCATTCCATCATTGATAAAATTAAAGATATTTAAACAACTTTCTCAAATGATTCAAGTTTTATTAAAAAATGATCAATTAGAATGTTCAACAACATCATCATCAACAACAACAACAACAACATCAAGTAATAATAATAATATTAATTTATTAAAAAAAGCAAGAAATATATTATTCTCATTTTTAGGTCAATTAATAGCTCATGAAGATTTATCACATTATGCAGTTAATGATACAGATTTAATTGAAACTTTATTCATTCTATTAAAGAGACCAGAGACAAAGACTTATTCATTCAGTCAAATATTCTTTTTAATGAAACTTAATCCTGCCAATCAATCAACTCTATCGGATTTATATTCAACATACATTGGTCAATTAACAAAGATTAGAGAAGAAACTATTAATGATAAAATTGAAAATGGATTTGAACTAATTTTAACATTATTGGATGGCATTAGACAAATTGCAAAAAGTAATCCAAAGAAACAATTGTTGTTTAAGAAATTTGGTGTATTTATTAAGATTGTTACTCTTGTCAATGCAGATGATACAAAGGAAAGATTAAGTACACTTTGTCATTCAGTTTTAAAAACAATAGTTTTACTCTTAACCAATAATCCAAAGATTAAAAAACATTTTAGAAATAGTATTGGTTATGATACAATCAAAGACATCATTATTAAATGTGAAGGTGTAATATCTGAAAATACAATGAATATATTATTTGATATGATTGTTGATGATGAATTTGATAAAGAATATAATTATATTATTCAAAATAGTGATGCAATGATATTGTTATTCAATTTATTAAGATATTTCCCTATTAAATATCAACACAAGATATTGGATGATTTTACAGATATTGTTCAAAAATGTACAACCAATCAATCAGTTTGTTGTAATTGTCATTTAATTTATATATTATTGGATGCCATATATAAAGATCAACCAATGGAAATTACTTCGAAAATATTGATATTGATTCAACATCTTGGATATCATAGTGTCACTGTAAGAGAACTAAAGAAACTGTTTGGATTACTAAAGAGTGAACAAGGTGATTTCCGTCCACCTACAACATCATTACTCTTATCAACGTTACAAAACATATCGGTATCGAGAAATCCAGGTCCTCAAGTATACTTTGATTTCGATGGTAAGGATTCATGTATTATTTTACCAACATTTGATAAATGGCCATTCCCCAAAGGATTTTCATTTTGTACGTGGGTTAGAATTGAATCATTTATCGATCCAACCGGTACACCGGAATACAGTCCCCGTCTACTCAGTTTTCTCAGTGACACTGGGTGTGGTATTGAGGTGTTGTTTGCCTATCAGCAAATACAGATACTCACGGTGACAAACTCAATTTCCAAACCAATATTCACAACACCATTCTCTTTTGAAGAGAAGAAATGGTATTTCGTCTGCATCGTCTACTCAACCAACCTCATCTCATCCAACGAGATTAGAATCTATGTCGACGGTCAACAAAGAGCCAAAGCACCCATTAAATTGAATATTCAAGGTCACTTGATGAATAATTTCAGAATTGGTAATAACAGTAAGGTGTCTGGCGAGAGATCCAATCCTTTGTATGGCCAGATGGGTGCTTTCAATATATTTGATGAGTCATTATCACCCTCTCAAATTCAAGCAATCTATACGTTGGGTCCAAACTTTAATACCTCATTCCAGGATGTTGAGGGTTCAACCAAGAGTTCACATACCTTTGATTCATCATTGACAAGTCATCTCTTTTTAAATTACAATTGTAGAGCCATTGATGGTGATCTATGTCTTGATAATACACCCGATATCGGTGGTGATAGAAACTATGATGCTACCCTTGTCTCAATTAATCCATGTGTCTCTAGAGATATCAAAGATATTATCTATTGTCTTGGTGGTATTAAAGTATTATTCCCATTAATTCCACAAATCAATCAATCCATTGATCCCAATAGCAGCACCACTACTACCAACACTACTAGAGATACTGGTAATAACCTAACTACTACAACCAATAGTAAATTAACTATTCAAGTATTAGCATTATTTAAAGATATGCTTAGAGGTAGTGAAGCAATTCAAGAAGAGATGTTGAGATGTCAAGGTTTCTCAGTGATGGGTTATCTACTACAACAAATCATACCAGAAAACTTGACATTGGGATCACTGAATATCTTTAAAGACATGTCAACTCAGATATCTGATCCATCTTTGGTTGAAGAAGTATACAATCATCTGTTATTGGATTTCTCGTTATGGATTAAAACCAAATATGAATTACAAAAGAGTCTATTGGTAATGATTAAACAAATCATCTTTGAAAAGTATGATCAAGTACGTGATATCATCACCGTGCAAAAGATCATTGATATTATGTGTGATTTCTATTGGTATGAACACTCTGCACTTGGTATCAACAGTAAATCCACAACGACAACGCTAACACATCCATTTTGGAGTAAAGAAATCTTATCTAAACGACCCAATACATCGGATATCAAAGATCTACGTCAGGTGTTGTTTGAAGTTCTCAGACTGTTACTTCGTAATCCAAGTAACCATGATGTTGCATGTATCATTAAATTCCTGGTATTCTGTTTAGATTCTCAACAGTTGGTTGAAACTATGGAATTCATCTTAGATCTCTTGTCCTCCAACACCAGTAACAATATCAGTGGTAGCAATAGTAGTGGTGGCAACGGTAGTAGTTTCCAGTTATTCTTTGAAGAGTTGATGTCACTAGGTGGCACAGACATATTCCTCAGTCTCTTGAGAAACGTTGATGAAAAGGTTAGAGTTGCTGCACTTCAACTCATATCAAAGATACATTATATCTGTTCATTGCCAAACAACTATAAACGAAAACCAAAGATATTCCAAGACTCTATTATCATCAGTCGTTCATTGCAATTGTTCCCCTTCACTGAAACTACCTATCGTTATCTATTGGCCTTTACATTGGGCTTTAATTTCACACCTCAAACATTTAATTCCAATCCAAATCTAGATGAATTGACTGCAGAGGGATACGTAGAGATCAAGAATAATGAGATCCTTGGAGTGATATTCAAGTTACTGTTGGGTGCTGAAACCATTATTCTTCGTCAACAGATTCTTCAAGAGATTAAATTACTTGTTACCGTGTGTGCTAATAATAGAACATCGTGTATTCAAATTGAAAAGTGGCCAGATCATCTGTTCTCCATTATCAATGACACAGAGATCAAGAATGATACACAGTATTCCAATGTCATTGATTTGATCATTGATATCATGAAGATATTGGCCATACACAGTTTCCATGATTCCAAACCAGGGTACAAAACATTGGAACAAATCATTGCTACTCTTAGACCATACAGTGATCGTGGTGTATTAGATTACAATACCATCATTAGAACACTGTTAACCAATATAGTATGTTCCATTAAATCTGAAGCACATACACTAATAAGTGATCATCCCTCAAACTTGATAAAGAAACCTAAAAAGATATTAGACAACATCATATACTATTTAATATTATCTGAAGAATTTGTATTCCATACACCAAAAGATGATTTATCAATCTCATTTACATTATTAGAATTATTAAATAACGATATCTCTGATGATAACAACAACAACAGTACTAGTTTATTATCTAATAGTTTATCAACATCATTAGCTAATCATAATAGTAATAACAATAACAATCAATCCACATCACCAAGTAGTAGCAATGGTGGTAATCATTCAGCTCATTCAAGTTATTCAAGTTATTCAGGTTTCACTACTATTAATAACAATAACAGTAATAATAATAATAATAATAACAATAACAGTAAATTACATTTAAATGAAAAGAATGAATGGGAAGATTCAGGATTAGTTAAAGAGATATTAGAATTAGTTGATACTTTGAAGTTGTACTCATATTCTCATGATATATTTTCAACATCAAATATGCAACCAGTTGGTAAAACTACTAATCTAATGTTTCATACTCATCATCAACGTGTCATATTGAGATTGACATTGGAAGCATTGAATGAATCGTGTAATTCAAAAATTGATAATGTAAATGTTGTTATGGCTCATATGATTAGACTCAAACATCTATTGGAAAAAGATTTTCATTCAAAATCAGAGGATAGCAATGCACGTTGTCTATTCACTCTATCGTCATTGATCAAGATGTTGAAAGTAACAATCGACGACAACATGACCAATCATCAAAAGACAATGGTACCATTTATGAAAGATATCATTCGTAAATTCAAATCATCAATCATTGATTACGTCGTTATGAAACAAATTGGTAATATTCCAACTAGTGGATTAGGTAGTAGTTTAAATACTGGTTTTGGTGCAGTTGGTGGTCTAAGTAGTGTTGGTGGAGTTAGTAGTAGTGGCAGTGGAAGTGTCATTGGATCACCATTGAACAGCAGTCCAATCAATAACCAAAAGATCAATGAAATCGAGCATCAAATCACTGTTTGGATGGGTGAGTTGACAGATTCCCTTAGAATAGTTGATTTCTGCACCATTGTTGTCAACTCATTGCGTTGGCTTCAGTTGGTCGAGTATATCGATAACAATAGTCAAAACTATTTCAATGCCGAAGAGAAACTCTTGATTCAGTTTATTGAGAAACGTAAAAAGAAGGCAAGTAAGAATGTACAGAATCTCGAAGACAAGGAATCAGAGTCATTCACACTGGCCGAACGAAAAGCAGATGGTGATCTTAAATTGGTTCAAGCTAATCTCTGGAATCCAGAGTGCGAGAGAAGATCAATCTATCTCACCAATGCACGTGAACAACTAAACAACACAACCGTCCAATGGAGAAAGATTCTCCGTAGTTTGACCAACGAAAGAGGTCCTTGGGGAACCACCGAAAGCATGGTCTATTGGAAGCTGGACAAGACGGAAAACACCTCGAGAATGAGACTTAAACTCAAGAGAAACTACAAGTTTGACGAACACTTGAACTGTGCCATCGCCGATGAATCATTACCCAGTGCCCAACAAGAAGAAATCGTGCCACAACAAGACAACATTGTCATTCCACTAAAGAAACAAGACACTGATGAGGACTCTGATTGGACAATCATCAATGACGAGGATATCAATATACTGATTCAACAACAGCAACTCCAACAACAACAACAGCAACAGCAGAAAGAAAAATTACTCTATAGTACAACTTGTGAGTGGATCAATCCAATGAATGCAAAGAAAGGTAGATTTGATATCACCACTAGCCACTTGATCTTTACCGAAGAACAAACTGAGCAAGAAATAGAGGCTGGAATCATACCTAAATTCAAACGTTGGCCCACCGAAATGATCAAAGACGTGTCTCCCCGTCGTTACCTTCTCAGAGGCAGTGCCATTGAAATATTCCTTAAAGATAAGACCAACTATTTCTTCAACTTTAAAAAGTCTGATCGTAACAAGGTGTTCAGCAAGATCAACAGTGCCAGACGTGTATTCTTTAGAGCCGAGCCCTCACTCTCTCCCGCCGACACCCTCAAAAAAGCCACCTCTGATTGGCAACAAAGAAAGATATGTAATTTTGATTATCTCATGATCCTCAACACCGTTGCTGGTAGAACATTCAACGATTTGACTCAGTATCCTGTATTCCCTTGGGTTATCGCCGATTACAAATCCTCGCAGTTGGATTTCAACAAACCCGAGACCTTTAGAGATCTCTCCAAGCCAATTGGCGCTTTGAATGAAAGAAGACTTCAGGTATTCGTCGATCGTTATGAAAGCTTTGATGATCCAATCATTCCAAAGTTCTTTTATGGCAGTCATTATTCAAGTGCCGGTATTGTATTGTTTTACATGATCCGTATGGAACCCTTTACCACTCACTTTTTACAACTCCAAGGTGGTAAATTTGATCATGCCGATCGTATGTTTGACTCTATTGAATTGGCATGGGAAAATACTCTCACTTCATCCACAGATGTCAAGGAATTGATTCCGGAATTCTATTTCATGCCAGAGTTCCTCATGAACCAAAACAACTTTAACTTTGGCGCTAAACAAAATGGCAAAGTTATTGGTGATGTACAATTACCTCCATGGGCTGCAACCCCACAGGATTTCATTAGAATCAATAGAGAGGCATTGGAATCAGACTATGTCTCTGCTCATTTACACGAATGGATTGATTTGATTTTCGGTTATAAACAAAGAGGCAGATTTGCCGAAGAGGCATTCAACGTCTTCTACTATCTCACCTACGAGGGATCTGTTAATATCGATCTCATTGAAGATGAGAATACTAGAAAGGCCACCGAATCACAAATCAATAACTTTGGTCAAACTCCAACTCAACTCTTTCCAAAGAAACCTCATCCACAAAGAGAACCAAGAAATGAAAGTCAAAATTCCATTCTCAAGACCTCACCAAATCTCCTCCAAGCTTATTTCCTCAAGATCTCAAGCAAGAACCCAATCGTCTATGTATTTATACCTGAGAACAATCCAATTATGTCATATTTGGTAGCTGATCGTGTCACTGTTATCGACAAATCACGTACAACCACCAATCATAAATGGTTCCCCAATATTCCAAATGACAAGATCTCACCATTCACATTTGAATTGGATCCATCAACCACTACTAAACGTCGTATTGGTTTACCATTTGCCAACGATGTCACTATCTCTCCCAACTGCTTTGCAATTACAAATGATGGCAGATATGTTATCAGTTGCGCTCATTGGGATAATAGTTTTAAACTATCATTTGTTGATAGTGCCAAGTTAATTCAAAGTGTTGTTAAACATAAAGACACTGTAACTTGTTTGGCTATGGCATCCGACGGTCAAACTCTTATCACTGGCTCCAAAGATACCACTGTCATGGTGTGGAAAATACACAACAACAATAAGAGTGGTGCCCCAAGATTTGCTGATGTACCTGATCATATTCTCTATGGTCACGATGATGAAATCACTTGTGTTGATATCAATGTTGAATTGGATATCTCTATCTCTGGCTCAAAAGACGGTACATGTATTATCCACAATCTCAAACACGGTGAATATGTAAGAACTATCTATCTACCTAAACAATCACCTGTCAGTTTAATAGCCATTACCTATCAAGGTTATATAGTTATCTACAGTCAAGCTGATTTGATGATCTATCTCTACACTATCAATGGTCAATTATTGAAATCCATTGACACACATGAACGTTTACAAAGTATGATTGTCAGTAAAGATAATTCTTATCCCGAATATTTAATTACCGGTGGTGAAAGAGGTACTGTAGTAATTAGAACTCTCTATAATTTACGTCCAACAAATCATAAACTTATGTTTGGTACACCTATTCATTCATTGGCAATGTCATCTGATCAAAGACATCTAATGGTTGGTTTAGAAGATGGTAGATTATTAATTATAGCTGCAAATATTGAAAATGAAAATCAAATCCAAAATCCAAATTTCCAAGATTTAAATAATAATAATAACAATAACAATAATGTGAATAATAATAATGCTATTGATCATTATCTTAGTTAAATAAAATATAAATTGATTTTTTTAAAAGTTAAACAAAAAAATACAAAAAATACAAAAAAAACAAAACATACGAAAATGCGAAAAAACCCTCTTTAAATTTT
>Ga0256787_1000470_pt1 | contig 10854 bp, 10 predicted proteins | sample MC6MC0938MT_FD_189994 | JGI IMG/M metagenome (GOLD analysis project Ga0256787, IMG submission 189994) | Metatranscriptome of enriched soil aggregate microbial communities from Iowa State University, Ames, United States - MC6-MC0938-MT... | ecosystem: Environmental > Terrestrial > Soil >... | reverse complement strand
ATACGAAAAAAGACATGAAAATTGGAATCATTGGTACAGGTGCTATAGGAAGCACTTTGGCAGAAAAATTATCTGCTGCCGGGCATCAGATAAAAGTAACCAATACCCGGGCGATGCCGGAGTTAGAAAAAATAGCTGCTGATTTGGGCGCAACCGCGGCCACCATAGAGGATGTGGTGAAAGACGTAGATGCTATCATTTTCTCTATGCCCTTCAATGCCTACAAGGATTTACCGAAGGACTTATTGAAGGAGGTACCTCAGGAAGTAGTAGTCATGGACACCTCCAACTATTATCCTTTCAGGGATGGGGAAATTGCGGAATTAAACCAAATCTCTGAAAGCGAATATATTTCGGGCATCCTGAATCGCCCGCTGGTAAAGGTGTTTAATAACATCCTGGAACATACCCTGAAATACAAAGGCAAAGCAGCAGACGCAGAAGGGAGAATAGCCATTTCTATTGCGGGTGATAATGAGGAGCAAAAAAATGTAGTTGCTCAGCTGGTTGATCTTACCGGTTTCGATACCGTCGATGGTGGCACCCTGGCAGCATCCTGGAGACAGCAGCCCGGTACGCCGGCCTACTGTACCGAGTTGAAAGAAGCCGATCTGAAAGCGGCACTTGCCAATGCGGAAAAGGGGAAAGCCCCTGCCATCCGGGACTTGATCATGGATAATCTGAGAAGTAAAGGTTCCTGGCCTTCATACGAAGAGATTTTAGCCGGTAACCGTAAATTTCAGACAGGAGAAATCAATTAACAAAATCAAAAATTAAGCAATGAGAATTTTGTATACAGCAGTAGCAACTGCCACCGGGGGCAGAAATGGCCGTGAGTATTCCTGATGTTTCCATAAAAGGGTATTGCACCTGACTGAAAGGGCGCACCAGGTATGGTCCTATTCCAATGCTACCCGGAATAGTATTTAAGTAAAATTGACGACGATAAATAATTAAGTGTACGGATAAGATTAGATGTATGGATAAACAAACTATTGCCTATTCCATTCTGGAATTGGCTATTGTATCGCAAGGGCAGAGTATGCAACAGACCCTGCACAATTCATTGGCCCTGGCCAAAGCAGCAGAAGAGTGCCACTATAAACGCATTTGGTTTGCCGAGCATCACAACTCGGATAATATTGGCAGCAATGTTCCTTCCTTGCTTATCGGCTATGTGGCAGAAAATACCAGCACCATACGGGTTGGTTCTGGTGGTATCATGCTGCCCAATCACTCGCCCCTGATTGTAGCCGAGCAGTTTGGAACGCTGGCGCATTTGTATCCCGGCCGCATAGACCTCGGCCTGGGAAGGGCGCCCGGTACAGACCAGCAGACGGCATCTGCTATCCGGTCCGACTTTTACCAGGCAGCACAGGCCTTTCCGGGAGAAGTGGAAAAAATCCAGCGGTACTTTTCCCTGGAAAATAAAAAATCCAATGTCAGGGCAGCAATTGCGGAGGGTACCGATGTGCCGCTGTATATATTAGGTTCCAGTACGGATAGTGCTCATCTTGCGGCTAAAAAGGGCTTACCCTATGCTTTTGCCAGCCATTTTGCGTCAACCCACTTGTTGCAGGCCTTGAAGATTTATCAGCGGGAATTTCAGCCTTCGGAAGCCCTGCAGCAACCCTATACCCTGGCGGGAATAAATGTGATCGTCGCAGATACGGAGGAGGAGGCAGAACAACTGTTTACCAGTCTTATCAGAATGTTTATAGGTGTTTTAACCGGAGGCAGGGATCCCCTGCAACCACCTACCGCTTTGACGCCGGACCTCAAAGAAACATTGCAACATCCCACCTTGCACCAAATGCTGAAATATTCCTTTGTAGGTAGTAAGTTGACTGTGAAAAACAAAATAAGATCATTTCTGGAACAAACGGGCGTGAACGAGCTTATTACGGTATCCACAATGTACGGTATTGATGCCCGGATAAAATCGACCCGCCTATTTGCAGAGATTATGAAGGAGATCAATGAAGAACAATAGCTGAAGAGCTTCTTTGCTTTTTTAGCGAATGAATAATAAAGAAACTTAAAAATGGAAAGTAATCAATATCCGACTGTCCTCGTATTAGGCGCCAGCGGAACAATCGGAAAACAAGTGGTAAAAGAGCTTGAAGGTCAAGCCATCAATGTACGGATTACGTCGCGAAAGCAGGATGTGGTCGAGCAGCTTTGCCGGGAAGGAAAAGACTGCAGGTTGCTTGACCTGGACGATCCAAAGACGTTTGCATTGGCACTTGCTGGTGTTGAACGGGTATTTCTTTTAACCGGTTATACGGTAGGCATGCTCACGCAGAGCAAGACACTGGTAGATGCGGCCAAAAAAGCGGGTGTCCGTCATATCGTACATGTGGGCGTCTTTGCAGAGTGGGATACTACAGATGCTCACTTTGCATGGCATCAGATGATTGAAAAATACATCGAGGCAAGTGGGATTGCCTGGACACATCTTCATCCGAATATGTTTATGGAAGCCCTTACCGGTGCTTACTTACCTAAAAATTATACTTACACAACTTATTGGAACGACCGCAGGGTTGGTTACATTGCTTCTAGTGATATAGCTGCCGTAGCGGCAAAAGTTCTGTTGGATGGCCCCGGGCGGCATGCCGGTAAAGACTATTGGCTGAGTGTAGAGAGCTATAACGGAAAAGAAATAGCCGGGCTTATGAGTGAAGTAACCGGGCTTGACATCAAGTGCGAAGAGAAAGGCCTGGAAGAATTCAAACAGCTCATCGCAGCATGGATAGCAAACGGTGCAGATAGTTGGTACGCAAACGCCAATATCGAATTTGTCACGCAAATGCTGGATGGGCGGATGTCGTATATGTCGATGGTTCAGAATGACATTCCCTATATCCTCGGCAGACCGGCGAAAACAGTCCGGGAGTTTTTGGCTGAAAATAAAGGCTTATTAATGGCCTCAGCTACTTAAAAGATTACAGATGTCAACGCTACTTGGAATGCTGTTCTATTACTGAATATGCTCCCCGCTTGGCTCCACAGATTGGTAAAGGCTTTCAGGGTTTATCCCTGAAAGCCTTTTTTCTTAGGTCGAACAATTCATACAGATCCTTACGCTATTTAAAAGACATAAAAAGGCAGCCAGGGAAAACCACCTTTAAGTACGTTATCGGCACCCGTTAAATACTATTGTTATCTGGCGATTGTGCGCTGTTTCCGGGCGTTTAATAGCCAGGATCCTAACGTTTATTCATTTATTTGAAATCTTATATAGCTTAAGGCTACTTTAGCATCCGATAATCTGGTTTGTTATGTTGAAAATGAGCATAACACAAAAAAGACAATTTCTTAATCATGAAACAACAATTGACTCAGCTGGCTATTGGTTGGCTACTAATGATCTGCAGCACTTGCTTAAACGCGCAATCAAAACTTTCGCCGGGAGAAAAATTTCTTGCGTATCACAATGCCCATGACGTTAAAAACCTGAAAGCCTTGCTGTCGGATGATTTTGTAATGAAGCTCAGGTTTATGGATAAAACGATTAGCAAAGAAGCACTTCTGGGTTCATACATGAATTACTATGTGCAATTTAATGTTGGCTATAATACTATTGCGGTCATTCTGGAGGGAAATCCTGAAATTATTTCCGTTCAGGAATATAGTGACCAGCTTACAATGTTGCAGATAAATCCTCCTGCCTGGAATTTTTTGATTGAGTCGGAAGCCGGTAAGATCACATCCATCCTTATGGATAGTGCCCGGGGTGCTGATGCTTATTTTACAGAATTGCTCAGCAAAGAAATTGCATTTCGCACTTGGGTAGCACAAAAATATGGTACCGATACTGTAACGGCATTAGACAATCAGGTAGCCTTGTATTACAACCTGATGTCAGCATATACTTCAAATCCCATGAATGCCTTGGAGATGCAAAGCAAAGAGGCTTTAGCGGAAAGGGAAGTTATTTCAGATGCTGAGGATGTTTTCCGTATGCCTTGTACTCATTTTGGTAATCTTTCACTGAAACAACGATTGGCAAGATATCCTTTCAATAAGGCCAAAAATGTCTTGCTTGTTTCTTTTACCGATAGTTCTATCCTCTATCCCGATTATGATAGGAATAAGCAGCGCATACTCGCTTTAAGCAATGTTGAACATAAAAAGGTGCTTGCTGCCGCAGATATTGATAAACTGAGCGATTTACTGTTTAACATAGGCTACGACACAAAAAACCTTTTTAAGACCCAGGTACCGGAGTGCCCTGAACTTAAAAATGCCATTATCTTCCTTGATGCTAAAGGCAAACCTTTCGATTATATCGGGTTGTATTTTGGTTGCAATGGCCCGGAATATGATATTAGTAAAATAAGATTTCCTGTAGATTGTGATGAGAAATATGATATGCTGAGCCAGTTTTTTTTAGCGCATGGTATTGCAACCGGTTTATAAAAGCGGATATTGCGTTGAAAAAATAAGCTCCCGATACTAAGTTATCGGGAGCTTATTTTTATCGCTTTTTTCCTTTCGATTTTGGCTTGCCATATTTAGCCAGCATCTTATCTTTATGACTTACACGCTTCGTGGGTTGCCTGCTATTTTTAGCTGATTTTTCGTGGAATGATGCACCGACGTTTTCGCGCTTAGGTATTTTTAATTTTACTTCCTTCACGATCACTTTCGGCATTTCATCTTCCGTCAGTTGCGTAGCTATTTCTAAATGCTCAGGTAGTGAGCGCATAGGGATTTCGTATTTCATCAGCGACTCAATGCGCTGCTGGTATTCCTTTTCCCGTTCGGTAATGAAACTTATAGCTATCCCTTTTTTATCCGCCCGACCGGTTCTCCCGATCCGGTGAATGTAGTTTTCAGGTACTTCCGGTAAATCAAAATTGATGACGTGCGTCACTTCTGCAATGTCTATTCCCCGGGCGACAATATCCGTCGCAATAATAAAACGGTAGGTCCCGTCTTTAAATTGCTTTACCGTATTAAACCTATGCGCCTGTTCTTTGTTGCTGTGGATCACGCCCACCTGTTCCGGGAAGCGGTCTTGCATTTGTTCATACAATGCGTCGGCTAATTTTTTAGTGGCCGCAAAGACCAACACTTTGGAGAAATCTTCCTGATCGTTGAGTAATAATTCAAGGAGATCGACTTTCGTGTAGAAGTTAGGAACTTCATAGGCCATCTGGCTAATATGCTCCAAAGGGGTACCTGTGGGCGCGGCTTCAATACGCACGGGCATATCGAAAAATTCCTCGATTATTTGCTCTACCTCTTCGGTAATCGTGGCGGAGAACATAAGATTCTGCCTTCTTTGGGGCAGTAAATCCATAATATTTTTGAGCTGCGAACGGAAACCCAGATTCAGCATCTCGTCCGCTTCATCGATTACCAGTTTCTTTATCGATTTTGTTTTTAAAGCGCCATTCAATATCAAATCGTAGAGTCTGCCAGGAGTGGCCACCAAAATATCTACGCCATTTTCTACCGCACTGGTTTGTGGCTTCATATTGACGCCGCCGTATACACCTGTGACCACCAGGGAACGATGGGCTGTTAACTTTATAGCTGCTTCTACAACCTGTGCTACCAGCTCGCGGGTAGGCACAATCACCAGCATTTGCGGAACGCGGTCTTTGGAAAATTCGAGTTGTCGCAAGCAAGGTAATAAGTAGGCATAAGTTTTACCGGTACCGGTTTGGGCGATACCGCATACATCCTTTCCCGACATAATTACGGAAAAGGCCTTTTGCTGAATGGTGGTAGGATGCACAAAACCCATCTCGTCCAATGCCTTGAGTAGCGGGGCATTCAGGTTTAAATCTTCAAAAGTCATGATAAGCTATTAATTATGCGAAGGTAAACAATCTTCTTCAGCAAGCAGCGAATAACCCACAGAAGATGATAGGGCAGAGCAGCGCAACTGCCAAATGCCATGGCTAAAAAAATTAGGCGCTGCCCATAATCTTTATCATTTATGGGCTTAATGAAGAAAGCCATAGCCATTCAGGGCGATTTATCTGAAGCAGATGCAGCTTGAAGCTCATAGAATCAATTCTTTTTGTATCTGAAGTCTTAATGGTGCTACTCAGTAAAAAAAACACCAATTTTAATTTTAACAGGAATAATTTAAATAAATTTCAATATTTCCAATTTTATAACCTATCTTTGTTATATCAAATATTTGATAGGTTTCTGCCTTCGCATTTTCTGGCACAGTTTAGAATATCCATTTTTCTCTCTTTCAGTTCTCGCTTTTTCAGCTGCCAATTTAATTTTTAAACATTTATATGAACATCTTTGTTGGCAATCTGAATTTTCAGACTACTGAAAAACAGCTGGAAGCATTATTTTCCCCATTTGGTAATATTCAATCACTAAAAATAATCAAGGGAATGTATTCCGGGGTTTCTAAAGGCTTTGCATTTATTAAAATGCCTGTTTTTACAGAGGCTGAAAGTGCGGTGTATGCATTGAACGAATCGAGCCAGGACCAGCACCAGATTATCGTGTATGAGGCAAGAGCCAACAATACAAGCTTATAGATTTCGCAAAGCCATCTTGTTACCGGTCCATTAATTTTACCCTATAAAATTAGATTGTATGGAATTATTCCTGGGAAATTTGCCGCTTAGTATTGCTGAGCAGGATATTTACTATTTGCTATCTGGATTTGGTTATGTAATAAGTATCAGGCTTACACGGGATAGCCACGGCAGGTCTTTGTGTAATGCTCAAGTGGCGATAAAGGAAGCAATTGATGGCAGGAGCATCATCACAGCGCTTCATAATGCTAATTTCAAAGAACACTATCTCATCGTTTATGAGTTATGAACAGGTTCGGTTTTGCAGTCTAAATACCGGTATCGCCAGCGGGCAACCAACAAGAAGGATCACTGGGTAGGATAAGGACCTGCGAAAAGAAAAAGGCTGGAGACAATTAATATAGTAATACTGAAAATTTTTTTATATTTTAAATACAAACACAATGCAAGAAGGAAAAGTTAAATTCTTCAATGAATCAAAAGGATTCGGATTTATTACACCAAATAATGGTACAGAAGACATTTTTGTACATATTAGTGCTTTACAAAGTGATATCCGTGAAAGCGACAGCGTAGTCTATGACGTGCAACAAGGTAAAAAAGGCCTGAACGCTATTAATGTAAGATTAGCCTAATTAAGTTATTCATACTCATTTGGAAAGGGATAAAGTTGCAAAAACTTTATCCCTTTTGCTTTATAGGATAGCACAAGCATGCAACAAGCTAAGTTGTAAGATGCACGCTAAATCCAGTACTTGTATATACTTAAAGAAGCAAGAAGCTAACTGCCGGTTAAGCCTTCATAACTTTAAAAGAAATGCCTGGTTAAATTGATGAATTTATGGTGCAACGATCATCAATAAGCGGCAATTAAAGTGCGTTTAGATGCGGAACTGCATTATGGTTATACCTTGCCTGGCTAGTAATTTTTCAAAGGTCAAAAGAATGACCATTAAAAATTTTATTATTCTCCACAAAATTGAACGGTACTAGTCTAACGCCAAATTTTTCAGGAAAATAAAGCAATTAAGAGCCAAATTGTGGCAGATATGTGATTTGTGTAAGTTAAAAGCATATTTGTATAACAACAAGCCGAAGCGAAAGCTGCACCTTTGCCAGGTGAAGATTTATTCACAAAACTAAATTTAGTATAATGGAAAATAGTAACAAAAGTGCAACTGAAGACTTTAAAATGTCTGGTAATTGGGAACAGCAATCTAATCTGCTTAAAGAAAAATTTCCTCAGTTAACAGTGGCCGATTTAAAGTTTGAGGAGGGTAAAGAAATTGAGTTACTTACCAGAGTGCAGGAAAGACTAAACAAAGGGAGAGCAGAAGTGATCAACATCATTAGAAAAGGCCAGCCTGATAAAAATAAAAATTCCCTGTAAAATTTTCAATTTGTATGGTGTGCTGCTCATGCACGCTTAGCCAAGGCAGGATATTTATTCTGCCTTTTTTATATTAATTGTATATAATATTGGCTAAAGGCTAACATCAAAATTCGTATCTTTGCCTGGAAAATTTATTCTCTGTATTAGAGGCTTCAGGCTGCCTTGGGTTGCACTTTGCTATAATTAGGATAATATTTTATTGCTTAATTATAACTAATATGCCTAAAGTAACCTATAATAATAAACAAGCTACGTTCTTTCCTGCCTTAAAGCAAGCTGTAGAGGCTTACTTTCAACAAAATAATATCCGCAAAACCGGTAACCGGAATCTCTTTTTTAAGACAGCGATTTTGATTACTGCAGCAATACTTCTTTATAGTCTATTATTACTGGTTGCTATGCCGGCAATCTTAGGCATTGTTTTTAGCGGATTGCTAGGCTTTGTACTGGCGCTTATCGGCTTCAACGTAATGCATGATGCCTGCCACGGCAGCTATTCTGCTAATAGTAAGGTCAACGAGGTGCTGGGTTATACATTGAACCTGATTGGCGGCAATAGCTTCATCTGGAAGCAAAAGCACAATATCATCCATCATACCTATACCAATGTTGACGGGTTGGACGATGACATTGCCAAAAGCCCTTTTGTAAGAATGTGCAGTACACAGCAATGGAGGTATGCACATAAAGCGCAGCATATCTATCTCCCGCTTTTATACGCTGTCAGTACATTATTCTGGATGCTATGGCAGGATTTTAAACGATATTTCAGCAGGAAAGTATACACCAGTAAACTGCCGAAGATGAGCAGAAAGGAACATGTGATCTTTTGGCTCAGCAAAATAATATATGTGTGCCTCTATATTTTATTGCCTATATTCCTGTTGGGGTGGCTACAATGGCTGATCGGTTTTCTGGTACTTAATGCCATAATGGGTTTGACAACAGCCTTTGTATTCCAGCTGGCGCATGTGGTAGAAGAAACGGAGTTTGCTTATGTAGGTATTAATGATGCCGTAATTATTGAGAATGAATGGGCAGTACACCAAATAAGAACAACCGCCAACTTTTCTCCGGGAAATAAGCTGTTCACCTATTTTGCAGGAGGATTAAACTACCAGGTAGAGCATCATTTATTTCCAAGAATAAGTCATATACATTATCCGGCTATCAGCGCTATTGTAAAGCAAAAGTGCGAGGAATTTAATCTGCAGTATTTATCTACCGCAAGTTTTTTTAAAGCCTTATCCTCCCATTTCCGATTGATCAGACAAATGGGGATGCGTCCATAAACTACTTTAAGAACAAAGCCTGCTTGGTGAGATAATTATTTTTTAGCTAAAGCTCTAAATTGACCTGAAAAGAAAAGCCCGCTCTCAGAGCGGGCTTTTCTTTTCAGGTAAGGAGAATAGTTCAAAGTTCAAACCTTTGAGGATATAGGGCCGGGGCAGTTGAGGTTATTCTTGAAATGCACATTTCACTTACTCCTTTTAGAAGTTTTGCGGGGATACTATTTTTATCCAAATGCTGCAAAAGTTATAAAAAGCGCGTAATATTTCGTTTGGGTGTAGCGCATTTTACCAGTGAAGGTATTTTATGCATTAGGATCCGGTTCGGTAGCAATCCATGCTCAGGCAGCCCGATAATAATGCGAACGCGGATAGACTTTTATCCGTGGCAGTGTTACCAATGCCTGTTATAATCAAAATCTGTTTTGCTCCGATACAGAATATATTTTTTGCCCTTATCCTTTAGTCGTTGCTCAAAGGATTGTTCAAAATCCTCATCTTCCACTACTGAAATTCCGGGATATTGAAAACCCTCTGTTCCGAAGAAAAAAGCATAAGTAATAATCCGGGCATTTTCATAGGCATCATTTAGATATAATTGTTTTCTCCGGCTGTTTATAGTATTTAAAACATCATCATCAACCTTAAATAGATAACAGGACTTAGGAAATTGCAGCGAAACCGGCGTTCCGTATAATCCAAATACTTTATGGGCACCCTGTTCCCGGGGCCAGGCAGATTGAGTATTTAAATAACCACTCTCGCAATAATTATCATATAAAGTTGCTACTAATGGCGCGTATAATACATTAAAAGCTACACAGGAATCCAATAGCTCTTTATTGTAATAGCCCCATGGGGAACTATGCATTAATATGAGTTTTAAATGTTCTACTGCCGGGTAACCTATGGTACTTTCCAGGTTTTCCTTTTTCTTTACAGCTGCTCTCAGAAGCGCACAAACTTCATTGTAATTCACAGAATCTATCCTTCTTACCGCCGGTAAAATAGTTGTTGATTGTGTATAATGAACAGGCTGGGAAAACTTGTTCGATATATTCCTGATTGCCTGGTCACTTATCAATGCATCGCTAACCAGATTAACGGCCATAGCATCCATTGCAGGCAAGGAATCGCTATTGATAAGGTCCATAATCGGAATAAAAGGTGTATAGGCAGCTTTTTTGCCATAACGTCTTTTGACAGCTATTCCACGGGTACCAATTTCAGTAAATAGCTTTTTAATATAAACACTGTCTATAACTTTTGAACGAACTGCTGCATACAAGGCATTGTTTAGATCAGTAAAAAATGCCGTATGGTAATCTTTGAAGGCTAGTTTAAATAGCTCATTTGCTTTGTCAAAATTTCCTTTGCAGACTTCTGTTGTTGCTTTTTGGGACACTAAGTAATATTGTTCCAGATCGCTCTTGGCATAGCTATTAATTGTAAAGAATAATGCTATGGATAACATTAATATTTTCAGAATTTTCATTTTACTTTTTTTTGAAATTAAAAATTTATGATAGATTATCCAAGTGTTTGATTTGTCGAGGATCGGCTTTATTAAATGCCTTACTGCCTCAGAGTTTAAAGCATCATTTTTTCCCCTAAAAGGTTTGGTAGAAATATTAAGGCTTCCTGTTAT
>Ga0256787_1000464_pt1 | contig 10911 bp, 10 predicted proteins | sample MC6MC0938MT_FD_189994 | JGI IMG/M metagenome (GOLD analysis project Ga0256787, IMG submission 189994) | Metatranscriptome of enriched soil aggregate microbial communities from Iowa State University, Ames, United States - MC6-MC0938-MT... | ecosystem: Environmental > Terrestrial > Soil >... | reverse complement strand
GTGAAAGGGAGGCGTCTTAACCCCTTGACCAACGCGGCTTCTATCGTTTTGGGATTGCAAAGGTAAAACGCTTTTCTTTAAAAACAAAATTATTTTATCAAAGATTTTTTATTTTTTTCTTTCCCGGTATTCCAGCCCCTGTCTTTACCCCCCTCATGAGGAAGTTTCGCCGGCATTCCCTTACTTTCTTCCGGCCTTTTGGGTAGTTCAAATTTCTTTTCCTTAAGCAAGTAATCTACCTGGTATTCTCTTTCTATGATCAGGTGTCCCGAGGCCGGATCATAATAGCGCCAGGTCCCATGCTTGGTATACCCTCTTTCTGCAGGAATAACTACCATCGTATCCTCCAGGCTAATTGGGTTCAAGACTAAAACCGTATCAAAGTCATAGGGGGTATAGATGCCCCGGTAATTACCTACACTAGCCAGTCTCCCGTTTTCAAAATATTGTGCAGGACCATCAGGCACATCCAGCTTAAAGTTTTCAATAGCTATAAGCTGCTGGTCCCGGCTCATTTTATACCAAAGACCGGTTTTAAGATCATCCTTATAGCTCCCGAATTCATAATAGCCCGGATCCCCGAAGTGAACGGGAATATCATAAAACCACATCCCCTGTTTCCGCTGCCTGGCATCCCGCTTATTCAGGTTATCATCCGCAGTTGTTTCTTTTTTGGTCTTTACACTACTTTGCTTTTGGGCAAAAAGCGGCATCGCAGGTAGGAAAAAACATACCAGGAATACAAAACGTTTACAATTGATCATTATAGCACTAGCAGCATTCATTATTATATAAAACGTAAATATAAATCAAAACATTGTTTTACCCCGTAGCTGAAGAAGATTCCAATGCATAAAACTATTTCGAACGGAATTGATAGGGTAAAAATTCAGGCTTTATTTCCCGGTCAGGGAGTACAGGAAAGGCATTTTCATAATATTCCATACCAGCCCAGGTAAACCCGAAGCCATTTTTGTCCCTCCCTACTTCGCCTGGATAGATCACGTGTTCCTCCGTACCCATATGATCACAAGGGTCATAAATGGTTAATTGCTTAAAACTACCGTCTGTATGATACTCAAATTCATAATCTACCTTTACTTCAGGCAGATAGAAGTATTTCCGGATTTGTTCCTGTGTTTCTTTTGCTTCCGGGTCTGCCTTTTCATAAACGGGAAAAATGCCTTCCCCATAGACTTGCACGCTTAAATGGCCCATAAGACCTGTTTGGCTTAAGTTAAACTGATCATATTGCCTGTATTTTCCGGCAACTGCGGTAAGCAGGCAGCATTCAGTAAAGGATACTTCGGGCTTTTGTCTTAAAAATCCATGTGCTTCCGCTAATGTACTAACAAAAATTGTAGTATGGGTTAACACATCATTGTCATAGCACTCTATGCGCTGTAAGTAGTCATCGTTAGTACGGTAAACTTTATTATAAGACCCGGAAGCCGTGCCATCCACCTCCCGGCCCCAGGAATCCATATAAATGATTAATTCCATGACCCAAATATAATTAAATAAGCTGTAGCCAAAACTTGAATAATTACTAGTTTTGCCGTATATTTCGGCTCATGCGCTATTTAATGCTCCTCTTCCTACTGCTTTGCTCTTTGTGGTCAAAAGGCCAGGAGCTACTCTCTGAAATGAGCCTCAGGGATGCCCGGGCCATGAGCACGGATGAAATAGGCAATATTTACGTGGTGTATGAAGACAACAGCCTGGTACAATACAACGAACGCGGGGACAGCCTGACCAACTTCAGGAATATACAGAATGGTGTCCTGGCGCATATTGATACCCGCAATCCCTTAAAATTGCTCCTTTTCTACCCCGATTTCTCAAAAATCATTATCCTGGACCGGATGCTCAGCCTTAAAAACGAGGTTGACCTGCGCCAATTGAATATTTACCGCGTAGGGGCTGCAGGCCTGGCTATGGATGGTAACATCTGGGTATATGACCTCAATAACGTGCAGCTGTTAAAAATAGACGACAACCTGAACATCGTCAATAAAAGCGATGACCTGAGGTCAGCTATTCAATCCTTCCCGGAGCCTGTCTCCTTAGAAGAAAGTGACCGCAAAGTGTACCTGTTAGATACAGCGAAAGGGATCTATGTTTTTGATCAATTTGCCAACTTCTTAAATAAGATAGATTTGTTTCCTGTAAAACAATTACAGGTCTACAACTCTTTACTGATATACGTTTCCGGCGATTCATTATTGAATTACAACCCGGTAACGGCAGCCGTTCAGTCGCTTTCACTCCCCCCAACCGAAGATTTTATCAGTGCCAGAATTGATCGTGGGAAGCTTTATTTATTGTCCAAAAACAAATTGCGTATTTACAATATAGCACCTTAAAATTCTGATATATATTATGGAAGGCTTCAACATCAGCGAAATAGTAACGGTCTCCCTCACCCTGTTTGCGGTGATCGACATCCTGGGTTCCATCCCCTTACTCATTAATATTAAGCGCAAAATGGGCGGTATATCCTCCCTTACGGCAACTGTGGTATCCGGCGCATTGATGATCCTGTTCTTCCTGGCGGGTAGTGATATCCTGCGTTTTATGGGGCTGGACGTATCTTCATTTGCCATCGCCGGTTCCATCATCATCTTCATCCTGGGCCTGGAAATGATCCTGGGTATAGAATTCTTCAAGCCGGACGGCGGCTCGGCTAAAACCGGGAGTATTGTGCCGATCGCTTTCCCGATGATCGCAGGTTCAGGTACTTTAACCACCATACTCTCTTTGAAAGCTTCTTACCACTACTATAATGTACTGATCGGGATCCTGGTGAACCTGGTGATCATTTTTATCGCAATCCGCTCGCTGAGCTTACTGGAAAAACTGCTGGGCCCTGCCGGTATCCTGGTCATCCGCAAGTTTTTCGGGGTAATCCTGATCGCTATCGCGGTAAAAATATTTAAAGAAAATGCCCTGGCGACCTAAACAGGAACCATTTCTTTGCCAATCCGGCTTTCCGGGCCTGTTGCTGCAACAAAAGATTAATTTTTTCCGTTTCGCTATCCTATACAATTAGCCTAATTTTGGACGTTTAAATTAAAAATCCAAAATCAGCTCAGACAAATGGCAAATAATAAACAATACGGTATCGGAACAACCATGATTCATGCCGGGGTAAGCCCCGACCCAAGTACGGGTGCGATCATGACCCCTATCTTTCAGACCTCAACTTATGTACAGTCTGCCCCGGGCGAACACCAGGGTTATGATTACTCCAGGGCCGGTAATCCTACGCGCCAGGCGCTGGAAGATGCACTGGCAGGTATTGAGCATGGAAAATTCGGGCTGGCTTTCGGTAGCGGTGTTGCTGCTACAGATGCGGTATTAAGATTATTGGCTCCCGGTGATGAAATCATTGCCGCAAATGATATGTATGGCGGTACTTATCGTCTTTTTGAAAAGGTTTATGTAAAATTTGGTTTGAAATTTACCTATGTAGACATGAAAGCTGTCGAAAACATAGAAAATGCGATTACCCCGAATACCAAACTGATCTGGACAGAAACCCCTACTAACCCACTGATCAACATTACTGATATTTCGGCGGTAGCGGCAATTGCAAAGAAACACAATACACTTTTATGTGTAGACAATACATTTGCCTCTCCTTACCTGCAAAACCCATTGGACCTGGGTGCAGATATCGTTATGCACTCTGCGACTAAATACCTGGGCGGACACAGTGATGTAGTAATGGGCGCTTTGATTGTCAACGATGAACAATTAAGAGAGGACCTGTTCTTTATTCAAAAGAGTGTAGGCGCGGTACCTGGCCCGCAGGATTGCTTCCTGGTATTAAGAGGGATTAAAACCCTGCACGTGCGCATGGACCGTCATTGTGAAAACGGTGCAAAAGTAGCCCATGCATTAAAAAACAATGATAAAGTAGCTAAAGTATACTGGGCTGGCTTCGAAGACCATCCCGGCCATGACATCGCAAAAAAACAAATGCGCAATTTCGGTGGTATGATCAGCTTTGAATTAAAAGATGATAGCCCTGAAAATGTAAAACGCGTACTGTGCAGTACCAAACTGATCGCGCTGGCAGAAAGCCTGGGCGGTGTGGAATCCCTGATCAACCACCCGGCCACGATGACCCATGCTTCCATTCCAAGAGAAGAAAGAATTAAAAATGGCCTGAATGACGGCCTGATCCGCTTAAGCGTAGGGATTGAAGATGCGGCCGATCTTATCGAAGACCTGAACCAGGCTATAGGATAGTCCCATTAATTTTTTATAGCCCCGCTTACTTTTAAATAATATATGCAGTTACACATTAGACCCGTTTTTCTCGCCCTGCTGCTGCTTTTAGCTGCTACACTTGCTGGCTACAGCCAACAGGTGCCCGGCAGAACGGACAGCAGTAAAACAGCTTTTATAGAGATCCTGGAATCTAAGTATACTGATATTATTAAGGTTGGGAATGAAAATGTAACCAAAATCGTGGGCAATGTAAAGCTCAGGAGCGGCACTGATATTCTTTATTGTGACAGTGCCGTATTGTACCAGGACAGGAAGATCGCTGAAGCATTTGGCAACGTATCCATTGAGCAGGCGGACGGCACTACCGCATTTGCCGACTACCTGAAGTATACCGGGGGCTCCAAGCTTGTTTATATGAAGGGAGATGTGGTGCTCTCCGATCCTAAAGGCAATACACTTTGGTCGGAAGAGGTAGACTATAATCTCTCTTCTAAAATAGGCAAATATTATAAAGACGGGACTTTACAGAATGAGCAAACCGTATTGTCCAGCCGGCAGGGGGAGTACAATCTTAAAACAAAAGAAGCCCGCTTCAAAGGTGATGTAGTGGTCAATGACCCGGAATATAAGGCTACCTCTGAAGAATTAAACTATAATACGGACACCCGTTTTGTTCGTTTTTTTGCAGATGCTATAGTACAAAACGAAACAACTACCATGTTTCCGAAACCCGGTAGCACTTACGATGCGGCAAAGAAAGAAGCCGTCTTCAAGGGCAGGTCAAATATCATCCACGAATCCCAATTTATAGAGGGTGATGATATGAAGTACAACCAGGTCAGCGGCTGGGCCATTGCCAAAGGGAATGTAATAGCCATAGATACCACAGAAAAAGCAACAGTATGGGGGGGCTTGCTGACTTACAATGAACTTACCGGCAAAATGATGGTTACCGATAAACCGGTGCTGAGAAGGGCCGGAGCGGAAGATACGGTTTATATGGTTGGAGACACCGTTTTCTCGGAACCCATAGCCAACCTGGAGCGCCCGGACTCCGGGCCTGTAGACACTTCAAAACTCTACATGGACCAGCTGATAGAGCGTATGCAAAAGGGTATCGAAGTAGATAGCACAAAGATCCCGCTGCAGCAAGATACTGCCCGTAGCCTTATGGATACCTCAGTCAAGGTCAGTACTATAAAGGATACTTTACAAACTATGGATTCCTTATCCCTAAACGACAAAGATGAGCTGGATAAGGTAAAACCTGTACTTGAGTTCCCGGACGAAGCAGAGCTACCCGCTTTGGCAACTGATGACCCACAGCGCACTGATAGCAGCGCTATCGTATCCATTGATACCAATGCGATTGATGGGGCAGACAGCAGCCGGGCAGACCGGGCGCAGCGACCTAAAAATACGATCGGGAAAAACCCTGGTTCCAAAATCTATGATAAGAGTGATGCTGCAAAAGGAGATGAAGAAAATAAACCAAGGTACTTCCTGGTTTATCATAATGCGAAAGTGTTCAGCGATTCCGCCCAGGCTAAATGTGACAGCTTACGTTATTCCCAATCCGACTCGCTGATGATCCTGTACCGGGACCCGGTGGTCTGGAGTAAAGACGCACAGGTATTGGGCGATACGATCTACGCCCTACTGGACAGTAATAAGATCCATGAGGTGTATGTGCCCAAAAATGCGATTATGATCCAGCAAAACGGGCCGGAACAGTTTGAAATGTTTGACCAGATACAAGGTAACCGGTTACATGCTTTTTTTGTGAACAATGAGCTGGATTCTGCCCTGGCTTATCCTAATGCAGAAACGATCTATTTCCCTACAGATGAAGATAGTGGCTATTTAGGCGCCTCCAAGGCTTCTTCAGAGCGATTGAAAATGCGTTTCAGAGATCGTAAAATCTGGCAGGTACATTACCTGAAAGATTTTAAGCAAGTGATGACCCCCATGAAAGATGTGGCCCCTGCAAGTTTCCGGCTGAGCCGCTTTAAATGGCGGGGAGCGGAAAAAGCAAAGGACCTGGAAGCTTTCCTGGAAGGCATCCCTGAAGCCCGTAAGAAACTGGTCTTAGGTGATAAATACAAAGCTCCGGAAGGGGAAACCATGGCACCCGAAGCCTCCCCCCAAGCCAAACCGGCAAAGACTCCTGCGAAAAAGGGTAAAAAGAAACGCTAGTAATAGTTTTATAAACGCTGAAACAGCAGCCAAATTTGTGCGATTGAGCTAAAATAGCTTCATTGATAAGTATTTATATAAATCAACGCCAAACAAATATTTTCTTTTTAAATAAAAAGATAAAAAAACTTGCATTTGATTTTCTTTTGCTGTAGCTTAGACATGAAAAAGCCCCGATTGGGCAGAATCGGGGCGGATAGACCTCATGGTGATAAGGTCTGTGATAGGGTTCTTAACGTTCACCTTAACGGCTCACAAACTATAAGACTCTTTAACCGCAAAAAAGGTTGGTAAATTTTTAAAGAATTATGAGAAATCCTCATAATTCTTTTTTTGACATATCTATGAGCACAAGAAACAGGGGTAAAAACTCGGGGGATGATCAGTTGTTTGGTACCGGGAAAATAGTAAAAACATTACAAGATGCGGTCCTGGATATGCACTACCTGCTTTCCCGGGGCTTTGCTGAAAATGCGTCCTCAGCTTTAGTAGGCAACCGTTACCGGCTACGGGCCCGGCAGATACAAATGATCAAATCAGCTTCTGCCGGAGCAAAAGAGATCAGTTTGCGTAAGGCCAAAGAAGCTCATGTGGCCACATTAAGCGGAAAAACAGTTCATATTGATGGTTTTAATCTCCTGATTCTTTTAGAAAGCTTACTCTCCGGGGCATATATTTTTAAAGGCTGTGACGGTTGCTACCGCGACCTGTCCAGCGTTCATGGCAGCTATAAAAGGGTGCAACAAACGAACCGGTGCATAGAATTAGTGGCCCTTTTTCATCAACAGGTCTCCCTATCAAAAATAGTCTGGATTTTCGACAAACCGGTTTCTAACAGTGGCCGCTTGAAGCAAATCCTGCTTGATTATGCACAGGAGCAGCAATTAGACTGGGAAGTTTACCTGGAATTTAATCCGGATAAATACCTGGCCGCTATTCCGGGTACCATTATTTCTTCCGATGCCTGGATCCTGGACCATTGTGCTGCCTGGTTTAACCTGGCCGACTACCTGGTCCATACCGAAAAACTGAAAATCAATTTGTTAGATACATTTAAAGGGTGAATTTATTTAACCTTTATACAAGAAAAGCCGCCGGAAAATATTTCCGGCGGCTTTAATATTTGCAAAGAGCTGCTTAGAGATTTCCTCTCTTCTCCTGCTCTCTTTCGATACTTTCAAATAAAGCTTTGAAGTTTCCGGCACCAAAGCTCTGTGCACCATGACGCTCGATGATCTCGAAGAATAAAGTAGGGCGGTCTTCTACCGGTTTGGTAAAGATCTGTAATAAATAACCCTCTTCATCTCTATCTACCAGGATACCTAAAGACTGTAATTGCTTGATCTCTTCATTGATCTCCCCTACCCTTTCCGGCAACATATCATAATAAGCCTCAGGTGGAGCGGACAAGAATTCAACCCCTCTTGATTTTAATTCAGTAACCGTCTTCACGATATCTTTAGTAGCTACCGCAATATGCTGTACGCCTTCTCCTTCATAGAAATCCAGGTATTCTTCGATCTGTGATTTTTTCTTCCCTTCTGCCGGCTCGTTGATCGGGAATTTAGAAAACCCGTTACCATTCGACATTACTTTACTCATCAATGCAGAATACTCTGTATTGATCTGCTTGTCATCAAAAGAAAGGATGTTTACAAAACCCATTACTTCTTCATACCATTTAACAGTAGGCAGCATACGGTTCCAATCTACATTACCCACGCAGTGGTCTACATATAACAAGCCACAATCTGAAGGGTTATAATCGCTTTCCCATTTTTCATAGCCTGGCATGAAAGGACCGGTGTAATTTTTGCGCTCGATGAACATATGCACCGTTTCACCATAAGTATAGATACCGGACATCCGTACTTCTCCGAACTCATCTGTTAAGGTAACCGGCTCCAGGTAAGGCTTTCCGCCACGTTTAGTGGTTTCTTCAAACGCACTGTAGGCATCATCTACCCACAAAGCCAGGATCTTAACGCCATCGCCATGTTTTTTTACATGCTCTGCGATCGGGTGATCGGAATTTAAAGCGGTAGTCAATACCAAACGGATCTTACCTTGTTGTAATACATAGGAAGCTCTGTCTCTTACTCCTGTTTCAGGGCCTGCATAAGCCACAGATTGAAAGCCAAAAGCAGTCTTGTAATAATGTGCGGACTGTTTTGCATTACCACAGTAAAACTCGATATAGTCTGTACCGTTAATCGGTAAAAAATCTTGTGCTTTAGCAATCTTCTGTGCAAATGTTTCTGTTGCTGACATATTTTAAAATTTTATTTTTTCCAGTATTTAATCTTTCAAAGGTACTTTTTTTATGCGAAAATATCGCCCAGGTATTCCTGCATTTGCCGGATCTGGGGCATTAGCTGCGGTTGCACTTTCAGGCCACGCATGCGGTCTAAATAAGCCCGGGCACCATTTTTATCCTTTTGGATGAGCGAGATGTCGGCCAATGCCAGTAAAGCTACGGCCTGGTCATGCTCGGTTTTCAATCCATCATTCAATGCCAGGTTGAAATAGTGCTTTGCCGTGTTATAGTCATCCCTCTCTCTCGCCACATACGCTTTTATATAATAATAATAAGCTCTTCTCGTTTTCCTGAGCTTCTCCGGCTTGCGGGTCAGGTCCAGTATTTGTTCTGATTCATCAAACTTACCCTTTCTCATTTTGTGCAAGGCGAGGTAAACCGTACCCACATTATAATAACCCCAAAGCAGGCTTAAAGAGAGTAAAGCAGCTACAATAATTATATAATGCCAGCCATTCAGCGCAGCTATGGTACCTACGATGGTGCAAAGAATTAACAGCGTAAAGCGTATAAGGGGTGTAAACACAATAAAAATTTTGACGGCAAAGGTACGCTTTTTCCTAAAAGTGACCGTTAAGGTTCATAATCTAAAGGTAGCATTTTATCCAGTTTTTCATAGGACCAGTAGCCTTCCAGGAACAGGTCATATTGCTCGGTAAAGCTCCCGTTAGCATACACATTAACCGGCTTTTGCTGCTTAAAGATGAGCAGGCTTGTCTGCGGTGAGGGCTCAGGCTTTTTCGACTTTAAGCGATAAGTATGCTCCATATATTCTTTTTCTTCCAGCTCATTTTTATACATCACCTGTATCATGTCTTTGCAAAAAAGCTGAACATTCTCACTACTCTTAACCAGGAATGAATCTACCGGCCAGGGCGTAGTATAAAGGTAGTCAAAAGCTTTCGCGGCATGCCTTTGCTTCATTTGTTCCTTCATTTCCTGCTTCTTTTTTTCCTTGATTTCCGGCGGATCATCGCCGCCCGGTTCCAGGCTATTAAACAGGCTACCACGCAGGGTATCCTCAGGATTAGTCCTTGAAATATCATAATGGACCACTTTAAAAACTCCTGCCGGGAGCTTTTCCAGCACAAACTTGTGTGGATTTATAAAAGCGGTATCTGTTATCGGTTGTCTTAATACAAAGGGGCTGCCTACAGGTACTGTATCCACCCACTTCTTAATCCCCATCATTAAGCCCATTACAGCAGAGTCATTCATACGCGAGCGATCCAAGGTACTGCCGAAATCAACAAAGAATTTCTTCATAACAGCCGTATCCTTAAAATCCAAAGTATCGGTAGCCAGAGGTACTCTTTCCCCATATTCGCCTACCGTAGCCCTGACCACCACGTTGAGTTGAAATCCTTGCTCCGCCGTATTTTTTTGAGCTACTGACCGCATAAAATGATTGAGCGAACCCATAAAAGCTGTTTTCCGGTTACTTTCCCAGGCCAGTCTTTGTTTTTCATTGCGCGGCTTCATGGGTTCAAACCGGGTGTAGCCTAAGAAATAAACCTCGTGCGTCAGGTAATGCTGCCTGTAATCGGCAAGGTCAAAATGGATAATGTACCCTAATGCTTTATTACGGATCCGGATCGGGCGGCTGGCAGAAACATGAAGCGTCCAATTCTCTTCATCCATTTTAAATACCAGGTCTTTTTTGTTCAGGAGCTCACACTGGCCTGCAAACGCGGAATAGCTGATAAAATTCTCCATAAAATCTTTACCATAAAGCTCCCAACCATCGATAAGCGGGGGCAGGACTTTTACTGCAGGCAATTCATCGGCCTCCAGGTCCAGCTTTACCGGCGCTATTGTCCCGGCCTGGTTTACCCTAACGCTCCGGGTACCATAACTTACTGCCGAGACCACTACATCTACCGGGAATACCATATTTCCTTTAAGTACAAAATTCCCTTGCTCATCGGTCAGGGTACCCAGGGTACTGTTATTAATATATACAGTAGCGGCATGAATAGGTGCACCGGTTACCAGATCCACAACTGTCCCCTTGATCTCTTGTGTAAAAGCAAAAGCAGGCAGGAAGCAACATAGTAAAAGGCAACTTAGAAAATGGCGCATACAGATAAGTTTTGCGCTTAAAACTAAAACTTTATTTGCAAGTTTAAAAATAGTTAAACGCATTTCCTATCTTTGAC